>Ga0306925_10002662_pt1 | contig 15461 bp, 14 predicted proteins | sample flu12Cox44000176_FD_203755 | JGI IMG/M metagenome (GOLD analysis project Ga0306925, IMG submission 203755) | Lab enrichment of tropical soil microbial communities from Luquillo Experimental Forest, Puerto Rico - flux8day.12C.oxic.44.000.176 (v2)... | ecosystem: Environmental > Terrestrial >... | reverse complement strand
GTGGTCGAGTATCTGGAAGGTCCGTTCCGCGCCATGAACAACCGCTGGCGCTTTCGTCCCACGGGCGAGCAGGCGTCCGAGATCGAATTTTTTATCGCTTACGAATTTAGGAGCCGCACGCTCGGCCTGTTGATGGGCTCGATCTTCGATGCCGCGTTCCGACGCTTCTCCGCAGCCTTCGAGCGCCGCGCCGACCAAGTCTACGGCGCGCAGCCGGCTTGAGCCCGCCGGTAGCGGCAATGTAACCTCGCGGCAAGGAACAATCGGCCAAGAGAACGGCCGCGCGGGAGGAACGCATGTTGAAATCGCTTTGCACGGGCGCGCTCGCGTTTTTGCTGATCGGCGTTGCTGCGCACGCCGGCGACTATCCGGCGCCGCAAGAGGCTGACTGGATCGCGCGCGATTTCAAGTTTCACACCGGCGAGGTGATGGGCGAGCTGCGCCTGCACTACACCACCATCGGCGTGCCGTCGGGCCAGCCGGTGCTGCTGCTGCACGGCACCGGGGGCTCGGCCAAGAGTCTGCTCACCGCGCAATTCGCCGGCGAACTGTTCGGCGCGGGCGCGCCGCTCGACGCCAGCAAATATTTCATCATCTTGCCGGATGCGGTCGGGCACGGCCGTTCGCTAAAGCCGTCCGACGGCCTGCGTATGAAATTTCCGCACTACGACTATGCCGACATGGTCGAGGCCCAATACCGGCTGCTGACGGAAGGTCTCGGCATCCGGCACCTGCGCCTCGTGATAGGCAACTCCATGGGCGGCATGTAGACCTGGCTGTGGGGCGAGATGCATCCAGACTTCATGGACGCGCTCGTGCCCATGGCGTCACAGCCGGCGCCGATGGCGAGCCGCAATTGGATGCTGCGGCGCCTGATGGTCGAGACGATCCGCAACGATCCGGAATGGTACAACGGCGATTACACCACGCAGCCGTCTTCGGCGCGGCTCGCCAGCGTCTTCTTCGGCGTCGCCACCAGCGGCGGCACGCTCGCCTATCAGCACCTCGCGCCCACTCGCGAGCAGGCCGACAAATTGGTCGACGAGCGTATCGCCGCACCGTTCACCGCCGACGCCAACGATTTCATCTATCAGTGGAGCTCCTCGGTCGACTACGATCCGTCGCCCAATCTCGAGCGGATCGCCGCGGCGGTGCTTGCGATCAATTCGGCCGACGACGAGCGCAACCCGCCGGAGACCGGGATCACCGAGCGCGCCATGCGGCGGCTGAAGAACGGGCGGCTCTACCTGGTCCCCAAGAGCGAGGAGACGCGCGGCCACGGCACGACCGCTTCCGCCAAGTTCTACACGCGGCAGCTTCAGGAATTCCTGCAAAGCGCGCCGCAGCGGGCGATGTAAGCTTTAAGCCTTCAGTGCGCCGGGCAGCGCACTTGCCAGGGGCTCTCGCTGCCGATGCCGGTGAATTTGCGGTCCTTGACGAAGTACGAGCCGTCGCTGCCTTGAGATGACATGACCTGAAACTTGCCGTCCGACATTTTCAGCACGACGGTCATGCGGTCGGCAGCGACGTTGGCGGGCTTAACGTCGAAACCCCAAACTTGGTCGTAGGTGAGCGTGCCTGACGCGTCGCGCTGACGATTTTGTATTGGTGGACATCGCCGGCTCCGGTCGCCGCAAAGACTATGATGTAATTGTCCGAGGATGCCGGCTGCAGTCGGGGGCCCAGGTGCCGAGAGGCCGAACTGCCCGATCGTATCCGCCACGGATTGCGCATGCGCCGCTTTTCCCGACGGATCGCATGGCCGATTCGAGGCGCTGCGATGTTAGACGACGCCTCAGTATGCGCAAAGCCGCGCCTCTCCAAGAGGGCCGACTAATCGGCCTTGATATTGGCAGCGCGGATCACCTTCGCCCATTTGTCGGTTTGCTCGGCGACGAGCCGGTCGAGCTCGGTAGGCGAAATAACGAATGGTGTCGCACCGAGGTCTGCGAGCCGGGCCACGATATTCGGATCGGCGAGCCCGGCATTGGTTTGCTTGTTCAGTGCATCGACGATATCGCGCGGCGTCGCCTTGGGCACGGCGAGGCTCGCCCACGCGCTCGCCTCGAACCCCGGCAGGATATCGGCGACCGGCGGAACGTCCGGCAGCGCCGGCGAGCGCACCATCGTCGTGACCGCGAGCGGACGCAGCTTGCCAGCCCGGATGTGTTCAATCGACGGCGGCAGGTTGTCGAAGGCGACCTGCACCTGGCCGCCGAGCAGATCGACCACCAGCGGCGCCGAGCCGCGATAGGGCACATGCACCATGTCGGTACCGGTCGTCATTTTGAACAATTCGCCGGCGATGTGGGAAATGCTGCCGGTGCCGAACGAGCCGATGGTAAGCTTGCCCGGGTTGGCCTTGGCATAGGCGATCAGCTCGGGCAGCGAATGCACCGGCAGCGACGGATTGACCTCGAGCACCAACGGCGTGCGCAAAATTCCGGCGACCATCGCCATATCGCGCACGAAGTTGAAATTGAGATCGTAGAGCGCCGGATTGATGGTATTAGCACCGACCGCGACCAGCAGCGTGTAGCCGTCGGGCGCGGCGCGCACGACCGCCTCGGTCGCGATATTGCCGACCGCGCCGGGCCGGCTCTCGACGATAAACGGCTGGCCGAGATGGTCCGTCAGCCATTGCCCAATCAGCCGCGCCGCAATGTCGGTGGCACCGCCGGGCGGAAAGCCAATGATCATGCGCACCGGTCGCGCCGGATAGGTTTCGGCGCGGACAATTGTCGCCGGCGCCTGAAGGGCGGCGGCAGCGGCCAGCAGAAAACGTCGGCGCGGCAGCTTTCGCATTCAGGTTAGGGCAGGCGATAGAGCGCCTTGGCGTTCTCGCGCAAAATGGCGGAGCGCTGCGCATCCGTCATCTTGAAGCTCAGCGCCCGCCGCGGATCGTCGTAATCCCAGTGCGGATAGTCGCTGGAGAACATCATCTTGTCCCAGCCGATCCAGTCGAGCACGTCGTAGAGATGGGCGGGCTCTTCCGGCTCTTCCATCGGCTGGGTGCAGAACCAGAAATGCTCGCGCAAATATTCCGACGGCGGGCGCTTTAGGTGCGGCGTCTCCTTGCGCATGCGCTGCCATTGCCCGTCCATGCGCCAGCCGAGCGATGGTGCCCAGGAGAAGCCAGACTCGATCATCGCCACTTTGAGGCCCGGGAAGCGCTCGAACACGCCCTCGAAGATCAGGCTGACGACGTTACCGACCATGCTGGTGCCGAAGGTGTAATGCTCCTGCATGTAATAGGTGCCCCAGCCGGTGCCGCTCGACGCGTGTCCGCCGGATAGGCCGGCCGGATGCAGGCCGAGCACCAGATTGCTGCGAGCGATGGCCTCGTAGATCGGCCAATATTTGCGCCGGCCGAGCGGCTCGCTCGACCGCGGCGAGATGATCACCTGGCGGAACGCTTCGTTCTCGGCACGGGCGTCGATCTCGCGCGCGGCATAGTCCGGGTATTCCTGCGGCACGACGATGCCGGCCTTGAGCCGCTTGTCGTTCATCACCCAATCGTGGAGCTGCCAGTCGTTGACAGCGTGCGACAGGGCCGCCGCGAATTCGAGATTGCGTTCCTCCATGCCGCCGCGCGACAGGCACACCATCATGCCGGTCTCGCAGCCATAGGCATCGAGATGTTGGCGCTGCATCATTTCGAGGTCGCAGCCTGGCGGCCCGCCATTGGACGGATAGGCGTCGGCACGCATGCCGTTCGCCATCATGCGCGGATGCGCCAATTGCCCGATCAGCCCTTGGCAGACGTGGGGGCCGAACGTGTCGGCATGCTCGCGCCACTGCGCCGATAGATAAGGATGAAGATCTTTCGGCGTGCGCTGCACCGGATGGATGTCGCAGTCGACGAAGGCAAGCCGCTGCGCGGCCTGCACGTCGCGTTCCGGCACCGGCTTGTTCATCGCGCCATCTCCTTGCGCAACGAGGTGCGCTCATCCGCCTCGACCGCGGCACCAAGACGCGGATAGGTCGCAAGCGGATTATCGATCAGAATCTTCCGCATCATCGCATCGGAGAGCCCGTCCGGCAACGCGTCGGCGCCGTCGAACCGCCAGTGCGGATAGTCGGTCGAGAACAGGATCAGCGCGTCCGAACGCACGTGATCGACCACGCGGTTGAGCAGGTTGGCGTTCGGCACGTCGAGCGGCTGCAAGGTGAAGCGGATGTGGTCGCGCACGATATCGGCCGGTGGCCGATCGATCCACGGCACCTCGGTGCGCACCCCGCGCCAGGAGCGGTTTGTCCGCCACAGCAGCGTCGGCAACCAGGTGAAGCCGCTTTCCATGAGTACCAATTTTGTGCCGGGAAACTTCTGGAAAACGCCTTCGGCCAGAAAGCTCACCAGCGTGTCCTCGAAGGCAGTTGCTTGCAGCACGCCGTCCTCGACGTGATGGGACGGCCAGCCGGAGCCAGTCGGCGCGTGACGGAAGGTCGAGCCGGCATGAATGCCGATCGGCAGGCGATGCTTTTCGGCGGCGCGATAGACAGGCCAATAGCTGCGATGGCCGAGCGGCCGGTCGCCCATCACCAGCAGCAACAGCTGGACGAAACGTGGATCGGCCGCGCAACGCTCGATCTCAGCGATGGCGAGTTCGATGTCCTGCGGCGGCACCAGGATCGAGGCGCGCAGCCGCGGCTCGCGGTCGAGCCATTCATGGGCGATGTAGCTGTTCACCGCCTTGCACAAGGCCGCCGCCATATCGGCATTGTGGAGCGCGACCGCGCCATGCAGGACATTGGCAATGGCAAAGCGCGTGCCGAACGGATCGAGTGCCTGCGCGCGCAGCGCGTCGAGGCTACCGCCCGGCACACCGCACTCTGGCCGCCAATCGGGCCGCGCCGAATGCGGCAAGTTCGGCGCATAGCTCGCAAGCGTGAACGCCGCGTGATCGATGTAGCGCTCGCTGAGATGCTCGCACCAGAAGTCGTCGAGATAAGGCTTCAGTGCCGCGACATCGGGCACGGCGGGATGAACGTCACAATCGATCGCGCCCGCAAAAGGAACCTTCATCGAAAACCCCGCGCGGCGGCTTAGTCGCGCAGCGCAATTATAGGCGCCCGCGGCCGGCAGCGCCAATCGGTTCATCGTCGGAATAGCACCGTATCGGAGGTGTTTGCTCCGACAGAGTTGATATGGTCGATCCAGAATCCGGAGGCTCCATGACATTACGTCCCGCCATGCTGTCGGCCTGTGTGCTCGGCGCCGGCGTCATTCTCACGTCCGCTGCGCACGCAGCGAACAAAAAGGCCAACCATCCCGGCGCATACCGCCCGCAAGCCGCATCCAGCGCTTCGGCGACCTGCCTCGGCCCGAACCTGTTTCGGTGTGGCCCGCTCTATAGTTCCTACGACTATCTCGGCACTGATCCCGATCCGTTCATCCGCACCATGATCCAGCGCGACCTCGGGGCGAAATACGGGCCGGCCGAGTGAGCTATCGCGCCAACCGCAGCAACAGCGACAGCGCCTCGGCGACCGAAGCCGAGCGCACGCGGCGGCGCCCGATCGTGCCGTAGAGGCGCTTGCGGGCGAGGCGGCGGCCGCTGCGGCTTGCGGCGGCAAAATAGACGAGGCCAACCGGCTTTTCCTTCGAACCGCCTCCAGGGCCGGCGATACCGGTGATCGCCACGGCCAAGTCGGCGCGCGAATGTTTCAACGCGCCGGCCGCCATGGCCTTCGCGGTCTGCGCGCTGACCGCGCCGTAGCGCTTGAGCGTTGCCGCCGGCACGCCGAGCATCGCCCGCTTGGCGGCGTCGGAATAGGTGACGAAGCCGCGATCGACCACGTCGGAGGAACCGGCGATTTCGGTCAGCGCCCCGGCGACCAGGCCGCCGGTGCAGGATTCCGCGGTGGCGACTTGCAGGCCGTGGGCGCGGCAGCATTCGAGCACGCGCGTGGCCGCCTTGCGCAGCGACGCGTCGATCACGGCGCGCCCCACGGCAACCGTACCGTCGCCGTCGCCATGGCGACAAGGCCTTCGCCGCGCCCGGTAAAGCCGAGCTTCTCGCTGGTCGTCGCCTTCACCGCGACGCGGTCCACGGCGATGCCGGCGATCGCGGCGATGCGCGCGCGCATGGCGTCGCGGTGCGGCGACACGCGCGGCGCCTCGCACACGACGATGACGTCGAGATGGGCGATCATGCCGCCGCGGGCGCGCACTCGCTCGCAGGCAAAGCTGAGAAAACGATCCGACGAGGCGCCTTTCCATTGCTGATCGCTCGGTGGGAAATGCGAGCCGATGTCGCCCTCGGCGAGCGCGCCGAGAATGGCGTCGACCAGCGCATGCAGCGCGACGTCGGCGTCGGAATGGCCGGTGACGCCGCGCGAATAGGGAATGCGCACGCCGCCGAGCATGACGTGATCGCCGTCTGCGAAGGCGTGCACGTCGAAGCCGTTGCCGGTGCGCACGTCGCCGAGCGCCGACTGGCGCAACATCTCGGCGCGGACGAAATCGTCGTTGGTGGTCAGCTTCACGTTACTGACTTCGCCCGCGAAGACGGAAACCCGATGGCCAGCCCATTCGGCGAGCGCCGCGTCGTCGGAGAAATCCGCAAGGCCCGCCCCGGCGGCGCGCCGATGCGCCGCAACGATCAACGAAAAGTCGAACGCTTGCGGCGTCTGCACCGTGCGCAGGTGACTGCGGTCGAGCGTTTCAGTCACATGCGCCGCGTCGTCGATCTTCTTGACGGTGTCGGCGATGGCGACGGCCGGCACAGCGGCGCCGCTGGCTTTACCGGCGACGATGGCGCGGCTGATCAAGGCGTCAGTCAAAAACGGCCGCGCCGCATCGTGAATGAGGACGATAGTGGGAGCGCGCGACGCTAGCGCCTCGAGGCCGGCGCGCACCGAGGCCTGCCGCGTCGCCCCGCCGTGGACCGGCGGCAGAAGATTCTTCAGGCCCGCGGTCGCGGCGCCAAAAGCAGTCGAGTCCTGCGCATGAATGACCGGCTGCACGGCGCCGATTTGCGGATGGGAGAGAAAAGCCGACAGCGCGGGGCGGATCACCGGCTCGCCCGCGATTTCGCGATACTGCTTGGGCACGTCGCCGCCGGCGCGCAGGCCTCGCCCGCCCGCAACGACGACTGCGGCGACGGTGTCAGTCATTTCGTGCTCCGCGCGGTTCCGGCACCGCTTTAGCGCATGTCCCCGGAATGTGCGAACCGGCGCCGGGGAGGGGGTTGTGTGCGCTCTCGGAACGGTCGGCCGAGGTCCCATGGGGCCGATTTGCACAGGTTAGGGATATTGCAGTGCAGCACTTGCACGGCACCAAGATTTGGCTAAACTCTAAGCAGAGGTTCGGATACGCCTATTTCGTGTGCAAATGTGCTCGGTCCACATCCGCGCTAGTGACGCCGCCAAGGCATTGGCTCCAATAGGTATTTCGCCGCGATTTTGGGCCACCTGTGCTCACCGCCCGAGAGCCTCAAAATGAGCACCGCGGAACATATCCTGCCGGGCTCGGCGGCTGACGTCGTTCTTAATGCGCTGCCACACCCCGTCATCGTGGTGTCATCGGACGGCAAGATCACCGACGGTAATGCCGCGGCCGAGGCGTTTTTCGAGGTCTCTGTGTCCCTGCTGCGGCGCCATCTGCTGCGCGACTTGGTTCCCTTCGGCAGCCCCTTGTTGACGCTGATCGAGCAGGTTCGCGCCCGCGGCGCGCCGGTCAACGAATACAAGGTCGACCTCGGCACCCCGCGCAATCCCGGCGACCGGCTAGTGGACCTTTACGTGGCGCCACTACCCGAGCAGCCGGACAGCGTCGTGGTGATGCTGCAAGAGCGCACCATCGCCGACAAGATGGACCGCCAGTTGACCCATCGCAGCGCCGCGCGTTCGGTGATTGCGCTCGCCGCAATGCTCGCCCACGAGATCAAGAACCCGCTGTCCGGCATCCGCGGTGCGGCGCAGTTGCTCGAACAGTCGGTCGACGACGACGACCGCACGCTGACGCGGCTGATCTGCGACGAGGCCGACCGCATTGTGAAGCTCGTCGACCGCATGGAGGTGTTCGCCGACGAACGCCCGGTCGAGCGCGAGCCGATCAACATCCACGTCGTGCTAGATCACGTCAAACGCTTGGCGCAATCGGGCGTCGCGCGCCACATCAAGTTCATCGAGGATTACGATCCGTCGTTGCCACCGGTGCTGGCGAACCGCGATCAGCTGGTCCAGGTGTTCCTGAATCTCGTCAAGAACGCCGCCGAGGCGATCGGCGAGAACACCGCGGGCGGCGAGATTACCCTGACCACGGCGTTCCGTCCCGGCGTGCGGCTGTCGCTGCCGGGCGCCAAGACGCGCATCTCGCTACCGCTCGAATTCTGCGTCAAGGACAACGGTCCTGGCGTGCCCGACGAGTTGCTGCCGCACCTGTTCGATCCGTTCGTTACCACCAAGCCGACTGGGTCGGGGCTCGGGCTCGCTTTGGTCGCCAAGATCGTCGGCGACCATGGCGGCATCATCGAGTGCGAGTCGCAGCCGCGACGAACCATCTTTCGCGTTCTCATGCCGGTTTACACAGGCGACGGGGCCGTGCCGGACGGTGCCCGTCAGCCGCAAGGGGATCATTGATGCCCGCGGGAAGCATTCTAGTCGCCGACGACGATGCGGCGATCCGGACCGTTCTCAATCAGGCGCTGTCGCGCGCCGGCTACGAAGTGCGCTCGACCGGCAATGCCGCAACGCTGTGGCGCTGGGTCAGCCAGGGCGACGGCGACCTGATCATCACCGACGTGCTGCTGCCCGACGAGAGCGCCTTCGACCTGCTACCGCGTATCAAGAAGGCGCGGCCCGATCTGCCGGTCCTGGTGATGAGCGCGCAGAACACCTTCATGACCGCGATCCGCGCGTCGGAGCGCGGCGCCTACGAATATCTGCCGAAGCCGTTCGATTTGAAGGAGCTGATCTCCATCGTCGGCCGCGCCATGTCGGAGCCGAAGGAGAAGGCGCGGCAGCCGGCCAAGGTCGAGGACTTCGAATCCATTCCTCTGGTCGGCCGCTCGCCGGCAATGCAGGAAATCTACCGCGTGCTGGCGCGGCTGATGCAGACCGATCTCACCGTGATGATCTCAGGCGAGTCCGGCACCGGCAAGGAACTGGTGGCGCGGGCGCTGCATGACTACGGCAAGCGCCGCACTGGTCCGTTCGTGGCTATCAACATGGCGGCGATCCCGCGTGACCTTATCGAGTCCGAGCTGTTCGGCCACGAGAAGGGCGCCTTCACCGGTGCGAATACCCGCAGCGCCGGCCGCTTCGAGCAGGCCGAGGGCGGCACGCTGTTCCTCGACGAAATCGGCGACATGCCGATGGAGGCACAGACACGGCTCCTGCGCGTGCTGCAGCAAGGCGAATACACCACCGTCGGCGGCCGCACGCCGATCAAGACTGACGTACGCATCATCGCCGCCACCAACAAGGATTTGCGCCAGCTCATCCAGCAGGGACTGTTCCGCGAAGATTTGTTCTTCCGCCTCAATGTGGTGCCGCTGCGGCTGCCGCCGTTGCGCGAACGCACCGAGGACATCCCCGACCTGCTCCGACATTTCTTCACGCTGGTCGAGCGCGAGGGTTTGCCCCCGAAGCAGATCGATCAGGCAGCCCTGGACAGGCTCAAGAAACACCGCTGGCCGGGCAATGTCCGGGAACTGGAAAACCTGGCGCGACGCCTCGCTGCGCTCTATCCGCAGGAGACCATCACCACGGCTGTGATCGAGGCCGAGCTGTCGCAACCGACGCTGACGGCGCCCGGCGAGCCGAGCCGCAACGAGGACAATCTCTCGGTCGCGGTCGAACGCTATCTCGCGCAATATTTTTCCGGTTTTGACGACAACCTGCCGCCACCCGGCCTCTATCACCGCATCCTGCGCGAGGTGGAGGGGCCGCTGCTGTCCGCGGCGCTCGCGGCCACGCGGGGTAATCAAATCCGGGCCGCCGACCTGCTCGGCGTCAATCGCAATACGCTGCGCAAGAAGATCCGCGACCTCGAAATCCAAGTTTATCGCACCGGCGGCGGATAGTTTGCCAACAGACGGTTGTTCCAGGGGGCTGGCACTCCCGGCAAAAATGTCAAGAGATTCTGCCAAGTAATTGTCGCAATCGGGCAACATTGTTGTATAAAAGCATCACTAGGGGGCGTGTTCCGGGCTCCCAAATCGTGTCCTTTCGGTCGAAGGCCCGGGTTCCGCAGTGACTAAGCAACGTCCGCAAAGCGTGCGATGACGACGGTCGAACAGGTCGCGCCGATCGATCCGACTGCGACGGCGGCGCCGCCGCTTCCGGTCGCGTCGCGGCTGGTTGGCGCCATTGCGGTCGGCATCGCGCTTCTGTCGGCGACCGCCACCTTCCTCGTGCTCGCGGGACTGACGCCGATCGTGCCCACAGACGCGGTAGATCGCGCACTCCTGCTCGGCAATCTGGTCACCGGCGTCCTGCTGGTCGCCATCATCGGCTCGGAAGTCTGGGTCGTGGTGCAGGCGCGCCGCCGCGGCTATGCGGGTTCGCGGCTGCACGTGCAAATCGTCGGCCTGTTCGCCGTCATCGCCGCCGTCCCCACCATACTCGTCTCGGTGGTCGCCTCGACCACGCTCGACCGTGGCCTTGATCGCTACTTCTCGACCCGAACGCGCGCGATGGTGGAAGCGTCGCTGACCGTGGCGCACGCTTACGTCAACGAGCATCTGCAGGCGATCCACACCGCGACGCTGGCGATCGCCATCGATATCAGCCGCCTGAAGCCGGTCTTCGACCAGGACCGCGACAAGCTCGACCGATATCTTAGCGCGCAGGCGGCAGGCCTCGGCCTGTTCGTCGCCATCATCAAGCCCGACGGCTCCACGATCAAAAGCGCCGATATCCCCGGTGCCACGCCGATCGCCGTGCCGACGCCGGAAGCGCTGGCCAAGATCGACCTCAGCAAGATCAGCGACTCGGCGCCGGAGATTTTCTACATCGCCGAGGGCGTCGCCGCGATCATCAAGCTGCACGGCTACGACGACATGTATCTCTACGTCGCGCAGCGCATGGATCCGCGTGTCATCCAGCAATTGCGCGTCACTCAGGAAAGCGCCGACGACTATGCGCTCCTGGAAAACAGCCGGCTCAACATTCAGATCGCTTTCGCGCTGATGTTCGGCGTCATCGCGCTGATCGTGCTCTTGTCGGCGGCCTGGATCGGGCTCGACTTCGCCAACCGCCTGGTGGCCCCGATCCGCCGCCTGATCGGCGCTGCCAACCTGGTCTCGACCGGCAACCTGCAGGTCCAGGTACCGATTCACCGCTCCGAGGGCGATCTCGCGCACCTCGGCGAGACCTTCAACAAGATGACCCACGAGTTGCGCACCCAGCACGAGGACATCGTGCGCGCGCGCGACCTCATGGACAGCCGCCGGCGCTTCACCGAGGCGGTGCTCGCCGGCGCCAGCGCCGGCGTCATCGGCCTCAATGCCGAAGGCCGCGTCACTATCGTCAACCGCTCGGCCGAGCGGGTGATCATGCACACCGCGAACGAGGTGCTGCGGCAGCCGCTGATCGAGGTGGCGCCCGAGTTCGCCGAGATCGTCCAAGCCGCCCGCAACAGCCATCAGCGCCTGGTGCAGCGGCAGCTCACGCTTAAGCGCGACAATCAAGAACGCAATTTTTCCGTACGCGTCACCAGCGAGCAGGGGGCCGATTCCGAGCACGGCTACGTCATCACCATCGACGATATTACTGAGTTGGTCGTGGCGCAGCGCACCTCGGCCTGGGCCGATATCGCCCGCCGCATCGCCCACGAGATCAAGAATCCGTTGACACCCATTCAACTGTCGGCCGAGCGGCTGCGCCGAAAATACGGCAAGACCGTTGCCAAGGACGACGGCGTGTTCGACCAATGCACCACCACGATCGTGCGCCAGGTCGAGGATATCAAGCGCATGGTCGACGAGTTCTCGCGCTTTGCTCGCATGCCGAAGGCGGTCATGGCCGACGAGGACGTCGCCGACACGGTCCGCCAGGTCGTGTTCCTGCTCCGCGTCGCCCACCCCAACATCGACTTCGAGGTCGAGCTGCCCGAGGAGAACATGCCGGCGCGCCTCGACCGTCGGCTGATCTCCCAAGCCCTGACCAACATCGTCAAGAACGCCACCGAAGCGATCGGCGCGGTGCCGCCGACGGTGCTCGGGCGCGGCCGCATCGTCGTCAGTGTCAAGCGCGACGGCAAGGACATCGTCGTCGACGTCATCGACAACGGCATTGGGCTACCGAAGGAAAATCGGCAGCGGCTGCTCGAGCCCTATGTAACGACGCGCGAGAAGGGCACCGGCCTTGGCCTCGCAATCGTCGGCCGCATTCTGGAAGAGCACGGCGGGCGTATCGAGTTGCACGATGCCTCCGAGAAGATTCCGGGCGCCCGTGGCGCCTGGATGCAACTGCGCTTTGCGGCGGTCAACGAGTCCGCCGCCGAACAACGACCGGCAGAACCGCGCCAAGCGGTCGTGTGACTGAACCCAAGGACGGGGCGAGTAGATCATGGCTTCCGATATCCTCATCGTCGACGACGAAGCCGATATCCGCGAGTTGGTTGCGGGTATCCTCCAAGACGAAGGCCACGGTGCCCGCACGGCACGCGACAGCGACGACGCGCTTGCCGCCGTGGTGGCGCGCCGGCCCAATCTCGTTTTTCTCGACATCTGGCTGCAAGGCAGCCGGCTCGACGGCCTGCAGCTCCTCGACACGCTCAAGCAGGAGCATCCCGAGCTGCCGATCGTGATGATTTCCGGCCACGGCAACATCGAGACCGCAGTGTCGGCGATCAAGCGCGGCGCCTACGACTTCATCGAGAAGCCGTTCAAGGCTGACCGGCTGCTGCTGGTCGCCGAGCGGGCGCTGGAAAATTCGCGACTAAAGCGCGAGGTGCGCGACCTCAAGCAGCACGCGCCGCTCGCCACGCAGCTGATCGGCCGGTCGCCCGTGGTCAATCAGCTGCGCCAGGTCGTCGAGAAGGTCGCGCCCACCAACAGCCGCATCCTGATCGTCGGTCCGTCGGGCGCCGGCAAGGAGCTTGCCGCGCGCACCATCCACAGCCATTCGGCGCGCGCCGAAGGCCCGTTCGTGGTGATCAATGCCGCGGCGATCACGCCGGAATTCATGGAAGTCGAGCTGTTCGGCGTCGAAGGCGGCCACAACGGGAGCCACAGCCGCAAAGTCGGCGCGCTCGAGGAAGCTCACGGCGGCACGCTGTTCATCGACGAAATCGCCGACATGCCGCGCGAGACCCAGAGCAAGATCCTGCGGGTCCTGGTCGATCAAACCTTCCAACGCGTCGGCGGCAACACCAAAGTGACCGTCGACGTGCGCATCATCTCCTCGACCGCGCGCAACATCGAAGCCGAGATCGCCATTGGGAAGTTCCGCGAGGACCTCTATCACCGGCTGTCGGTAGTGCCGATCCGCGTGCCGCCGCTCGCCGAGCGACGAGAGGATATCCCTGAGCTCGTCGAATATTTCATGACGGCGATCTCACACACCACGGGACTGCCGAAGCGCAAGGTCGGCGCCGACGCGCTCGCCGTGCTGCAGTCGCACGATTGGCCGGGCAACGTCCGGCAGCTGCGCAACAACGTCGAACGGCTGATGATTCTCGCCGGCGGCGAGCCCGACGCCGTCATCACCGCCTCGATGCTGCCGCAGGACGTCGGCTCGATGATCCCGGCAATGCCCAACGGCAACGGCGGCGAGCATCTGATGAGCCTGGCGCTGCGCGAGGCGCGCGAAGTGTTCGAGCGCGAATATCTGCTGGCCCAGATCAATCGCTTCGGCGGCAACATTTCGCGCACCGCCGAATTCGTCGGCATGGAGCGTTCGGCGCTGCACCGGAAGTTGAAAGCGCTCGGCATCGATTAGCCGATGAGCCGCATCGCTTACGTCAACGGCCGCTACCTGCCGTTTCGCGGCGCTAAGGTCCACGTTGAGGACCGCGGCTATCAATTTGCCGACAGCGTCTACGAAGTCTGCGAGGTCCGCTGCGGCCGGCTGATCGACGAGCGGCGCCACATCGAGCGGCTTAAGCGCTCGCTGACCGAAGTGCGCATCCGCTTACCGATGTCGACCACGGCGCTCGGCGTCATCGTGCGCGAAGTGGTGGCGCGCAACCGGATCGGTTACGGCCTCGTCTATCTACAGATCAGCCGCGGCGTGGCGCGGCGCGACCACGCCTTTCCGTCGCCCGAAGTCGAGCCGAGCGTGGTGGTGACGGCGCGGCGCCTCGACCTCGCGCGCAACGAAGCGCTCGCCGCAAGGGGCATCGCCGTGATCAGCATGCCCGACAATCGCTGGGGCCGCGTCGACATCAAGACGGTCGGGCTCCTTCCCAATGCGCTCGCCCGCCAGGCGGCGATCGAGCAGGGCGCCCGCGACGCCTGGTTCGTCGATAACGACGGCGCCGTCACCGAGGCGACTTCGGCCAATGCCTGGATCGTCACGCAGGACGCCACGCTCGTCACGCGGCGCGCCGACCATTCGATCCTGCGCGGCATCACGCGGGCGGTGACGTTCGACACGCTCAAAGGGCAGGGGCTCAAGGTCGAGGAGCGTGCGTTCACAATCGCCGAAGCCTTCGCGGCGCGCGAGGCCTTCATCACCTCGGCGACCCAGATCGTGCTGCCGGTGGTGCGCATCGACGGCCGCGCCATCGGCGACGGCAAGCCGGGCCCAATCGCGACCCGCTTGCGACGGGAATTCTATCGCTACGCTGAGGCTGGATAGGGGCTTGCATCGCTCCACGCACGGCCTTCTAATGGCCGCAACCTTCGGGTCCGTCCGGCCCGAGCGAATGCGGCGGGACGCGGCGCAAAGGGGGACCAAAAGAAAAGACCCGCGGACAAGGGGCCCGCGGTACAAAAACGGAAACAACGGCCATGGCAGCCGACCGCGCACAAAACCTGCAAGACACCTTCCTCAATCACGTCCGCAAAGCAAAAATTCCGCTCACCATCTTCCTGGTGAACGGCGTCAAACTGCAGGGCGTGGTGACCTGGTTCGACAATTTCTGTGTCCTGCTGCGTCGTGATGGCCATTCGCAGCTCGTCTACAAACACGCCATCTCGACCATCATGCCGGGGCATCCGGTGCAGCTCTTCGAAGGCGCCGAGGAGCCGCCGGCGGGGGACAAGGCTTAATTGGAGCCGCGCCGCCGCGACACGCGCTCTGACCTGCTCACCGCGAGCGGGGCGTCGGCGACCGGCCGTGCGCTGGTCATCGAGCCGGTGCTGCGCGGTGGCGGCGCGCACGGTTTGACGACCGAGCGCTCGCCCGCCGCCAAGCTCGACGAAGCGGTCGGCCTTGCCCGCGCCATCGATCTCGACGTCGGTCAATCGGGCATCGTCACGCTCAACGCGCCGCGGCCGGCGACGTATCTCGGCAAGGGCAAGGTCGAGGAGATGGCGGGCGTCGTGAAAACGCTCGAGGCCGGT
>Ga0306925_10002661_pt1 | contig 15467 bp, 13 predicted proteins | sample flu12Cox44000176_FD_203755 | JGI IMG/M metagenome (GOLD analysis project Ga0306925, IMG submission 203755) | Lab enrichment of tropical soil microbial communities from Luquillo Experimental Forest, Puerto Rico - flux8day.12C.oxic.44.000.176 (v2)... | ecosystem: Environmental > Terrestrial >... | reverse complement strand
GAGATCATCATGAGCGGCAATGCCACGCCCCCGCAGATCGGCGCCTTTCTGATGGCGCTCAGGGTACGCGGCGAGACCGTCGAGGAGATCGCCGCGGCGGCGCGGATCATGCGCGCCAAGGCGGTGGCGATCGAGGCACCACCCGGGGCGATCGACACCTGCGGCACCGGCGGCGATGCCTCGGGGAGCTTCAACATCTCGACCGCGAGTGCGCTGGTCGTCGCCAGTTGTGGGGTCCCGGTCGCCAAGCACGGCAACCGCGCGCTCTCCTCGGGATCGGGCTCGGCAGATGTGTTGCGGGCGCTCGGTGTCAACATCGAGGCCGATTTTACGATCGTCCGTGCCTGCTTGTGGGAGATCGGCATCGGCTTTCTGATGGCGCCGCGCCACCACAGCGCCACCCGCTACGTCGCCCCGGCCCGCGTCGAGCTCGGCACCCGGACGATCTTCAACCTGCTCGGCCCGCTGTCCAACCCGGCCAAAGCGCCGCGTCAGCTCGTCGGCGTGTTCGCGCCCGAGTGGGTGCGGCCGATGGCCGAGGTGCTGGGACGGCTCGGCTCGGAGCGTGCCTGGGTCGTGCACGGCTCCGGTCTCGACGAGCTGACGACCGCCGGGGTGACCACCGTCGCCTCGCTCGAAGACGGCAGGGTCGAGACCTTCGAAGTCGCCGCCCGCGATGCCGGTCTGCCGGCGGCCCGGCTCGAGGATCTGCTCGGCGGCGTGCCCGAGCACAATGCCCGGCTGATGCGCGGCCTGCTCGCCGGCACCGGCGGGCCGCTGCGCGACATCGTGCTGCTCAACAGCGGCGCCGCCCTGCTCGTCGCCGGAAAGGCGGCCACTCTCGAAGAAGGCATCGAGCTCGCCGCCCGGTCGCTCGATTCGGGTGCGGCGCAGCGGGTGCTCGAGAACCTCGTCGCGCGCACCAACACGCCGGCCGCCGCCGAGGCGACCGCCAAATGAGCGACGTGCTCGCCGAGATCTGTACCGAGAAGCGGGCTCATGTCGCGCGCGCCAAGCGGGCATTGCCGGAGAGTGCGCTGCTCGCCGCACTCGCCGTTGCGCCGCCGCCGCGGCCCTTTGCCGGCGCGCTCGAACGGCACTTGGCCGAAGGGCGCTACGGTCTGATCGCCGAGATCAAGAAGGCGAGCCCGAGCGCCGGGCTGATCCGCAGCGATTTCGACCCTGCTCGCCTGGCCCGCGCCTATGCGGCGGGGGGTGCGAGCTGCCTCTCGGTGCTGACCGACACCCCCTATTTCCAGGGCAGCGACGACGATTTGCGTGTGGCGCGCGGCCACGCCGAGCTGCCGGTGCTGCGCAAGGACTTCATCCTCGACCCCTACCAGATCCTCGAAAGCCGCCATATCGGCGCCGATTGCGTGCTGCTTATCATGGCCGCACTGTCCGATGCGATAGCGGGCGAGCTCGCGGCAACCGCCGCCGAGCACGGTCTCGACGTGCTGGCCGAGGTGCATGACGGCGCCGAGCTCGACCGCGCCTTGCCGCTCGGGGTGCGGATGATCGGCATCAACAACCGCAATCTGAAGACGCTCGAGACCGACCTCGCAACCACCGAGCGGCTCGCCCCTGAGGTGCCGGCCGACCGCATCGTCGTCGCCGAAAGCGGAATCCGCCGGCCCGAGGACCTCGACCGCCTCGCCACCGCCGGGGCGCGCTGCTTTCTGGTCGGCGAAACCCTGATGCGCGAGCCCGATGTCGCGGCGGCGGCGCGCCGCCTGCTGCGCCTTCCTCCCGCCGGTCCCGCGTTCACCCATCTCGATGCCGAAGGGCGGGCGCGGATGGTCGATGTCTCCGACAAGACGGAGACCGACCGGGTGGCGGTCGCCGGCGCCCGCGTCGTGATGCGCCCCGAAACCCTCGAACGCGTCCGCGCCGGCGACCTCGCCAAGGGCGATGTGCTCGCGGTCGCACGGCTCGCTGGGATCATGGCCGCAAAGCGCACCGCCGAGCTGATCCCGCTGTGCCACCCCCTCGCCCTGACTTCGGTCGGTGTCGAGCTCGCCTGCGTGCCCGAGCGGTCGGCGGTCGAGATCACCGCGACCTGTCGGCTGCATGGGCGCACCGGGGTCGAGATGGAAGCGTTGACCGCGGCGAGTGTCGCCGCCTTGACCGTTTACGACATGTGCAAAGCCGTCGACCGCGGGATGGCGATCACCGACTTGCGTCTCTTGCGCAAATCGGGTGGCCGGTCGGGGGATTGGGAGAGAGAGCCGTGATTTCCGTCGAAGAAGCGCTGGCGCGTCTGCTCGAACCGCTCGCCGCGTTGCCGCCCGAGCAGATCTCGCTCGCCGCCGGGCTCGGCCGGGTTCTCGCCGAGGATATCGCGGCGCGCCGCACCCAGCCCCCCTTTGCGGTCTCGGCGATGGACGGGTATGCGGTCCGCGCCGAAGACCTGGCACCGATCCCGGTCGAATTGCGCATCGTCGCCGAGGTGCCGGCCGGCGCCGGGTTTGGCGGCCATGTCGGTGCCGGCGAAGCCGTGCGCATCTTCACGGGGGCGCCGTTGCCTGCGGGCACCGACACGATCGTCATCCAGGAAGACACCGAGCGCAACGGCGACCGGGTCCGCGTGCTGGAAGGTGCCCCGCGCGGCCGCTATGTCCGACGCGAGGGTCTCGACTTCGCCGAAGGCGAGGTGCTGCTGCGATCGGCTCGGCGGCTCGGCGCCCGCGACATCGGCCTCCTGGCGGCGATGAACCGGCCGTGGCTCTTTGTCCATCGCCGGCCGCGCATCGGCATCCTGTCGACCGGCGACGAGATCGTGATGCCCGGCGACCCGATCGGGCCGCACCAGATCGTCAGCTCGAACAGCCTCGCGCTCGCCGCCTTTGTCGCCGCCTGCGGCGGCGAGCCGGTATCGGTCGGCAATGCCCCGGACGATCCCGAGGCATTGCGCCGGATCGCCGCGGCGACGCACGGGGTCGATCTGCTGGTGACGACCGGCGGGGCTTCGGTCGGCGAGCACGATCTGGTGCGCGAGGCACTCGCGGCCGACGGGTTCGAACTCGATTTCTGGCAGATCGCGATGCGCCCGGGCAAACCGCTGATGGTCGGACGCTATCGCGGGACGCCGATGGTAGGCCTGCCCGGCAATCCGGTCTCGACCCTGGTGTGCGCGCTGCTCTTTCTAAAGCCCGCGCTCGACCGGCTGAGCGGCGCGCATGCCGACACCGAAGCCCGATCGACGGCGCGGCTCGGGGCGCCACTCCCCAAAAACGACCGGCGGCAGGATTATCTGCGCTCGCGACTCGTGCGCGCCGCCGACGGCACTCTCGAAGTGTTGCCGTTCGAGGTGCAGGACAGCTCGATGATGCGGTTGCTCGCCGCGGCCGATTGCCTGGTCGTCCGCCCGCCGCAGGCTCCGGCTGTCGCGGCCGGGACGATGGTGCCGGTCATCCGGTTCCCCGACGCGGTATTGCCGATCTGATGCGCTTTGCGGCGCTTGACGGCAGAGGCGAACGCAAGTAGAACGGTCGCCGGCGTTTAGGATTCGTTCTGCACCGCAGGATCGGGGGTCCCATGTTGACCAGGAAGCAGCGCGAGCTGCTGCTGTACATCAACCAGCGACTGACGGCGACCGGCATCTCGCCGTCCTTCGACGAGATGAAGGACGCGCTGAGCCTCAAGTCGAAATCCGGCATTCATCGTCTCGTCAGCGGGCTCGAGGAGCGCGGCTTCATCCGGCGGCTGCCGCATCGCGCCCGGGCGTTGGAGGTGGTGAAATTGCCGGAGGAGAGTGCCGCCGGGGTGGCGGGCGAGCGCGGCCGCTTCTCGCCGACCGTGATCCGCGGCGATTTCACGGGTTCGTTGCCGGGGACGCCGGTCGCTCCGGATGCCGCGGCTGTCGAGCTGCCGCTTTATGGCCGGATCGCCGCCGGCACACCGATCGAGGCATTGCGCGACCAGACTGCTACGGTCGGCGTGCCCGCGAGCATGCTCAGCCGCGGGAGCGAGCACTATGCGCTCGAGGTGGCGGGTGACAGCATGATCGATGCCGGCATCCTCGACGGCGACACGGTTATCATCCAGCGCAGCGATGTCGCCGAAAATGGCGCAGTGGTCGTGGCCCTGGTAGATAACGAAGAGGTCACGCTGAAGCGATTGCGGCGCCGTGGCGCATCGATCGCGCTCGAACCGGCAAACAAAGCCTACGAGACCCGAATCTTTGGACCCGATCGTGTCAAGGTTCAAGGACGGTTGGTGGCGTTGATGCGGCGGTTCTGACCGCCCGAGTGGGGCGGCTGGGGAGGAGCCATGCTGGGAGTGATGTCGGAGCGGCCGCTCCTGATCTCGGCGATCCTCACCCATGCAGCGACCTATCATCGCGACACCGAGATCGTTTCGCGAACCCTGGAAGGAGCGATCCATCGCTACACCTACGCCGAGGCCGAACGGCGATCAAAGCAGCTCGCCCGAGCCCTGCTGCGGCTCGGGATCGAGCCCGGCGACCGGATAGGCACCCTCGCCTGGAACACCTTTCGCCATTTCGAGCTCTATTACGGCATCTCGGGCATCGGTGCCGTTTGTCACACGATCAACCCGCGGCTGTTCGATGACCAGATCGTCTACATCGTCAATCACGCCGCCGATCGCCTCCTCTTCATCGACCCGACGTTTATTCCGCTGGTCGAGCGCTTGGCACCGCAATTTCCCAGAGACTGCCGCTTCGCATTGTTGGGCGAGGCCGCCACATCGCTGCCGGTGATCGGTGTCTACGACGACTTGATCGCAGACCACAGCGATGAGTTCGACTGGCCCGAGTTCGACGAGCGGACCGCCGCGGCCCTGTGCTACACCTCCGGCACCACCGGGAACCCCAAGGGTGCGCTCTACAGCCATCGCTCCACCGTGCTGCATGCATTCGGGGCATCGTTGCCCGATGCGATACCGTTGTCGGCGCGAGACACTGTTTGCCCTGTGGTGCCGCTGTTTCACGCCTGCGGCTGGGCGGTCGCCTATACAGCGCCGATGAATGGCGTCAAACTCGTCCTGCCCGGATCGCGGCTCGACGGGCCCAGCCTCTACGAGCTGTTCGAAGCCGAAGGTGTCACGGTGAGCCTTGGCGTACCGACAGTATGGCTCGCCTTTGAGGCACATCTTGCAGCGACAGGGCGGCGCTGCTCGACCCTGCGTCGGGTGGTCTCCGGCGGGTCGGCCGTGCCGCCGTCGCTGATCGCGGCCTTCGAGCGGCAAGGCATCGAGATGCTGCACGCCTGGGGGATGACCGAAATGAGCCCGCTCGGCACGGTCGCCGCGCTCAAGGCCAAGCATCTTCGGCTCGACCCCGATGCGCCGGCTCCGGTCAGGGCAAAGCAGGGCCGGCCGGTGTTTGGGGTCGAATTGAAGATTCTCGACGACGCCGGTCGCCAGCAACCGCACGACGGCAAGTCGATGGGCGAATTGCTGGTGCGCGGCCCGTGGATCGTCGGCGGCTATTTTGCCGATGCCGAGGCGAGCGCCGAGGCGGTCCAGGAGGACGGCTGGTTTCACACCGGCGATGTCGCGACGATCGACCCCGACGGCTACATGCAGATTACCGATCGGCGCAAAGATGTCATCAAGTCTGGCGGCGAATGGATTAGCTCGATCGATCTGGAAAACGCCGCAGTCGCCCATGACGATGTCGCCGAAGCCGCAGTAATCGCGGTGCCTCACCCGCATTGGGGCGAACGGCCCTTGCTGATCGTCGTGCCGAGCGCCGACCATTGCCCGGAGCGCGACAAATTGATCGCGTTTCTCGCACGAGATTTCCCGCGCTGGATGCTGCCGGAAGATGTGATCGTCGTGCCCGAGCTGCCGCACACCGCGACCGGCAAGCTGATGAAGTCACGCCTGCGCGAGACGTTTCGCGACCACAAATTGCCTGATCGTTGATATCGGTGCGGTTGCTCCCCATCCTCGGGGAATGAGCACCGTCGTCCGCTTCGCCCCCTCGCCTACCGGCTTTCTTCATATCGGCGGCGCCCGCACCGCACTCTTCAACTGGCTCTTCGCACGACATCACGGCGGCGTCTTTCGACTGCGCATCGAAGACACCGACCGGGCGCGATCGACACCCGAGGCGGTCGCCGCGATCGTCGACGGGCTGAAATGGCTCGGCCTGTCCTGGGACGACGAGATCGTCTACCAGTCGGCCCGCGCCCCACGCCACGCCGAGATCGCACGGCAACTGTTGGCGGCCGGTCGCGCGTATCGATGCTATTGCACACCGGCGGAGCTCGAGGCGATGCGCGAGCGGGCTCGCGCCGAGAAGCGATCGGTGCGCTACGACGGCACGTGGCGTGACCGCGACCCGTCCGAGGCCCCGCCCGGCGTGGCGCCCGTCATCCGGCTAAAGGCGCCGCATCAAGGCTCGACGACGATCCACGATCGCGTGCAAGGCGATGTAACGGTCGCCAACAGCGAACTCGACGATCTGATCATCCTACGCGCCGATAGCTCCCCGACCTACAACCTCTCCGTCGTGGTCGACGACCACGGTATGGCGGTCACCCATGTGATCCGCGGCGACGACCACCTCAACAACGCCTTTCGCCAGACGCAGATCTATCACGCGCTCGACTGGCCGGTCCCCGAATTCGCCCATGTGCCTCTGATTCACGGGCCGGACGGCGCCAAAATGTCGAAGCGGCACGGTGCGGTCGGCATCGATGCCTACCGCGACCTGGGCTATCTGCCCGAGGCGCTGCGCAACTACCTGCTGCGCCTCGGCTGGAGTCATGGCGACGACGAGATCATTTCGACCGAGCAGGCGATCGCGTGGTTCGATTTGGATGCCGTAGGCCGCGCTCCGGCTCGGTTCGATTTCGCCAAGCTCGATAATCTGAATGGCCATTATATCCGCACCGCTGATGACGCACGGCTGACCGCCTTCGTGGCCGGACGCCTCGAAGGCATGCTCGGTCACCCGCTTGGCGAGGCGGCCTGCGACCGGCTGCGCCGCGCGATGCCGGAGCTCAAACCACGAGCCAAGACCCTGATTGAATTGGCTGAGAAGGGAAGATTTTACGTGGCTGATCGCCCAATAGCATATGAACCAAGAGCACGGGTGCAAATCTCGAACGATATGGCTGAGTATTCGCGCTTCCCAACGCGCCCGCATCCAACAGGTGCTTTTCCTTCCGGCGGCTGGTTGGCTAGAGCGGGTGAGTATCTAAAGACCATTAATGAGGGAGATTGGAACAAGGGGCGCCTTAGTAAGAAACTTTACGAGTTCGCCAGCCACAATAATGTCAATATAGGCATCATCGCTCAGCCCCTTCGCGCTGCGCTGACCGGATCCACGGCCTCTCCTGGCCTTTTCGAGGTGATGGAGGTGTTAGGCAGAGAGGAGACATTGGGAAGGATCGCAGACGCCGTGGATCTGACGGCAGCAAGCTGATACGCGGATTTGCTTATCTTGCCCGAGAGGCCTATTTTCCCGCCGAAATCCGGCAACAGCCGGCGGGGCGCAGTGACAGAGGTGGAGCGATGGACGGCGACAACATGGTGACCGGAACGATGACATTGACCGACAACTCGAGCGGAAAGTCGGTCGAGCTTCCGGTGCTGGGTGGGACGATCGGTCCACGGGTCATCGACATCCGCAAGCTTTACGCGCAAACCGGGCATTTCACCTACGATCCCGGCTTTATGGCTACCGCCTCGTGTCGGTCGAGCATCACCTATATCGACGGAGACGAGGGGGTTCTCCTTTACCGCGGCTATCCGATCGAGGAGCTGGCGGACAAAAGCGATTTTCTCGAGGTCGCTTACCTGCTTCTGAACGGCGAATTACCGAGCGCCAAAGAAAAGGAACAGTTCGTCTACGACATCACCCACCACACGATGGTGCATGAGCAGCTGACGACCTTCTTTCGCGGCTTCCGCCGCGACGCGCATCCGATGGCGGTGCTGTGTGGCGTAGTTGGCGCGCTCTCGGCCTTCTATCACGACTCGACCGACATCCATGACCCCTATCAGCGGATGGTCGCCTCCTACCGTCTGATCGCCAAAATGCCGACGATCGCTGCCATGGCCTTCAAATACTCGATGGGCCAACCCTTCATCTATCCGCAAAACTCGCTGAGCTACGCCGAGAACTTTCTCCATATGGCCTGGGCGGTGCCGTGCGAGGAGTACAAGGTCAATCCTGTCCTGGCACGCGCGATGGATCGCATTTTTATCCTGCATGCCGACCACGAGCAGAACGCGTCGACCGCCACCGTGCGCAACGCCGGATCGAGCGGCGCCAATCCGTTTGCCTGCATCGCCGCCGGGATTGCCTCTCTATGGGGTCCCGCGCATGGCGGCGCCAACGAGGCGGTGCTCAAGATGCTTAGCCGGATTGGTGACAAATCCGGCATCAAAGAGTTCATCAGCCAGGTCAAAGACAAACACAACCACGAAATCCTCTTCGGCTTTGGCCATCGGGTTTACCACAATTACGATCCCCGTGCGCATATCTTGCGCGACAGCTGTCACGAGGTCCTCGACGAGCTCGGCATCAAGAACGAGCCGTTGCTCGACCTTGCGATGGAGCTCGAAAAGATTGCCCTCAACGACGAATATTTCATCAAGCGGAAGCTCTACCCGAACGTTGATTTCTACTCAGGGATCATTCTGCGAGCGATGGGGTTCCCGACCTCGATGTTCACGGTGCTCTTCGCGATTGCACGTACCGTCGGCTGGGTCGCTCAGTGGACCGAGATGATCGAGGATCCGGATTCGAAGATCGGCCGGCCGCGTCAGCTCTTCACTGGTTCCGCCTCGCGGCACTATGTACCGGTAGACCGGCGCGCATGACTGCGCCCACCCGCACTCCCCGCTGAGGTAGGCGGGGGAGGGCGGAGCGGAAGCAAGAGCTACGAGCGCTCGATTAGCTCGATCCGATAGCCGTCCGGATCTTCAATGAAGGCGATAACCGAGCCGCCATGGGCCATCGGACCAGCGGGCCGCGGGATCTTGACACCTGCTGCGGCGAGGCGTTCGCAGGTCTTGTAGACGTCGGGAACACCGACCGCGAGATGGCCAAACGCGCTGCCCAAATTATACGGCTCGGCCTGATCCCAGTTATGGGTCAATTCGATCACCGTATTGTTGTTCTCGTCGCCGTAGCCGACAAAAGCCAGGGTGAACTTGCCGGTCGGATAGTCGCGTTTTCGCAGCAGCTTCATCCCTAGCAGGTTGGTGTAGAACTGCAAGGAAGCGTCGAGATCGCGGACCCGGATCATCGTGTGCAGAAGGCGGAACTTGTCGGTATCAGCGGTCGGTGTCGAAGTTTCGGCCACATCGGTCATCGTCATCGAGAAATCCTCCGTACGGCTGTTGGTGCGGGACCACCGCACCGGCGGGCAGCGACGATCTCGAGGATTTGGTCGGCGGCGCGCAGGCTCGGCGACGCGCCACCCTCTTCCAGGCGCTGCTTTACCTCATCATACCCCTCGAGATGCGCGGTGCGAACCCGTTCGTCCCGAACGAGCTCGGCGAGCGAGGCAGCGAGCCGCTCGGGGGTGCAATTGTGCCCGAGAAGCTCGCACACCAGTGGTTTGCCGAGAAGCAGGTTGACGAGATTGACGTGCCGCACTTTGAGAAGCCGGTTCAGCACGGCCTCGGTCAGCGGGTTGAGACGGTAACCGACGACCATCGGCAACCTTGCCAACGCCAGCTCGAGCGCGACCGAGCCCGATGCGGCAAGCGCGACGCAGCTCGCGGCAAACGCATCGTATTTTTCATCCGTCCGCTGCGCGACGATCGGAGCACCGGGCCAGCCGCGCACGGCCTCGGCAACCCGATCGCCGACCGTCCAAACGGTAGGCACCACCACGCGAAAACGACCGATCAGGCTCTCCAAGCGGTTCAGCGCCGCGCCAAAAATCGGGAGCAACCGGGTTACTTCCGCGCTCCTGCTGCCAGGGAGCGCGGTGATCAGCAAATCATCTGGCGAGAGCCCGTGTGCTGCGCGAAACCGGGCACCGTCGCCGCGGTCCGCTCCACTTTCGAGAACAGGGTGGCCGACATAGCGGCACGATAGTCCAACCCGCTCGAAATAAGGCGGTTCAAACGGTAATACCGTCATCAGATGATCGTACCAGCGCGCCATCCGCCGGGCTCGCCCGGGCCGCCACGCCCAGACCATCGGCGCGACATAATGAATCAGCGGCAAGGTCTCGCCGCCGCGGCGCAGTCGGTGGGCGACGCGCCAACTGAACCCGGAGCTGTCGATTGTCACGACAGCGTCGGGCCGCAACTGGCGGACAGCGGCGACCGTTGTGCGAACCCATCGCAGGATGACTCTTGCCCGCGGCAGCACCTCGGCCACACCCCCGATCGCAAGGTCCTCCAGTGGTGCGAGGCTCGTCAGACCACGCTCCTGCATGCGCTCCCCGCCGACCCCGGCGACCCGGAGATTACCCCCGGTACGTTGCTGCAGTGCTGCGATCAGAGCGGCGCCAAGGGCGTCACCGGAGGGTTCGCCGGTGACGAAGAAGATAAACAGCGGCGGCTCGGCTACGGGCACGAAGGCTTGATGCCGACCACGAACAGCCCGGCTGCATCTGCTGCCCGGATAACTTCCTCCCGATCGAGGACAATCGTGGCGCCCGCCTCGACTGCGATGCCGAGCAGGCGGGCTTCGGCCGCCAGGGTAACGGTGCGCGGCCCGATCGTCGGCCGGTCGGCACGACGTTCCTGATGGGGCTTCTCGATTTTGACCAGCACGCCGCCCGGTCCCTCGCGGCGGAGCGGCGTGCAGCGGCGGATCAGCTCGTCGGTGCCCTCGATCGCCTCGACCCCGAGCACCAAGCCCTGCTGAATGATGACCGCCTGGCCGATATCGAGAGCGCCCAGAGCCCGAGCAACGCGCAACCCGTGCTCGATATCCGCCTGCGATTGCGAACTCGGCCGAACCGCTCCGAGCGGCCCTGCGCCGACGATCTCGTCGGTGAGCAGCTGATCGGGTGCGATGACCCGAAAGCCCTCTTCTTCGAGCTCGGCGACGATGGCCGACAGCAGACCGTCATCGCCGATCGCGCGATAGCCGATGCGGGCGAACAGCTTGGCGGCTCGCCAATCCGGGCGTAGCGCGACCAGTGACGGGCGCCGGACACTGCCGGCTAAGACAAGCTCAGTCACATTATTGTCGCGCAGCAAGGAAAGACCGTCCATCGCCGCGCCGATGCGGCACCAGGCATGCGGAACATCACGCACTGTTTCCGGCTCGGCCGCTCCTTCGAGAGCCAAGACAAATACATCGCGTCCGGCGGCGCGGCAGGATTCGACCAAGCGCCTCGGCAACCGACCGCCGCCCGCCACAATACCGATCCTACCCGTCGCCCGCCTCCTTGGGTTGACAAATGGCGCGGCTCGAATCCGCCCGGATGAAGTGGAGGATATCGTCGACAGGTGCGATGCCACCGAAGCGCTCGGCAGTCTCGCCCACGCGATCGCTCAGGGTGCCATCCGAGGAAAACAAAAATTGGTATGCGGCGCGGAGGGCTTGGATGTCCTCGCGGCTGAAGCCGCGGCGCTGCATACCAATGATGTTCAGACCGCACAGACGCGCACGGTCCCCCATCACCTGACCGTAAGGAATAACGTCGCGCTCGACACCCGACATGCCGCCGATCATTGCATGCCTGCCGATCCGGACATATTGGTGGACGGCACATAGTCCGCCGAGAATGGCGTAATCGTCGATGACGACGTGGCCTGCGAGAGTGGCGTTGTTTGCCATGATCACGTGGTCGGCGATCCGGCAGTCGTGCGCGATGTGCACACCGACCATGAACAGGCAGTTGTCGCCGATGCGGGTGATCATCCCACCACCGGCGGTTCCCGGATTCATCGTCACATACTCGCGAATCCTGTTGTTTCGCCCGATGACGAGCGCAGATTCTTCGCCGCGATATTTGAGATCCTGCGGTTCGAGCCCGATCGACGCAAATGGGAAAATCCGCGTTCCCGCCCCGATCGCTGTCCGGCCCTCGACCACCACATGCGAGCGGAGCATGACCCCGGAGCCGAGGGTGACGTTCTCACCGACGATGCAATAAGGCCCGATGACGACATCCTGAGCCAGCATCGCGCCCGGCGCGACGATGGCCGTAGGGTGGATCTGCGTCATCTGCCGATTTTCTATTCGTTCAAGATCATCGCCGCAAAGACGGCTTCGGCCATCAGATTCTCGCCGACCTTTGCCTTGCCCTCGAACTTCCAGACATTGCCGCGGTGACGCTGTTTCGTGACATGCACATCGAGCCGATCGCCGGGAAACACCGGACGTCGAAACCGGGCACTGTCGACACTCATAAAATAAACGAGCTTACCTTCCGATTCGGGCCCCAGCGTATGAACGACGAGCACCGCTGCGGTCTGTGCCATGGCCTCGATGATCAGCACTCCCGGCATCACAGGGCGTGCCGGGAAATGGCCCTGAAAAAAACTTTCGTTAATGGAGAGGTTTTTGATGCCGGTCGCCCGCTCGTTCGCCACCATGTCGACGACCTTGTCGATCATTAAAAATGGGTGGCGATGCGGGATCATTTCCATGATCCGCTGAACATCGACATGAGTGATTTGGTCCTCGGCGCAAGCCGGATCGATCATCACTCGTCTTTCTTCCTGGCGAGACGCTGCAGCACAGCCGTCTGCCTCATGAATTCGGTCAGCGGAACTGCGGGACTGCCGCACACCGTCTGTCCGGCTGGTATGTCGCGCATGACCCCGCTCTTAGCGGCGATACGTGCCCTGCTTCCGATATGCAAATGGCCGGCGAGCCCGCCTTGTCCTCCCACCATGACAAAGTCGTCGAGCCTGGTGCTACCGGAAATCCCCACCTGACCGGCGAGGACGCAGCACCGCCCGAGAACGACGTTGTGACCGATTTGCACAAGATTATCAATCATCGAGCCAGCGCCGATCACGGTGTCGGGTCCCGACCCTCGATCGATCGTCGTGTTCGCGCCGATGTCCACATCATCACCGATCAGAACCCGCCCGAGCTGCGGGACTTTAACCGGACCCTTGGGGCCGGGCGCGAAACCAAACCCTTCCTGACCGACGCGCGCGCCCGCGTGCAGCACAACGCGCGATCCAATCTTGCAATGACTGAGTGTGACATTTGGTCCGATTCGGCAGTCGTCGCCAATTTCTACCCCGGCGGCGATCACCGTATTTGCCCCGATCCGGCAGCGCCGCCCCAGCCGCACTCCCCGCTCGATCACGGCGTTTGGCCCGACATCGCAATCCTCGGGCACGGTTGCGGTCGGATCGATCACCGCCGAGGGTGCATGGCGTGGAACAATCGGCCAGGCGGGATAGAAAGCCTGAGCCGCGAGGGCATAAGCCCTGTAGGGTTCGTCGCTCACAAGCAGCGCCATGCCGGAAGGTGCGCGTCCGGCGACCCGCTCGTCGACAAACGCCGCTCCGGCTCGCGATTGAACGAAGGTCGCTAAATATTTCCGATTTTCGAGAAAGCTCACGTCTTCCGGGCCAGCCGTTTCGAGCGGACCCACATCGCGAAATAGCCGCGCGGCATCCTGCGGATTTAGCAGCCGCGCGCCGCTCAGCGCTGCCAGCGCTTCGAGAGTAAAGGGGCCGGCTCGATCGAAGAAGCGCGGATCGGCCATTTGTCCTCCGCCGGGTCGGTTCGGCCTTGCATCACTTCTTCTTGGACTTGGGGTTCGGAGCCGCAGGGCTGCTCGGCGGAGCCGAGGGCGAGGCACTTGCGCTCGGGGGCACCGGAGCGACGAAGTTGACCGTCAGGGTCGGCATCTGCTCGTCCAGCTTTTGCAGGACTTCATCAGTCACATCGAACGCTTGGTCGAAAAGCACGAGATCAGTCCGCTGAAATACCAGGTTAGCTTTTCGCTGTTTGGCAATATCAGCGATGATCTTAAGCATCTCCTCTTGAATTTTTTGAATCGCATCGCCATTCGACTTCTCGAGAGCTTGGCGTTTTCCTTGAACATTCCGTTCAAGATCATTGACCTTCTGCTGAAAATCGCGACCCTTCTGATTCAATGATTCAGGCGAAAGTGACGCTTGCTGCCTCTGCAATGCATCACGTTCGGCCCGCAAGACCTCCTCCTGGTGCGAAATCTCCTTAGTATACTCGCCGCGTTTTTGTTCGATCTGGCTCCGCACCATCTTGGCCGCCTTCGAGTTTTGCAGCAGCGCCTGCACATCGACGACCATGACCGTCAGGTTCTGGGCGGTCGGCAACGGAGCCGGCGCGGGCGGAGGCGGTTGCGCCGGCGGTGGTGCGGCCGGGGTTGCCGGCGCCGGCGGTGCTTGCGCCTGGACGCCGCCAGCCAGGCAGCACGAGATAAACAACAGCGCCACAAAGCGAGCATGCAACAGCAACATCAGAACTTTGTCCCGAAGCTGACTCTAAAAATCTGGGTCTTGTCGAAACCTTCCTTCCGGATCGGATAGGCAAGGTCAAGTCGAATGGGGCCGACCGGGGACTTCCATGACACCCCGACACCGGCGCTCAGGCGAATTGCCGGGCTTTGTTCGACCTGCGGCTGGACGCCCCCGGTTTGCGCCAACTGGGCAGGAGTCAGCACGATATTGGTCGGCTCGATCTGGTACAGTGTACCAAAATCGGTAAAGACGCGCCCACTCAACCCGAGTTCCTTGGGCAGCCCGAGCGGCACACCCAAGGTGACCGAACCGAGATAATATTTTTGACCGCCCAAAGCATCGCCGCTGACCGAATCGCGAGGTCCGATGCCGGCGCTTTGAAAGCCGCGCAGATTGTCCCCGCCGACGAAGAAGCGATCCTGAAGCAGCACCTGCTGGCCGTTCCAACCGAAGATGTCGCCGACCTCGCCGGTCAGGCTCAAGACCCATTCCGGTGCGACCGAATAGTAATAGCCGAAATTCGCTTTATTGCGCACGTAGTCCACGCCAAAGCCGACGCCGGCAAAGTCGTTGCCGATCGAAGCGTAATAGCCGCTCGTCGGATCGAGCCGATCATCGCGGCGGTCGTATAGTAGAACCTGGCCGATCTCGGAAGTCAGGTGCTGGCCCGATTCGAGCACGATGAACAGCGACGTGTTGCTCTGAAGGTTTATGATATCGTCGGATCGCGCCGTATACTTGAACGTCTGGCGCAGGTTGTCGGTGATCTGATACCCGGCTCGAAGCGCTCCGCCGTAGGAGAATTGCTGGTAGGGAGGCGTTACCCCGCTGAAGAAATTCGCGGTGGGGCTGGTCTTGACCTCAAAAACGTCGAAGCCGGCTGCGATGTTCTTATCCAGAAAATATGGTTCTGTAAAACTGAGGTCGATCTGCTGTGAGCGAAGCGAAACCACCGCGCCGATCCGTAAGTCTTGTCCGCGACCAAGGAAATTCCGCTCGCGAATGTTGACATCGGCGAGAGGACCGTCGGTGGTCGAGAAGCCGAGACCGAGGGACAGCTCGCCCGTCGACTGTTCTTCGACTTCGGCGGTCACTACCGTGTT
>Ga0306925_10002660_pt1 | contig 15467 bp, 6 predicted proteins | sample flu12Cox44000176_FD_203755 | JGI IMG/M metagenome (GOLD analysis project Ga0306925, IMG submission 203755) | Lab enrichment of tropical soil microbial communities from Luquillo Experimental Forest, Puerto Rico - flux8day.12C.oxic.44.000.176 (v2)... | ecosystem: Environmental > Terrestrial > Soil... | reverse complement strand
CAGGCGCGCGCCGTCGATCTCCGACTCCGCCAGCATGCTGATCAGGTCGTCCTGCGGGTTGCGCCGCCGCTCGGCGAGGATCTCCGTGAGGTAGGACTTCAGCGAGACGGAGGCGGCGATGCCGCGATCCCAGTCGTAGACCACGTTGAGCAACTCGATCGACAGCCGCTGAAAGCGCAGGTAGTCCTGCCGCGGCAGGCCCATGATGCGCGCGATGACCTGGACCGGAAACGCGAAGGTGAACTCGCGGGACAGCTCGGCTCGGCCGCGCGGCGCGAACCGGTCGATGAGCTCGTGGACCACCACCTCCACCAGCTCGCTGCGCCACCGCTCTAGCAACGCCGTGCGGAACGAGGGCGACACCAGGGCCCGGCTGGCCCGATGCTCGGCCCCCTCGAGCTCGAGCAGGGTGCGGCCCATGACCGGGCCCATGATCTGGTCGTAGATCGACGACGAGAAGGTGTCCGGGTGGGTGAGCACGGTCTGGCACTCGTCGTACCCGAGCACCGTCACCCCGAGGTCGCCAATCTGCCCGGAGCGGACCTCGGCGAAGGGATTCCCCACCATCACCCGGTGCCGGGCCTGCGCCTGGCGGAGCCGCTCGTGCACGTTTTCGACTTGCATGAGCAGCCCGCCCTGCAGCTCGGCCGGGTCGAACTCGTCCATCGCCGAGTTCGCCGTTTCAGCCATGAGCCGACACCGTCTCGGTGTCCCGTCCGGACCGCAGAACGGTGCCGGGCAGGGCGCCGGTGGCGGCGCCGTCGCGGCAGACCTCGACACCGCCGACCCACACCGAGGTGATGCCGTAGGCGTCGGCGACCAACCGCGGCGCCCCGGAGGGCAGGTCGTAGCGCGTGCGCTCGGGGCCGTGGTCGACGGTCGCGGGATCGAACATCACCAGGTCGGCGTGCCAGCCGGGTGTGATCCGGCCGCGTTCGGTCAGCCCGTAGAACCGGGCCGGCACGTCGGTGATCAACCGGACGGCTTCCTCGAGCGTGACCACCCGGTGCTCGCGCACGCCGCGGCCGAGCAGCGATGTCGTGTAGATCGCGCCGCACATCATGTCGAGGTGGGCGCCGGCGTCAGAGCCGCCGATCACGGCGCCCGGGTGCTGCCACACCTCGGCGCGCGCCCGCCAGTCGGCCGCGTCATCGCCGGTCAGCCGTGGGCTGAGCCCGGTGCGCAGCTCGTCGGCGATCACGATGTCCAGGAGCGTGTCGAATGGCTCGCCACCTCGGGTGGCGGCGACCTCGCCGACGCTACGGCCCGTCGCGTCGGCATTTTCGGGCGCGAACGTCTCGACGAGGACCAGCCGGTCCCATTGCGCCAGGCCGCGCAGCATGCCCGCCTCCTTCGAGGAGGCGCCCTCGGCGAGGCGGCGACGCACCTCGGGATCGGCGAGTGCGGCCAGCCGCTCCGGCACGGGCAGATGCATCGTGTCCCGCCAGCCCGGCAGCCCGTCGAGCACGAAGCCGGACAGGAACGACAGCCGGATCTTCATGGCCTGGGGCAGGGTGAGCGCCACCACCCGGCCGCCGCGTTGGGCGGAGGATTCGTAGGCGCGTAACTGTCGCTGATGCCCGTCCGGGTTCGCCGCCGAGACGCCCAGCAGGTTCCAGTTCAGCGGCCGGTCGGCGGCGACGGACATGTCGGTGAGCAGCGCGATGTCGTCATCGGTGAAGCCCGATAGGCAGCCGGGGATGATGGCCTCGAGCGTGGTGCCCGGATGGTCGCGGACGCCGGCTGCCAGTGCCACGAGTTCGTCTCGCGACGCACTGCGCGACGGCACCGGCTGGCCGCCGCCGTCATTGTGGGTCGGCGACTGCGAGGTCGACAGCCCGAGCCCGCCGGCGTCCAGCGCGTCGTGCAGCACCGCGACCATCCGTTCGATCTGCTCCGGGCCGGCCTCGGCACCGACGGCGTCGCCGCCCATCGCGGCCAGCCGCAGCGCCGAGTGGCCGACCAGGAAGCCGGCGTTGACGGCGATGTTGCCCTCGAGGCGGTCGAGCCAGTCGCCGAATGACGCCCACCCCCAGTCGAGTCCGGCCCGCAGCGCGTCGAGCGGCATCCCTTCCACCCGCGCGAGCATCCTCGTGAGGTAGTCGTGTTGGTCGGATGCCGCGGGGGCCAGCGTGAATCCGCAGTTCCCGCCGAACACCGTGGTGACGCCGTGCTGCACCGACGGGCTCGCCGTCGGGTCCCAGAACAGCTGCGCGTCGTAGTGCGTGTGCAGGTCGACGAAGCCCGGCGCCAGCGTCTGCCCTTGGGCGTCAACGGTTTTCGCGGCCAGGTCGTCGATTTCGCCGACGGCGGCAATCCGGCCGTCACTGATGCCGACGTCGCCGCGTCGGGCTGGTGCGCCGGTGCCGTCGACGATTTCGGCGTTGCGGATGAGCAGGTCGAGCATCAGGGCCTCCTACGCTGTGGCGAGCCACCCGTCGTCCGGCAGCGGGTGGCGGAAAAGCTGTGCCGCGTTGCGGTGGGTGATCCGCGCCGCGTCATCCGCCGACAGGCCGGCGACGTTGCGCGCCACCACCTGTTGCGTGTCGGGCCAGGTGGAGTCGGCGTGCGGATAGTCGCTTTCGACGAGGATGCGGTCGGCGCCGATCGCGTCCAATGCACCGAACGCGTGCGGGTCGTCGATCGAGCAGAACCAGAAGTTGCGTCGCAGCACCTCGCTGGGCAGCAGGTTGCCCTTCCACGACCCGCCCTCGTGGCCCGAAGCGGAGTGCGCCAGAACATAATCGGCGCGGTCGCCGAGCATGGCCGCCCAGCCCAGCCCGCCCTCGGCCAGCGTGAAATTCAGCCGCGGAAACCGCACGGGTATGCCCGACCACAACATGTCCGCGCAGGCGACCAGGCCGTTGACCGGGAACAGCGTCGTGATGGTCTCAAATGGTGTGTCGGGGGAGGGGATTGGCGCCCACTGTGCGGACCCCGTGTGCAGGCACACCACGGTGTCGGTCTCCTCGCAGGCGGCGAAGAAGGGATCCCACACGCCGGTGTGCAGGCTCGGGATTCCGCACTGCGCGGGCAGCTCGGGGAAGCTCACCGCCTTGAAGCCGCGGGCGGCGTTGCGACGAATCTCCTCGGGCGCGAGCTGCGGGTCGGCGAGCCATGGCAGCTGCAGCGGGATGATCCGGTCCGGGTAGCTGCCGGCCCACGCCTCCAGGTGCCAGTCGTTCCAGGCCCGCAGCGCGGCCAGGCCCAGCTCCGGGTCGTCGCTCTTCCAGAACACGGTGCCGGCGAACCCGGCGATCAGCGACGGAAAGTTCAGCGACGCCCAGATGCCCGCGATGTCCATGTCGGCGATCCGTGCATCGACATCCCAACAGCCACGCCGCATTTCGTCGAACCGGGCGGCGTCCATGCTCCATTCCTCACGCGGCCGCCCGATCACCGCGTTGAGCCCGATGTTCGGGTACTCCCGGCCCTCATAGAGCCATACCTGGCGCCCGTCGTCGGTCTCGATGACCTTGGGCGCGCGGTCGGACAGCGCAGTGGGCATTCTCCCGGCGAACATGTCGGGTGGCTCGATGACGTGGTCGTCGACCGAGATCACGACGTGCTGTCGCTGCCGGGGCTCGGGGTCTGGCAGCAGCGCCATAGTTCATGACTATCGTCAGTTTTCGGCCGCTGTCAATGCTATCTATGCAATGAATGCAAAGTTTAGGCGCGAGCCTCGGCAGCGGCGAGTGTGTTTCCAGGGCGCAGATTTGGCGGCGGATTCTCCGCCCACAGCGCACACTCGAAGCCCTCAGCGCACACTCGAACGCCTACCGAGCCTCGTCATTTCACGCAGGGAATGCCATCGGAGGTCATCCGCGTGAGGTCGGAGGGTGTCGGTTCTTTCGTGCCGGTTCCGGTGGCCGCCACCGTGGTGACGGGCGCCGCCGCGGTTGTAGTCGGCGATGTCGACGTGTGACTGAGGTTGCCAAACCTAGAGAAATCGGTCCCGACGGTCAGCCGCACCGTGTTGTGGGCGACGCTGTCGGACGCGCTGGCAGTGATGCCAAATTCATCGGCGAGCTCGGTGGCGGCTGCCTTCGCGCCGGGTCCGTAGGCGATGGTGCTTGTCTGGCTGGTGGAGTCGGCGGTGCTGACGTTTCCCTTACTGAAGCGCCCTGTCGCTAAGGACATTTCGAGGTTCGCGGCCTCGCCTTGCCTGCCCGAGGCATTGACCACGTCGAGCGAGACGCTGCCGGCCGTCGGCTGCGCTTCTGGGTCGCCACTGCCAATCGAGGCCGCTACGGGCGAATCGGGGGTCACCAGGTTGTGCACGATGGAGCGGATCGCGGGTACGTCGATGAAATTGACGTATTCACCGTCTGGGATTTCGCCGAAACTGGCCACGGGCAGCGTGTAAAGCCCGACCGGTCTGTTGGGAAACGCCGACACGTTACGCGCCAGGTCCTCTAGGTCGAAACCCGCGTCGACGGCGACGTTTTGCCTGGCGACGTCTAATAGGGCCCGCAGCCGGGAAGCCGTCGACAACGCCTCGCTGCGGCGCAGCGCACTGACCACCGAGACGATGAAGGCCTGCTGGCGGCGCGTTCGATCAAGGTCGGTGAACATCACATCGTTGGCGTCGCGGCGTTGCCGAACGAATGCCATCGCCTGCGCGGCGCTGATCTGCTGCGTGCCTCGATGAAAGTCAGCGCCCGAGTAGTAGCGATCCGCGGTGTCCTCGTTCAGGCACACCGTGATGGGTTCGACCACCCGGGCGATCTGAAAGAACCCAGCCAAGGTGACCTCAACGAAGTGGTCGATCGGGATTTGCAAGAGCCGCCGGACCGTGCTGATCTCGGCTTTGCGGCCCGCCTCACGCGCCAATTGTTCCCTCGCCGCGGAGTCTTGCCCTTGCGAGGCGGAGTCGGATTGCAGGTTGGCGGAGCTGCTGTGGTTCATCACGCGCTGGTAGGCGAGGCTGTAGGCCTCCTTGATCTTGCCGCGGCAATCCGAGGTCGGGCATCCGGCCAGATCGACATAGTCGTCGCGGGGGATTGAGATCGCCGTGGCCGGGCCGTCGCCGCCGGGCAGGTGCAACACGATGAGCGCGTCGGCGTCGCCGTCACCGGAATCTTCACCGCCTGCATGCAGTGCGTCATAGATGTCTGGCGGCAGGGGCCGGCCCCGCTGGTCTCGACGGCTATCCAGCCCCATGATCAGGATGTTTTGATCACTTCCGGTCGATGCGGGTTCACCGGCCAACGCCTCGGATGTGGTGATCCCAGCCGATGCGGTGCGGTAGGTGTTCCATCCAATGCCAGTGACGACGACGACAACGGTGGATCCCAGCGCCGCGAGCACCTTGGCGCTGACCACAATCAAGTGGTGGCGGTGCAGGCGTTGGCGGGGCGCGCGCGTCGGTGAACGTGCTTCTGCATCGCCTGAGGGGTCCGCTCGATGCGTCATGACAGGACCGAGAATAACCAGGTCGTCGTGCGTCAAACCAGTGTTTGCCGAGGTGGACATGCCTGTCGGCGCGGTCTGAAGTGCCCGACCGATGCGCTGGCCTGATCGTGGCTCACGGCGAAACGACGGACGTAGCTGACGACCGGTGACACGATACTGACGTGGACCTCCCGGGGGATGGCGGCGGACTGACCGCGACGGCGCTGGTCTGCGGTTCCTGCGGCGCGCAGTCGAGCCCGACGGCCAAGTTCTGCAGCGAGTGCGGAATGCAACTGACGCAAGCGGCGCAGCCGGCGGAATACAAGCAGGTGACGGTCCTGTTCGCCGATGTTGTTCATTCGATGGAGATCGCTGCGGCGGTCGGTGCTGAGCGCCTGCGAGAGATCATGGCCGACCTCGTCGATCGCGCGGTGATGGTGGTGCAGCGCTACCGGGGCACGGTGGACAAGTTCACCGGCGACGGCGTCATGGCCGTGTTCGGCGCGCCGGTGGCGTTGGAGGACCACGCCATTCGTGCCTGTCTGGCGGCCTTGGGCCTTCAGGAAGCGGCGCAGCTGCTGGCCATTAACGTCCGAGCCCTTGACGGCGTGGACCTGCAACTGAGAGTGGGCCTGAATTCCGGCCAAGTGATCGCCGGTGAGATCGGTTCGGGGCCGTTGGGATACACCGCCATCGGTGAGCAAGTCGGCATGGCCCAGCGGATGGAGTCGGTGGCACCTCCGGGTGGGGTGATGTTGAGCGATTCGACGGCGAAATTGGTGGCGAACACCGTCGTCCTCGGTGACCCTGAACGGGTTCACATCAAAGGTGGGAACACGGTGATCGCCAGGCGCTTGCTGGCAATCGGCGAGCATCAGCCGCGTCGCCCCACCGAATCGAAACTGGTCGGACGTACTTGGGAACTCACGACCGTCGGCGGGATTCTTGACGAGGCGATCGCCGGTTCGGGCTGCATCGTCAACATCGTGGGACCGGCGGGTATCGGCAAGAGCAGATTGGTGCGCGAGACCGCCGCGCTTGCGGACGGTCGCGGTGTGCCGGTGTTCAGCACCTACTGCGAGTCGCATGCCAGCGACATCCCGTTCCATGTGGTGGCCAGGATGCTGCGCGCACCAATAGGAATCGACGAACTCGACGCCGACAGCGCGCGCACACAGCTCCGCGAATGGTTCCCCGGGGCCGACCCCGAAGACCTACTGCTGCTGGGCGACCTGCTGGGAATCCGTGACCCGGCCGTGCCGCTGCCTGATATCGCCCCCGATGCGCGGCGGCGGCGATTGACCGCGCTGGTCAATGCCAGTGCAATGGAGCGGCCGGACGCGGCGGTGTACGTCATCGAGGATGCGCACTGGATCGACGAAATCAGCGAGTCGATGCTGGCCGAGTTCCTTGCCGTCGTGCCACAGATCCCGTCGTTGGTCCTGATCACCTATCGCCCGGAATACCAAGGCGCACTCAGCCGCATGCCTGGCGCTCAAACAATTGCGTTGCGGCCGTTGAGCGATGGGCACACCCTGGCGCTAACGGCCGAGCTAGTGGGCGCCGGCTCGGCGACGGGCGAACTGGCGGCGCAAATCGCCGACCGTGCGGCCGGAAACCCGTTCTTCGTTGAGGAAATCGTGCGCGATCTGGCTGAACGTGGGGTGCTGCAAGGCCAGCCTGGTGCCTACCAACCGCGCGGTGATGTCGGGGATGTGGACGTACCGGCCACGCTGCAGGCCACCATCGGCGCACGCATAGATCGCCTTCGGGCGCCGGCCAAACGGACGCTGAACGCCGCGGCGGTCATCGGCACACGATTCGACGCGGATATGCTGGCGGCACTGGTTTCTAACGTGGACGTGGCGCCGCTGATCGAGGCGGAACTTGTCGGTCAGGTCAGGTTCGCGCCCAATGCTGAGTATGCGTTTCGCCATCCGCTGATCCGCACGGTTGCTTACGAGTCGCAACTCAAATCCGTTCGTGCGCACTCACATCGACGGCTCGCTGCTGCGATCGAAGTCCACGGATCGACGGACGAGAACGCGGCGCTGATCGCCGAACACCTTGAGGCAGCAGGGGATTTGCATGCGGCCTTCGACTGGCACATGCGCGCCGGAACATGGTCCGCCTTCCGCGATATGCGCGCGGCGCAGACGAGTTGGCGGCGGGCCCGGCGGGTCGCCGATCGGCTACCTCACGACGACCCTGACAGCTTGACCACGCGCATCGCACCCCGCACGCTGTTGTGCGCCCATGCGTATCGGCTGGGCGGCAGTGGCGCCGACACCGGCTTCGAGGAGCTGCGTGAATTGTGCGCTGCCGCTGGTGATCGGCAATCACTCGCCATTGGCATGTCGGGCCTGGTGACGTCGCAGACGATGAAAGCGCACCGCCGGGAGGCGTCGCAACTCGCGTCCGAACTCGTCCAACTGCTGGAGGCGATCGGCGATCCAACGTTGACGGTCGCGCTGTCCTTTTCGGCAATGATTTCCAAACACGAAACCGGTGAAATGGCCGACGTGCTCCGGTTCGCCCAGCTCGTCATCGACCTCGCCGAGGGTGATCCCGCCAAAGGCAGGCTCATCACCGAATCTCCCCTAACAGTCGCGACTGCCAAGCGCGGTCTCGCCCGATGGTGCCTGGGCATTGCCGGCTGGAAAGACGACTTCGAACAGGCCATCACGACGGCGCGTGCGCTGCTGACCGACCCAGGGACGCTTGCCGGCGTCATGTGGTTCACGTACGTCTACGCGATCCCGTACGGGGTGCTGCTGCCCGGTGCGGCAGCCCTGCGCGACACCGCGGAGGCACTATCAATGGCGGAGCGATCGGGCGATGATCTCGCCCTTGACCTGGCTCGAGGAATTCATGGTCTCGCTCTGGCATATCAGGAGGGGCCCGTGCGCGAACGCGGCTTCGAGTTGCTCGCCAAAATGCGAGACCGCGCAGCCAACGACCGCATGTCCTTGACCACCGTGCCGATCGCCGACATACACACCGCACGGGAAAAGGCGCGGACCGGCGATATCGGTGGATCTATCGAATTGGCCCGCACCGTTGTCGACGACTTGTTGAATTCCGGTGGGTGTATCTGGACCGCGCTGGCCATCAGCGTCCTGGTGGAGGCACTCCTGCAACGTGGCGATGACGGCGATCTCGACGAGGCCGCGAGCGCGATAGATCAGTTGGCGGCCGTGCCGACCGATCCCGGCTTCGTGCTGAACGAGATCTCGCTGCTGCGATTGCGGGCGCTGCTCGCCCACGCCCGCGGAGAAGAGGCCGCCTACCGCGACCACCGGGACCGCTACCGCGCCATGGCAACATCGCTGGGCTTCGAGGGGCACATCAAGTGGGCCGCGGCGAGCCGTGAGGAGGTGCGAACCTGCGGTGCGACGTCTCGGCTCAGTGGCCGGGGTCGAATTCGATTGGCAGCGTTGCCGGTCCGCTGATAGCGGTGAGCGGCTTCCATGGTGCGGGGCCGGTGCGGTGGGCGTTGGGCATCCGCTGTGTGATGACCGTTAGGGCTTCGGCGAGCTCAAGTCTGGCCAGGTTGGCGCCGAGGCAGTAGTGCATGCCGGCGCCGAAGGTCTGCATCGGCGCGGACCTTTCGCGGGTGATGTCGAGCCGGTCGGGGTCGTCGTAGACGGCGGGGTCGCGGTTTGCGGCGGCGGTGTTGGCAATGACCAGCGTGCCGGCTGGGATCATGACCCCCGCGATTTCGACGTCCTCGAGGGCGATGCGGAGGGTAGCGCCTGCGATCGGTGAATGCCGCATGGTCTCCTCGACCGCGTAGCACGCGAGCTCGGGATGCTGGGCCAGGAGGGCCCACTGGTCGGGGTGATCGCAGAGCACGTGCACGGAGGCGGCCAGCTGGTTGCGGGTGGTGTCGGTGCCGGCCATCAGCAGGCCGGCGACCAGCATCCGTAGCTCCTCGGCGTTGAGGCGATCGCCGTCGTCCTCGGCGCGGATCAGGTCGGAGATCAGGTCGTCGGTCAGCGTGTGCCGCCGTTGGGCGACCATGTCGTCGATGTAGGCGTCGAGTTCGTCCCACGCGGCCAAGATGGTCTGCTGATGTGCGGCGACGTCCCAGCTGAAGACCTTGAAGATGTCGTCGGTCCAGTCCGAGAACAGCTGCCAATCCTCCGCCGGGGCGCCCAAGAGCGCGCAGATGATCGGGATCGGATATTGGCGGGCAATGTCGGTGACCACGTCGCAGCGCCCAGTTGTGCTGTGCTGGTCCACCAGTTCGTTGATCACCTCGACGATTGTCGTGCGCAGCCGCGCGGTGGCTCGCGGTGTGAAGGCCTTGGAGACCAGTCGGCGCAGCCGCTGGTGCGCGGGCCCGTCGAGACTGATCAGGTTCGTTGCGACCCGCTCCCACAGCGGACCGCTCGTGATGCCTTGGGAGGCGAGGAACATGCCCTGAGGCACGCGGAATCGCGGGTCGCGCAGCACGGTCCGCACCAGCTCGTAGGTCAGCAGCTCCGGCCCGTGCGGGCCAATCGCAATCGGTGCCTGGCGCCGCGCCCGGTCGAGAATGTCGTGGGCCTCGTCGAGGCTTTGGCAATGGTCATAATCAATCGTCGGGAAGCCGGCATCAAACACGCTCGGGCAGATCGGTGCGTCAATCGTGATCGTCATGGTCGTGCCCCCAAGGTCGTCGGTGAAGTACTTCCGCAAAAAAGTCTTGGTGACGCGGCCACGCAGCACATGCGTAGACGACTACTCGTCTTGCGGTTCGAGTACTTGGGTGATCGGACCGATTCCAGTGATGTTCGAGGTGGCCGCGCGCTCCTTGTGAAATCCTGTGAGCGTGTTCGCGGCGGCTGCTCCTTCGGGGGTGGTGACTTTTCTGTTCACCGATGTCGAGGGGTCGACCCGTCGGTGGGAGGCGAACGCGGATGAGATGCGGGCAGCACTGGCCGTCCATGACGAGGTGTTGCGCTCCGCGATTGAGGCACACGGCGGCTTCATGTTCAAGCACACCGGCGACGGGGTGTGTGCCGCCTTCGCCTCGCCGAAGTCTGCCGTCGATGCCGCGGTGGCCGCGCAGCGTGCCCTGGAATTGCCGGTGCGGATGGGCATTGCAACAGGGGAGGCCGAGCTTCGGGACGGCGACTACTTCGGTGCGGTGCTCAATCGTGCTGCGCGGGTGATGGCCGCCGGCCATGGCGGTCAGATCCTGCTGGTCGAGTCGACGGCAAGTCTGCTCAGCGGAGTAGACCTCGTCGATTTGGGGCCGCGACGGTTGCGGGATCTGCCGAGCGCGTTGGGGGTGTTTCAGGTGCGAGCGCCGGGGCTGCCGACGGAGTTTCCGCCGTTGCGGGCACTGGATGTAACGCCGGGAAACCTGCGCCCCCAGACCACCAGCTTCATCGGCCGCGAGTCCGAGGTCGCCGCAGTGCAAGCCGCCATAAAGGCTCATCGGTTGGTGACGTTGACCGGTGTGGGCGGGGTCGGCAAAACCCGGTTGGCGATCGAAGTCGCAAGCCGCCTGGCCGATGAATTCCCGGACGGGGCCTGGGTTTTCGAACTGGCCGCCGTCACCGATCCCGGGGCGGTGCCCGACGCGATCTCAGCCGTGCTGGGCATCGTCCAACAGCTCGGGAAGAGCGTGAGCGAGTCGGTCGCCGCCGCGTTGGAGGGCAGAGTCCGGTTGTTGGTGTTCGACAACTGCGAACACGTGCTCGACGCCGCCGCCGACCTGATCGAGGCCGTGCTCGCGCACTCGGCGACGGTGACGATTTTGGCCACCAGCCGTGAAGGATTGGGAGTCGCCGACGAACACTTGTGGCCGGTGCCATCGTTGGATGTCGGCGCCGGCATCGACTCTGCAGCGGCAGACCTGTTCGTCGAACGCGCACAAGCCGTTTCGCCGGGCTTCTCGGTCGCCAACGCCGATGAGGCTGCCGCGGTGGTGGAGATCTGTGGTCGCCTCGACGGAATCCCGTTGGCCATCGAGTTAGCGGCCTCACGGATGGCGTCGATGACGGTGAGCGAGGTGCGGGATCGCCTCGATCGCCGATTCCGGCTACTGGTCGGGTCGCGGCGCGGCGTGGCGCGCCACCAAACCCTGCACCACGCGGTGGCGTGGTCCTACGACCACCTCGATGAAGCGGAGAAGAGACTGCTGGACCGTTGTTCGGTGTTCGCAGGCGGTTTCGACCTGGAAAGCGCCTGCGCGGTGGGCGGATCCGATGACCCCGACGACTTCGCCATCCTCGATCTACTGGATGCCCTGGTGCGCAAGTCGCTTCTCGTGGCTGATCGGTCGGCGGGACGGACCCGGTTTTCGATGTGGGAGACGATCCGTCAGTTCGCCGAGGAGCAACTCGTCGCCCGAGGCGAGGCAACTGAGGCGCGTGATGCCCACGCCCGCTATTTCGCTCGTCGTGAAAGTGACATCCTCGCGCTCTGGGACAGCCCCCGGCAGCGCGAGGCCTACGACTGGTTCGCAACTGAGTTGCCGAATTTGCGAACCGCCTTTCGGTGGGCGGCCGACCACGACGATCTCGATGTCGCAGCCGCCATCGCCACCTACGCGGCCTTCCTCGGTTTTTGGGTCGAACAGTTCGAGCCCGCAGCGTGGGCCGAGGAGCTGGTCGAGCCGGCGCGTGCGATCGATCACCCGCGGCTGGCTCAGCTCTACGCGATGGCGACGCAGTGCTACGCAGTCGGTCGGCTCGATGACGCGCTCGCTTATGTCGAGGCTGGTCGGCTGGCCATCGACAGCAATCGTTTCGAGCCAGTTCCGTATGACTTCGAAAGCTGGTTGGGCGGTCCATACATCTGGACTGGCGTGCCCGAGCGGTGGCTTGAGTTGTGCCGCAACATGATCGCACAAGGGCGAGACACTCATTATTTTGCCCAGGCAGCCCTGGTTGTGGCACTGACGTTCACCGGCGCCGCCGACGAGGGGCTGGCGGCATCGGAAGGCCTCATCGCTGCCGCCGACGCCAGCCACAATCCCGTCGTGATCTGCTACGCACTTATCGCGTATGGCTACCCTCGGCGTGACACGGACCCCGTTATCGCCCAAGAGTGCTTCCGCAGGGGCTTGGCGATCGCTCAAGAAAGCCGTAACCGACAGCTCGAATCACACCTGGCCGGGAACCATTCACTTGTTGCCGCCGCACAAGGCGACGTCGTTGACGCGCTCGACCACCTCACGCGGGCGATTCGCAACCACTGCGACGCGGGCAGCTTCTCACTCATGTTGACCCCGCTGACAATTCTGGCCAAAGTTCTAGACCGGCTTGGACGTTACAAACCTGCCGCAACGATTAGCGGTTTCGCCAGCACGCCCTTCACCCGTGGATCTTTTCCTGAGATTAACGACCTCATCGCCCACCTCCGCGAAGTCCTGGGCGACCAGACCTACGAATCACTCGCCCACCAGGGCGAAATGATGACCACGACCGCTATGGCGACGTACGCACTCGATCAGATCGACCAGGCCCGAGCAGAACTGAAAGCCGTCTCGAAATAGGCGAGTTACGAGAGTCTCGAAAGTCGGTCGCGATTGCCCGGTTGAAGTGCGCTATGTGTGACATCCTGTGCAGGTGTCTGCGGGGGTGCCGCCGTCGGGTGTGGTGACCTTTCTGTTCACCGATGTCGAGGGTTCGACGCGTCGGTGGGAAGCCGACGCGGACGCGATGCGTGCGGCGCTCGCTGCCCACGATCAGGTGCTGCGCTCGGCGATCGAAGACCACGGTGGTTTCCTGTTCAAGCACACCGGTGACGGCGTGGTCGCGGCGTTCTCGTCGCCGAAATCTGCTTTAGCCACTGCGGTGGCCGCACAGCGGGCACTGGGGTTGCCGGTGCGGATGGGGTTGGCCACCGGCGAGGCCGAACTGCGCGACCGTGATTACTTCGGTGCGGTGCTCAACCGGGCCGCGAGGGTGATGGCTGCCGGTCACGGTGGACAGATCCTGCTGGCCGACTCGACCGCGGTTCTGCTGAGTGGAGTCGATCTGGTGGATTTGGGTCCGCGCCGGTTGCGGGATGTGCCAATGCCGGTCGGTGTCTTCCAAGTACGGGCAGAGGGGCTACGCGAGGAGTTTCCGGGTCTGCGGGCGCTGGATACAACGCCGGGGAATTTGCGGCCTGCGACAACTAGCTTGATCGGACGCGAGTCCGAACTCGACGAGGTGCAATTGGCGGTCAAGGCGCATCGGTTGGTGACGCTGACCGGCGTGGGTGGGGTCGGCAAGACTCGTTTGGCAACAGAGGTCGCCGGGCGGTTGGCGGACGAATTCCCGGACGGGGTTTGGGTTTTCGAACTCGCAGCAGTCACCGATCCGGCGGCGGTGCCCGACGCGGTGGCCGCGGTGCTGGGCATCACCCAACAGCCGGGCAAGAGCGTCACCGAGAGCCTGGCCGCCGCATTGGAGGGCAGGGTGCGGTTGTTGGTGCTCGATAATTGCGAGCACGTGCTCGACGCCGCTGCCGACTTGATCGATGCCGTCCTCGCGCAGTCGGCGACTGTGAAGATCCTTGCCACCAGCCGCGAAGGACTCGGCCTGGTCCAGGAAAAGGTGCGGCCCGTGCGCTCCCTGGACGCGACAGCGGGGATCGACTCTGCAGCGGTGCGTCTGTTCGTCGAACGCGCCCAAGGCATCGCGTCGGGATTCTCGATGGTCGATGCCGTTGAGGCCGCCGCGGTCACCGAGATTTGTCAGCGCCTGGATGGGATTCCTTTGGCGATCGAGCTGGCGGCCTCACGAATGGCGTCGATGACCGCCGGTGAAATGCGTGATCGTCTTGATCACCGGTTCCGGCTGCTGGTCGGCTCCCGGCGCGGACTGGAACGCCACCACACGCTGCGCCACGCGGTGGCCTGGTCCTACGACCTTCTCGACGACACCGAAAAGACAGTGCTGGACCGCTGTTCGGTCTTCGCGGGCGGATTTGACCTCCAAAGCGCCTGCGCGGTAGCCGGATCCGATGACCTCGACGAGTACGCCGTCCTCGAGGTGCTCGACGCCCTGGTGCGCAAGTCGCTGCTCGTCGCCGATCGGTCTTCGGGGCGGACGCGGTTTTCGATGTTGGAGACGATTCGCCAGTTCGCCGAGGAGCAACTCGTCGCCGGCGGGCAGGCCAGCGAGGTCCGGGCCGCCCATGCCGGCTATTTCGCCGGACGCGAAACCGACATCATGGCCCTTTGGGACAGCGACAGCCCCGGACAACGCGAGGCGTACACCTGGTTGACCGACGAACTGGCCAATCTGCGCACTGCGTTCCGCTGGGCCGCCGACAACGGCGTTCTCGACGTGGCCGCCCCCATCGCCGCCTGCGCGGCGTTCCTCGCCCCTCTTACCGAAAAGTTCGAGCCGATCGGGTGGGCCGAAGAACTCATCGAACCCGCCCGCGCCGTCGACCATCCTCGACTCGCCGCCCTCTGCGTGGGGGCATCGCTGTGCTGCATCCTCGGACGCTTCGAAGATGCTGTGCGCTATGGCGAGGTCGGCCAGACAGTTATCGCCGCTGCTAGCGATAGGGTGTCGTACTTCGGTGAGGCATGGCTCGGCAGTGCGTACCTGTGGGTCGGCCAGCCCGAACGGTATGTCGAGGTGTGCCGCGCCCAGCTGGCGCGCAGTGGCGACACCAACACATTCGCCTTGGCGAATCTCGTGTTCGCTTTAGCCGTCTCCGGTTCAACTGACGAGGCGATGGTAAGCGCCAACCGCCTCATCGATGCCGCTGAAGCGATCGGCAATCCATGGGTGCTTGCGTACGCGCTTTTCGCCTACAGCTGGGCCGTCTGGGGCGCCGACCCTGTCGGCTCGGCCGCTGCCTTGCGCCGTGGCCTGGTCGTCGCGCAAGACAGCGGTAACCGTTTCATCGAGATACAACTGGCGTCTTATCTGACCGGACTCGAAGTCGAACACGGCGACCGGATTGCCGCGTTGGATGACCTCACCGTGGCCATCCGCAATACCCACGAATCGGGAACTACCGGCATGTTAGACAACCCCCTGGCTATGCTGGCCGCCTATCTCGACCGGCACGGACGCTACGAACCGGCGGCCACTATCGCGGGCTATGCCAGGGTCAATCCCCTGACCGCG
>Ga0306925_10002659_pt1 | contig 15472 bp, 12 predicted proteins | sample flu12Cox44000176_FD_203755 | JGI IMG/M metagenome (GOLD analysis project Ga0306925, IMG submission 203755) | Lab enrichment of tropical soil microbial communities from Luquillo Experimental Forest, Puerto Rico - flux8day.12C.oxic.44.000.176 (v2)... | ecosystem: Environmental > Terrestrial >... | reverse complement strand
CCTCGGCGATCTGTTCCCTGGACTCTTCGACAATCCGGCGGGCCCGGCGGCCCGCGTTGTGCAGCGAGGAGGGGTTGCCGAGGCGGGCGAGTTCCTCCGTCATGGCCGCGATGGCCTCGGGGAGCATCGGCGCGGTCGCCGCGTTGTCCAGATAGACCGGTGGGTGCGGGTTCTGCTCGGCTGCGCCGGCGGCCCCCGGCTGGCCTGCCCCGTCGGAGTAGTCCATGTCGAACTCAGCCTAGCTGGACTTTCAGCCGCGCGCCCGGGCCGCCGATGGCGCCTGGCTCAGGACCCCTGGCGGCGGGTGATCTCCCCGGTGAGCTGCGGCACGACCTTGAACAGGTCGCCCACCACGCCGAAGTCGGCAAGCTCGAAGATCGGCGCCTCGGGGTCCTTGTTGATCACCATGATCGTCTTGGAGGTCTGCATGCCGGCCCGGTGCTGGATCGCGCCCGAGATGCCCACCGCGAGGTACAACTGCGGCGACACGGTCTTGCCGGTCTGGCCGACCTGGAACTGGTGCGGGTACCAGCCGGCGTCGGTGGCCGCACGGGACGCGCCGACCGCCGCGCCCAGCTTGTCCGCCAGCCCCTCGATCAGCGCGAAGTTCTCCGCGTTGCCGACCCCGCGGCCGCCGGACACCACGATGGACGCCTCGGTCAGTTCCGGGCGCTCGCTGCGCTCCTGGGCGACGCGCTCGGTGGTGTGCGCGCCCTTGGCCGCGCCGCTCAGCTCGGCGCTGACCGGTTCCAGCGCCGCGGCCGCGGGGGATGCCTCCGGCGGCACCGCGTTCGGCCGCACCGCCACGATCGGGGTACCGGTGGTGACCTTGGACTTCACGATGATCGCGCCGCCAAAGATGGACTGTTCCGCGACCGGGCCGCCGTCACCGGGGGTCAGGTCGACCGCGTCGGTGAGCACGCCGGATCCGATCTTGACCGCGAGCCGGCCGGCCACCTCCTTGCCCTCGGCCGTGGACGGGACCAGCACGGCCGCGGGCGAGGCCTGCGCGACCAGCGCCGCCAGCACCTCGGCGGCGGGCGCGGCCACGTAGTCCGTCATGTCGTCGCCGCCGGCGACGTAGACCTTGGCGGCGCCGTACTCGGCAAGCCGCTCCCGGGCGCCGTCCGCTCCGGAACCGAGCCAGACCGCGGCGGGCTCGCCGAACCTGCGGGCCAGGGTCAGCAGTTCGAGCGTGACCTTCTTGACCGACTCACCGTCGTGCGCGGCGAGGACGAGGATCTCAGACATACGGTTTGCTGGCCTTCCGGTCAGATGAACTTCTGCGCGGCGAGGAACTCGGCCGCCTTGACGCCGCCGTCGCCCTCATCCTTGACGATCGTGCCGGCCTCGCGGGGCGGGCGCTTGCTGAAGCTGACCACCTCGGTCGCGGCGGCGCCCATGCCGACCTGCGCGGGGTCGATCCCGGCGTCGGCGACGCTCAGCACCTCGACCGGCTTCTTCTTGGCTGCCATGATCCCCTTGAAGGACGGGTACCGGGGCTCGTTGATCTTCTCCACCACGCTGACCACGGCGGGCAGGGTGGCCTCGACCTTGTCGTAGCCATAGTCCGCCTGGCGGTGGATGGTGATGGCGTTCCCGTCGACCTCGACCTTGCTGGCCAGACTGAGCTGGGCGCAGCCGAGCCGCTCGGCCAGCATCGCGGCGAGCACACCGGTCCGCGCGTCGGTCGACTCCGAGCCCAGGATGACCAGGTCGAACCCGGTGCGCTTGAGCACGGTGGCCAGGGCCAGCGAGGTGGCGAGCGCGTCGGAGCCCTCCAGCGCGTCGTCCACCAGGTGCACCGCCTTGTCGGCGCCCATGGACAGCGCCTTGCGGATCGACTCGCTGGCCTTGTCCGGGCCCATGGTCAGGACGGTGACCTCGCCCCCGTGCGCCTCGGCCAGGCGGAGCCCTTCCTCGATCGCGTACTCATCGAGTTCGTTGATGACCCCGTCGACGGACGCACGGTCGAGCCGCGAATCCTCCGGCCGCAGCGTGCGCTCCGCCCACGTGTCGGGGACCTGCTTGACGCAGACGACAATGTTCATGACCGGTGGCCGACCTCCTGCCCCTGTCCGCTTCGTGGCCGCGGGCGCTGGCGCCCCTGGCTGGGTCAAGACTGCCAAACGCGGCCGTCCGTCCCTGCCGCGGGGTGGTTCCTGCGCGCGGCGTGCCTATGTTACTTGCTAGTAGCTTGCCGGTCGAATCGCGTGCTCCGCGGCCTCGACCACGTTGCTGAGCAGCATGGCCCTGGTCATCGGCCCGACGCCGCCCGGCATCGGCGCCAGGTAGCCGGCCACCTCGGCGACCTCCGGCGCGACGTCGCCGGTCAGCCCGGCCTCGGTCCTGGTAATGCCCACGTCGAGCACGGCCGCACCGGGCTTGACCATGTCCGCGGTGAGCAGGCCGGGGCGGCCCGCCGCCACCACCACGATGTCGGCGCCGCGGGTGTGCGCGGCCAGGTCCCTGGTCCCGGTGTGGCACAGGGTGGCGGTCGCGTTCTCGCTGCGCCGGGTGAGCAGCAGGCCGAGTGAGCGGCCCACGGTGATGCCGCGCCCGATCACGGTGACGTCCGCCCCGGCGATCGGGATGTCGTAGCGGCGCAGCAGTTCCACGATGCCCCGTGGCGTGCAGGGCAGCGGTCCCGGCTCACCGAGCACCAGCTTGCCCAGGTTGACCGGGTGCAGGCCGTCGGCGTCCTTGGCCGGGTCCACCCGGTGCAGGATCGCCAGGGAGTCCAGGCCCTGTGGCAGCGGCAGCTGGACCAGGTACCCGGTGCACTCGGGGTTGGCGTTCAGCTCGTCGACGACCGCCTCGACCTGCTCCTGAGTGGCGTCGGCGGGCAGGTCACGGCGGATGCTGGCGATGCCGACCGCCAGGCTGTCGCGGTGCTTGCCGTTGACGTAGGCGTGGCTGCCCGGGTCGTCCCCAACCAGCACCGTGCCCAGCCCGGGCACCCGGCCCACCGCGGCCAGGTCGGCCACCCGTTTCCTGAGGTCCTCTTTGATCACGGCGGCGGTGGCGCGGCCGTCGAGGAGTTGTGCCGTCAAATGTCCCCCCTCCTTTCGGGGTCAGTGGAAGAAGTGCCTGGTCCCGGTGAAGTAGAGGCTGACCTCGGCGGACTCGGCCGCGGCGATGACCTCCGCGTCGCGGATCGATCCGCCGGGTTCGACGATGGCACGGATCCCGGCGTCGGCCAGGACCTGGAGGCCGTCCGCGAACGGGAAGTAGGCATCGCTGGCGGCGACCGCGGCCCGGCACCGCTGCCCGCTGCGGGCGATCGCGATCCGGGCCGCGTCGACCCGGTTGACCTGGCCCATCCCCACGCCGACCGTGGCGCCGCCGACGGCGAGGACGATGGCGTTGGACTTGGCCGCGCGGCAGGCCCGCCACGCGAAGGCCAGGTCGGCGAGGATCTCGGCGGGCACGGCCCGGCCGGCCTTCAGCTCCCAGTTGGCCGGGTCGTCCCCGGGCGCGTCGAGCCGGTCGGCCGTCTGCATCAGCACGCCGCCGTCCACCTGGCGCCATTCGACCTGCGGGGTGGCCGGGGCGCCCGGGGCGGGCGCACCTGCGGTGCTGGCCGGGGCGGGGGCGGGGCATTTCAGCAGCCGCAGGTTCTTCTTGGCCTTGAGCGTCTCCAGCGCGGCGTCCTCGAAGCCCGGCGCGACGAGCACCTCGGTGAAGATATCCGCGACCTGAGCCGCCATCGCCGCCGTGACCACGCCGTTGGCCGCGATCACCCCGCCGTAGGCCGACACTGGGTCGCATTTGTTCGCCTTGCGGTGCGCCTCGGCCAGGTCGGCGCCGATGGCGATGCCGCACGGGTTCGCGTGCTTGATGATCGCCACGCACGGCTCGGTGAAGTCGAACGCGGTCCGCCACGCCGCGGCGGCGTCGCCGTAGTTGTTGTAGGACATCGCCTTGCCGTGCAGCTGGGTGGCCGTGGCCAGCCCGGGCGGTGCGCCGGGGCGCACGTAGAGCGCGGCGCCCTGATGCGGGTTCTCCCCGTAACGCAGCACCTCGCGGCGGGTCCACACGGCGGACACCAGGTCCGGCCAGCCAGTCTCGTGGGCAACGTCGTCGGGCGCGTACGTGGCGGCGAACCAGGACGCGACGGCGGCGTCGTAGCGGGCGGTGGCCGCGTAAGCCGCGGCGGCCAGCCGCCGCCGCTGCTCGCCGGTGAAGCCGCCGGCTCCGGCCGCCTCGGCGGCCGCCTGGTACTGCGCCGGGTGAGTGATCACCGCCACCCTGGCGTGGTTCTTCGCGGCCGCCCGGACCATGGCAGGGCCGCCGATGTCGATCTGCTCGACGCACTCGGCTGCCGGGGCGCCGCTGGCGACCGTGGCCTCGAACGGATACAGGTTGGACACGAGCAGCTCGAACGTGCCGATGCCCAGTTCGGCGAGCTGCTCCGCGTGCCCGGGCCGGCCGGGGTCGGCGAGCAGACCGGCGTGGATGGCGGGATGCAGGGTCTTCACCCGGCCTTCCAGGCACTCGGGAAACCCGGTCACGTCCTCCACGCCGGTCACCGGCACGCCCGCCGCGGCGATGGCCGCCGCCGTGCTGCCGGTGCTGACGATCTGCACACCGGCGGCCGCCAGCGCGCCGGCCAGTTCCGCCAGCCCGGTCTTGTCGTAGACGCTGACCAGCGCCCGCTCGATTGGAACCTTCGTCACTTCCTGACCCTCTTCATCCCTGGCGGGCCTGGTTCGCCGCCGCTTCGTGGTGACCGACCAGCACGGTCCTGCCCTGCACCGACCATCCGTCCCGGACCATCCTGCCGACCGTATCCACCAGCAGGGCGCGCTCGGTCACCTTGATCCGCTCGTGCAGCGAGGCGACGTCGTCATCCTCGCTGACCGGCACCGCTGCCTGGGCGATCACGGGGCCGGTGTCGGTGCCCGCGTCCACGAGGAACACCGTGCAGCCGGTCACCTTCACGCCGTAGGCGAGCGCGTCCCTGACCGCGTGCATGCCTGGGAAGGCGGGCAGCAGGGAGGGGTGGGTGTTGACGAAGCGCCCGGTGAACCGGCCGAGGAAGTCCTGGCCGGCCAGCTTCATGAACCCGGCGGAGATGACCAGGTCCGGCCGGTGGCGCGCGCAGGACTCGGCCAGGGCACGGTCCCACGCGGCCCGGTCGGGATGGTCGGAGAGCTGGTGCGTGAAGGCCGGCACACCGGCCCGTTGCGCCCGCGCGAGCCCCTCGATCCCGGTGCGGTCCGCGCCGACCGCCACGACGGCCGCGCCGTAGGAACCGTCCGCGCAGGCGTCGAGCAGCGCCTGAAGGTTGGTGCCCGCCCCGGAGACGAGGACCACGAGGCGTGCCGCCATGCGAGCCACCTTAACGGCCCCGTGGCGGCGGCCGGCTTACTCCGGCGGCCGGCTCACTCCGGCGACCGCAGTGATACCTGCCACATGGCCGAAGCGCACAGGTCAGCGACCGCCGGGCACAATAGGGTGCGATGCCCACCTTCGACCAGCGCACGGACAAGCCCCAGGCCATGGTGCCCGCCGAGCCGGCTGCGCAGCGGCGCGCGGTGGCGGGCCTGCTGGTGGCGCTGCTGAGCCTGACCGGCGTGCTGTCGCTCGGCGACCCGCAGCGCGGGGTCTACCTGGTGGGCTACGCGCTGCTCGCCGGCGTCGTCGCGATGTGGCTGGCGGTGACCTCACTGGCGCGCGCCAGGCGGGGCAGGACCGCGCGGCCGCACGGGTCGGCCGCCGCGACCGCGATCGCGGGCATCGGGATCCTGCTGAGCGCGATCCTGCTGCTTGGCTTCATCGTGTTCGGGCGGCAGATGTCGGCGTACGGCCAGTGCCTGCGCGATGCGGGCACGAGCGCGGCCCGGCAGTCCTGCCAGGTGCAGTTCACCCGCGCGGTGAACAGGGAGATCTCCTCGCTGCGCGCCGCGGAACGAGGCTAACGCTCCGGCGCATCTCAGGGGAGCATGGCGGGGCCGAGCGGGGGACGGTCATCGGGCGGCCCGTTCCCCTCGCCGGCCCACTGGTCAAGGTAGATCCGGTGCCCGCTGTCCCCGGGGTCGTCCGGCGACATGCTCGCCGGCCTGGCTGGCCGGGGCGGCGGGGCGGCGCGGCGGGCCCGCGCGGCGGCGAGTTCCGGGTCCCTGCGCACCATCAGCCAGTTGGCGATGCCGGTGGCCACGGCCGCCGAGACGCCGATCTCCAGGATGGCCACCACGGTCGCCTGCCAGGCTGAAGGGCCGACCGCGGCGAGCCGGCCACTGCCCAGCGGCCCGCCGGAGAACGCCGCGAGCACGCCGATCACGCACCCGGTCGCCACCCCGCAGGCGAACCCCCACAGCGGGGCAACCTCGGCCGCTGGCGTGGGCGCGGCACGCGCCACGAGGATGCCGCCCACCACACCGGCCAGGTAGGGCAGGGCAAGCACGATCATCGAGACCCAGCCGACGACCCCATGGGTGCTAGCGGGCAGCCCGGCCAGCATGGGGAACAGCGGGAGCGGCCCGAGCGCCGCCCCGGTGGGGGCCACCACGGTCGAGGTGCCGAACGCAAACCCAGGCCCGAGCGAGTAGCAGATCGCCCAGCCGACGGCGTTGGGCACGTAGGCGAGCTGGACGAGGACGAGCAGCGCCCCGCCGACGAGCCCGGGTGCGAGCGAGGCGTCCATCGCGCGGTACTCCCCCAGGTGCGCGGCGAGCGAACCGCCCGCGAGCAGCGCCCCGCCCGCGGTCAGCACGGCGAGCGCCCCGGCCGTGCCAAGGACGACCGAGCGGGACCGGGGCGGCATGAGCCGGAACAGCCGGGGCCACGGTGCCAGCGCCCGCGCGCCACCCAGGCCACCCGCGCACAGGGCGAGCAGGAACCCGGCGATGACCGCGTCAACCAGGGACGGTTTCGCCAGCCGGGAGCGGCTGGCGAGGGCAAGCGCCCCGCACAGCGCGGCGTACGGCGCGGCGAGCGCGAGCGCCGCGTACCCGAGGTCGCTGAGCCTGGTCAGCCCGGCAGTACGGACCATCCAGCGCCCGGCCCGCCACAGCAGCGCGCCGGGGATCAGGACCAGGCCGAGCGGGAGCATGCCGATCCGGCCCGCACCGGACACGGTGATCTCCACGTGGTGGGCGGCCAGCCACAGGCAGGTCGCCGTCCGCACCACCCCGGGCAGGCCCAGGCCGGAATGCGGGGCGGCGATCCATCCGGCCAGCACCAGCGGCGTGAGAATGACCAGCCCGGTGACCGTGACCACCGACGCCGCGAGCGCACCGGAGACCACCAGGGGCCGGGTTACGCCGCCCACCGGTGGCGGCGTGGCACCACCCGGCCGGGTCCCGGCCTCGGGGCGGGTGGGGGCGGTCACTTCTCCATCCTGGCAACCGCACCGTGATTCACCGGATCCGCCACGCCGGCCCCGGACATGCAACCGGGACCGGGGTGTGCCCGGTCCCGGTTGCCCGCGCTGGCCGTCAGCAGGTGGTGTTGGGTGTCTTCAGGTAGCCCTTGTAGGAGTACAGACCGTTCTGCTGGAGCGACGGGCTGTCGTGTGAGAACCACGAAATGCCGGCGATGTCGCTCGGGTGGTAGGTGACCGTGCCGACCTTGATGGTGTACCAGGGCTTCGGCATGGCCTCGACCGGGTCACCGACCTCGAGCAGGTTGTTGAAGCAGGTCTGACCGTCCGGCTGGTTCCAGGTCGGCACGACGTCGTTGACGAACGGGTCGGCGGACCACTCCGCCACCTCGTGGCTCATCGTGTAGACGTCCGCGTTGCCGTTGGCCACCACTCCTGCGGCGATCCAGTTGGAGAACGCGTAGGTGTTGTGCCCCGACGCCGAGGTGTACGAGCCGTGATAGCCGTACACACAGCAGTTTGACGTGCTGCCGATGTACAGGAAAGTCGTGCCGGAAACGATCAGCGGCAGCGTGGTGGCCGAGAAGTTGTGCGCGGTGATGATGCTCTGCAGCTTCTTGGTCCACCAGCTGTAGAGGATGTTCACGAACGGGGTTCCGCTGGGGTTGGTGAACCCGGTGCCGTCGGCCGCGGGGACGTTGATGGTCACCGTCGGCAGCACCTTCGGCGTTCCAAGCAGCAGGTGCCAGTTCGGCGACGAGGCCTGCACGGTCTTCCAGAAGCCCGAGCGGAGCATGGCGTCCCCGAGCTGGGTGGTCCCGCTGGTGAACGCCGCGTTGCTGAAGATCGGCGACGCCTTGAGCTTGCTGGCCGACCCGGTCACCGTGATGCCGTTGGACATGACGACCTTGAGCGGCAGGATCTCGGTGGGGATGGTCGTGGTCTTGGACCCGCCGGCCGGGTTCGTGCCGACCATCTTGTAGTTGTAGGTGTTCGAGCTGATCGTGAACGACCCGTTCCAGGTCGGAATTGTGGTCGCCGCCCGCGCGGCGGGCCCGCCCCAGGAGTACGTGGTGAACATGGCATGCCCGCCCGGCCGGGGCACGTGTGCACCCGTCGAGGCGGCCGCTGGCGCCAGGCCGGCCCCCGCCAGCGCAGCCACCGCAGCCACACTGGCCACAGCGGTTGACGTGATTCGTGCTTTACGCCACATAATTCCCCCCCCTATTCAGGTAAATCCTGATTCCGGGGAACACTAAACCAGGATTCAGAGGGGCATTCAGCCGGCTTGCTGGCCAGTATTTAGTGGCCGGGCGCTGCCTCGCGGACAAGGCGCGCCGTTTCGCTGGGCGTGCGGCCCACCCGGACACCGACCTTCTCCAGGGCTTCCTTCTTGGCCTGGGCGGTGCCCGACGACCCCGACACGATGGCACCGGCATGGCCCATCGTCTTGCCCTCGGGGGCAGTGAACCCGGCCACGTAGGCGACCACCGGCTTGGCGACGTTCTGCTCGATGAAGGCGGCGGCCCGTTCCTCCGCATCCCCCCCGATCTCGCCGATCATCACGATCGCGTCGGTTTCCGGGTCGGCGGCGAAGGCGCGCAGGCAGTCGATGTGGGTGGTGCCGATCACCGGGTCACCGCCGATGCCGACGCAGGTCGAGAAGCCGATGTCGCGCAGTTCGTACATCATCTGGTAGGTCAGCGTGCCCGACTTGGACACCAGGCCGATCCGGCCCTCGGAGGTGATGTCCGCCGGGATGATGCCCGCGTTGGACTTGCCGGGTGAGGCGACGCCCGGGCAGTTCGGCCCGACGATGCGGGTCACGTTGCCCTTCGCGGTCGCGTAGGCCCAGAACTCGGTCGAGTCGTGCACCGGGATGCCCTCGGTGATCACGATGACCAGCGGGATCCCGGCGTCGATCGCCTCGATCACGGCGCTCTTGGCACCGGCCGGGGGGACGAACACCACGGAGACGTCCGCGCCGGTCGCCGCCATCGTGTCGGCGACCGTGCCGAACACCGGCACGGCGGTGCCACCGAGGTCCACGGTCTGGCCCGCCTTGCGCGGGTTGGTCCCGCCGACCACCGTGGTGCCGGCGGCGAGCATCCGGCGGCCGTGTTTGGTGCCCTCGGACCCGGTGATGCCCTGGATCATGATCCGGCTCTCGCCGGTAAGGAAGATCGCCATCTCATGCTCCCGTAGGGGTCTGGGCGCTGGCAGCCAGCTCGGCGGCGCGGCGGGCGGCACCGTCCATGGTGTCGTTCTGCTCGACCACGGCGAGCCCCGCCCCATCCAGGATCGCGCGCCCGGCGGCGGCATTGTTGCCGTCCAGCCGGACCACGATCGGGCGGTCGACCTGCTCGCCGCGCACGCCGAGCATGCCCAGCGCCGACACGATGCCGTTCGCCACCTCATCGCAGGAGGTGATGCCGCCGAACACGTTGACCAGCACGCTGCGCACGCTGGGGTCGGACAGCACGATCTCGAGGCCGTTCGCCATCACCTCGGCCGAGGCGCCGCCGCCGATGTCGAGGAAGTTCGCGGGCCGGATGCCGCCGAAGGCCTCGCCCGCCTGCGCGACCACGTCCAGGGTGGACATCACCAGGCCCGCGCCGTTGCCGATGATGCCGACCTCGCCCTCGAGCTTGACGTAGTTGAGGTGCTTCTCCTTGGCCCTGGCCTCGATCGGGTCCGCGGACCCCGGATCGGCGAAGCGCTCGTGGTCCTGCCGGAAGGCCGCGTTGTCGTCGAGGGTGACCTTGCCGTCCAGGGCCACGACCCGGCCGTCGCTGGTCAGGATCAGCGGGTTGACCTCAACCAGCGTCGCGTCCTCGTCGGCGAACACCGCCCACAGCCGCTCGGCCGCCGCGGCGCCGCCGGCCGCGGCCTCGCCCGGCAGCCCGCCGGCGGACACGATCTCGGCGGCCTTCACCCCGTCGACCCCGGCGAGCGGATCCACCACCACCTGGGCGACCGCGGCGGGGCTGGTGTGGGCCACCTCTTCGATCTCCATGCCGCCCTGCACCGAGCAGATCGACGTGAACGTCCGCCCGGCCCGGTCCACGAGGAAGGACAGGTAGAACTCCCTGGCGATGTCGCTGGCCTCTTCGACAAGGACCGCGTGCACCGTGTGGCCCTTGATGTCCATGCCGAGGATCTCTTGCGCCCTGGCCTGCGCCTCATCCGGGCCATCGGCGAGCTTGACCCCGCCTGCCTTGCCCCGGCCACCGGTCTTGACCTGCGCTTTCACCACCACGCGCGGGGTACCGGCGGCCGCGAAGTCCGCGGCGATCGCGCGGGCCTCCTCAGGCGTGCGAGCGACGCGTCCTTGCGGCACGGGAACGCCGTACTCCCCGAACAGCTCTTTCGCCTGAAACTCAAACAGGTCCACTGTTGTCCGTCCTCGGTCCGGCTGGATTCCGCACGGAAGCCTATCTGCTCACTCTTCCAGCCCGCGCACCAGCAACCCCTCCCCGAGTTTCCATCGGTGCTGCCCGCTCGTGGCGCCCGATGATCATGGCGATATGGCCCCCTTCGGCGGGCCATATCGCCATGATCATTAGTGGCCGGCTGGCCGTGGGGCGGGAGAGGATGGAGGTACTGCGGGCCGGGTTAGGCGGGGTGGGGCTGGCCCAGGGAGGACTTGACCCAGTCGACGATCTCGTGGGTGGCGGCGCCGGGGGTGAAGATCTTCGCCACGCCCATCCGCTCCAGCTCGGCGATGTCGGCGTCGGGGATGATGCCGCCGCCGAAAACCGTGATGTCGGTGGCATCGCGCTCGGCCAGCAGCTCCAGGACCCTGGCGAACTGGGTCATGTGCGCGCCGGACAGGATCGACAGGCCGATCGCGTCGGCATCCTCCTGAAGCGCGGCGGCCACGATCTGTTCCGGGGTCTGGTGCAGGCCGGTGTAGATCACCTCGACTCCGGCGTCGCGGAGCGCCCTGGCCACTACCTTGGCACCGCGGTCGTGCCCGTCCAGGCCGGGCTTGGCGATGACGACCCGGATGGTTCTCATGAGTGCCTCCCGCAGGGCTACGCGGCCCGCTGGCCGTCCCCCGCAACCTAATCCATGCTACGAAGGCCGGAACCGGCCCAGGTGCCCAGGCCGACCTCGCGGTTACAGCCTTTCAATGGGCGCGTACCGCAGCACCAGGTGCTTGATGCCGTAGTCGCCGCCGAAGTCGATCTTCGCCTCGGGGTCGTCGCCCGAGCCCTGCACCGAGACGACCGTGCCAAGACCGTAGGCGTCGTGGGTGACCTTGTCGCCCGGGGACAGGGACGGGACCCGCCGGTTCCCTGGGGAGCGCACGCCAGGGCGCGCAGCCAGGCGCTGCGAGGCGGGCGCGGCCGCGGTGCCCTCGTCGCGGCGCCACTCGATCAGGTTCGCGGGGATCTCGCCAAGGAACCGGGACTGCGCGTGGTACTCCGGCCGCCCCCACCAGGCCCGGGCCAGCGCCCTGGTCAGGTAGAGCCGCCGCTCGGCCCGGGTGATCCCCACGTAGGCCAGCCGCCGCTCCTCCTGAAGTTCCCTGTCGTCGCCCACCGAGCGCTGGTGCGGGAAGACGTTCTCCTCCATGCCGGTGAGGAACACCACGGGGAACTCCAGCCCCTTGGCGGTGTGCAGGGTCATCAGCGTGACCACGCCGCCGTGGTCCTCCCCATCGGGAATCTGGTCGGCGTCCGCGACCAGGGACACCTGCTCAAGGAAGTCGGCGAGACTGCCCGGCCGGGGACCGCCCTCGTCCGGGTCGGCCAGGCCCGCCTGGATGCCCGTCGCGTCGAAGTCGCGCGCCACGGAGACCAGTTCGTTCAGGTTCTCGATGCGGCTGGCGTCCTGGAGATCCTCCGAAGCCTGCAGCTCGGCCAGGTACCCGGAGCGGTCAAGCACCATCTCGGCCAGGTCGGCGACGGGGATCTCGGCGGCTTCGGCGGCACGGAAGCCCGCCATCAGTTCGTTGAACGCCTCGATCGCCTTGGCCGACCTCAGGGCCAGCCCGGGCACGTCGGCGGGCCGGGCCAGGGCGGCGGCGAAGCTCTGCCGGTCCCGCTGCGCCAGCGCCGCCACGCACGCCTCGGCCCGGTCACCGATTCCGCGGCGCGGCACGTTAAGAATCCGCCGCAGCGACACCTCGTCATCGGGGTTGGCGATGAGCCGGAGGTAGGCGAGCAGGTCACGGACCTCGCGGCGCTCGTAGAAGCGCACGCCGCCGACCACCTTGTAGGGCAGCCCGGCCCGGATGAAGACCTCCTCAAAGACCCGGGACTGGGCGTTGGTCCGGTAGAACACGGCCACCTGGCCGGGCGTGGCCTCGCCCTCGTCGGTGAGCCGGTCCACCTCCTCGGCCACGAACGCCGCCTCGTCGTGCTCGCTGTCCGCGACATAACCCACGATCGGCGGGCCGTCACCCGCGTCGGACCACAGCCGCTTCGGGGTGCGCCCGGCGTTCCTGGAGACCACGGCATTCGCCGCGGCCAGGATGTTCTGCGTGGACCGGTAGTTCTGCTCGAGCAGGATGACCGTGGCGCCGGGGAAATCGCGGGAGAACTCCTCGATATTGCGAATGGTCGCGCCGCGGAATGCGTAGATGGACTGGTCGGCGTCCCCCACGACCGCGAGTTCCCCGGGGAGCAGGCCGCTGCCCGGCTCGGTGCTGACCAGTTCCCGCACCAGCACGTACTGCGCGTGGTTGGTGTCCTGGTATTCGTCCACGAGCACGTGCCGGAACCGGCGCCGCCAGGCCTGTGCCACATCGGGGAAGGCCTGCAGCAGGAAGACCGTGTTCATGATCAGGTCGTCGAAGTCCATCGCGCCCGCCGCGACCAGCCGGCGCTGGTACTCGCCGTAGGCCTCGGCCAGCGCCCGCTCCCGGTACCCCTCGGCGCGGGCGGCGAACGTCTCGTGGTCGATAAGCTCGTTCTTGAGCGTTGAGACCTGGCCGAGCATCGCCCGGTGCGGATGGTGTTTGGGATCCAGGTCAAGCTCGCGGCAGGCCAGCGCCATGAGCCGCTCCGAGTCGGCCTGGTCGTAGATCGAGAACGAGGACGGGTAGCCGAACCGGCCGGCCTCCCGGCGCAGGAACCGCACGCACGCCGAATGGAACGTCATCACCCACATGCCGCGTGCCCGCGATCCGGTCAGCGCCGCCGCCCGGGCCGCCATCTCTCCCGCGGCCTTGTTGGTGAACGTGATCGCCAGGATCTCCCCCGGGCTGACCCCGCGCTCCGCCATCAGGTAGGCCATCCGGCGGGTCAGCACCCGGGTCTTGCCCGAGCCCGCACCGGCCACGATGAGCAGCGGGCTGCCCTCGTGCACGACCGCGGCGCGCTGCTGGGGGTTCAGGTCTTCGAGAAGAGCATCGATGGCGGTGACGGTCACGTGCCAAGCGTAGGCGGTGACGCCGACGCCCGGATGCCGCCGCGCGGGCCGATTCCCCTATCGGGGACAAGCCCCGGGGACGACCCGCGGGCCCCGCCACGCAAGACCCGGGCTAGACACGGGAGGGCCCGCGGGCGGCAATGCCCGCGGGCCCTCCCGGCCCCACGCCTGTCAGGTGTCCGGGTCGGGCACCAGGGTCTCGGTGGATCTGGTGAGCGTCTGCTTCTTGAAGAAGGCAGGATTCCTGATCTTGCAGTAGAAGTAGGCGGCGATGCCGACAAGTGCGGCTATGACGGCAACCACGAACGCGCCGCCGACCTGCCAGTGGATCCACGGCACGGTCCACATCGTGTAGTCGTTCGCGGTGGCCACGTCGTAGTCCAGCCACACGCTCCAGCCGCCAAGGAAGTACAGGATCAGGCCGCCGGTGACCGGCAGGATGCCCTGCATCCACAGGTTCCGCGCACTGCTGGTGAGGTTGCGCCGGTAGTACCAGGCGCACGCGAAGCCGGTCAGCCCGTAGTAGAAGGCGATGTACAGGCCGATCGCGATCACCGCGTCGCCGATCACCCCGATGCCGTTGGAGCTGTAGTTCATCAGCATGTAGACGACGATCGAGATGCCGCCCATCGCGATCGTGGACACCGTGGGGGTCAGGTAGCGCGGGTGCATCTTCGCGAAGCTGGACGGAATCGCCTTGTACACCGCCATCGACAGGGTGGTCCGCGCGGTCGGCAGGATCGTTGTCTGGGTCGAGGCGGCGGCCGAGGACAGCACCATGAGCAGCAGCAGGTGGGTCAGGAACGACCCGAATGCGGAGGTGCCGAACACCAGGTTGCCCTGGACCGACAACACATCACCCGCGTTCGCTATGTTCCCCAGGCCGTTGCCGGTGGTCTTGATCCCGGCGAAGGACTGCATGGAGAAGATCACCAGCGCGTAGGTGCACAGCAGGATGAAGGTCGACAGGATCGCGGCCCGGCCTGGGGTCTTGTTCTTGTCCTTGGTCTCCTCGTTGACCGCGACCGCGGTGTCCCAGCCCCAGTAGATGAAGACCATCAGGATGATCCCGCTGGCGAACGCGCTGAACGAGGAGATGTGGAACGGGTTGAGCCAGGCGAGGCTCGGGGTCAGGTGACCCGGCGGGGCGGTCCCGTTGCCGACCTTGACCAGGGCGGTGACCGACAGGACGGTGAGCATCACCAGTTCGATGCCGAGCAGGATCTTCTGGAAGTTGGCGGACACCTCGATGCCCCGGTAGCAGATGTAGGTCATCGCCACGATCCAGAGCACGCCGACGAGCAGGACCCAGCTGCTGCCTGGGTTCTCCCCGATGCCCTTCGCGTTGAACAGCAGGAACCCGTACTGCCCGGCGACCTGGGCCAGGCTCGCCATGACCAGGACGTCGGCCGCGATGATCCCCCAGCCGCCCGCCCAGCCGGTCCGCGGCCCGAACGCACGGGTCGCCCAGGTGAACGTGGTGCCGCAGTCCGGGTCGGCCTTGTTCAGTTCGCTGTAGCCGATCGAGGTCAGCAGCATCGGCACGAACGCCAGAACGGCCACGGCCGGCGACTGCAGCGCGACGGCGCCGACCACGAACACCAGCGTCGCCGCGATGCTGTAGGCCGGCGCAACGGAGGCGGTCGCGATGATCGTGGTTGAAACCAGGCCGAGGGCACCCTCTTTCAGTCCCTTGTCGACCTGCTGCTCGGCTGGCTGGGCGACCGGCTCGGCAACGGCCATCGGCTCGCCACCCCCACTTCT
>Ga0306925_10002655_pt1 | contig 15480 bp, 16 predicted proteins | sample flu12Cox44000176_FD_203755 | JGI IMG/M metagenome (GOLD analysis project Ga0306925, IMG submission 203755) | Lab enrichment of tropical soil microbial communities from Luquillo Experimental Forest, Puerto Rico - flux8day.12C.oxic.44.000.176 (v2)... | ecosystem: Environmental > Terrestrial >... | reverse complement strand
ATGCGATCGGCTCCGCGGCCCCGGAGTGTCATTTCTACTTTGCGCGCCCGGTGCCATTTCTATCTTGCGCCGACACTCCCTGAGCTTCAATGTTGAAGCTCGAATAGGGAGGGCCGGCTGAGCCGTACTGGTAGGCGCTGGATCCTTGCATTTGCGCGCCGACACCCTCGCAGACCCAACCAGGGACGAACCACGAGTTTGCAATTTGCCAAGTGTGGACGAGCTCGTGGATCAGCAGTTGGCCCTGCGTCGAATAGTTGACTTTGGTGTAGTGCATGGGGTCGCTGTAGGCAGTGCCGAGGTTGACGAGGATATCGCCATCTACGTTAGGAAAAGTAAAACGGCGGCCTCCCAGCCCGGTCAAATCGGTCAGCATGATGCGGTCGATGGGTAGTGTGTCGCCGAATACGCTGCCGGCGAAGTCGATTTCTGCTTGAGTGAGCCTGCGATGATTGGGAGCCGTCGCAATGGCGACACCGACGGCGGGTATAAGGGCCCCGGGGCCAAAAACCGCGATGATGCCGGCAACCTCTGCAACGCCCACCAGGATCGTCGGATCCCCCCACTTCAATCCCGTGACCTTCCCCAGCTCAGAGCCGATCACGAGCGCAAGTCCGAGCGGACGCGACCCCAATACATCAGCAGCCACAAACCCTAAAAAGTCTGCGACAATGTCCTCGACAGCTTTGAGCACGCCGACATCTTCATAGGATTTGCTGACGCTCATTGTGCCCTGGCGCACCTCCGGCCAGAACGTCTCGATGCGTGGATCGCTGCCGTCTTCCTGCCAGTCACAATCGCGGTTCGGATGTCCAAGCGGAGCCGAACCGGTTCCGTCGGTGTGGCCGCTTCGCTGAGCAGCCACGACGAGGTTCGGCGTGCTGACGACGGCTCGCACGCGGAAATCGTACGGGTCCCAACCACTGTCGTGCATATGCCCCTTGAAGGTGTACGTACCGTTGCTGCGCAGTGTCATCTCGACCCAACCGCCCAGCGCCGTCCCCGACGGGGTGACAACATCGCCGTGAAACGTAACTTCCGCGGGGGTCTGAGCCGCTTCAACGAGCCGAATTAGAGAAATGGGCGGATTAAGCCCATACCAGCCGGCTAGCCTCCTACCGCTCAACGGGGGATCACTCATCCCGGCCTTCTTCAAGGCATCACGAAAGCTTTTCATTGAATCGCCTCCTTATCACGCCGCACGCGGTGTTGGTGCCTTAGCAAGGACAAAGTGCTAGGTGTGGACTATTGCAGTGCGACCAAAACGGGAATGAGGCCTGTGCCGCTTGGCAGTGCTCGCAACGCCTTTCCGAGGACTGCACCGAAAGAGTGAACCGGATTGATCGCCTTCATTGCGTGCCCCGGGGTGGCCGAGGTTGTCAACAGATCCCCGATCTCAACTGGCGAATACTGCGCATCGACCCTGCAATAGACCTTGCCCACCATGGCAATCGGCAGCCTCTTGGTTCCCGATTGCCTCTTGTCGAGTACGATCCCCGGTTTCAATTCGCCGGCGCCGGAGACCACACCTGCGACGCGTCTGTCATAAGCCGATTGGCTCACTCGTAGGGTATCGTCGGTGTCGATCACCATGACAGTCCCGGGCTCAACGTTGTCCGAAAAGGCGACATCGAACTGCTCGGCACAATCCGCGCCAGTTAGCTGGATATCCCCGGTCACCTCAACATTTCCCTGGAAGAACCCGGCGCGCTGACCTCCGGACCCAAATACTCCGGTACCATTCTTACTGATCCCACTGACGCCGTTGCCATTATCGGAGATCCCGAGGACCCCGGCTTTTCCCGCGGCATGCGCGACGCCGACGACTGCGTCGGAATTTGCGCTGTCGCCGTGGACGCCGTTATTGGTCACACTGTTACCGTACACACCGAAGCCGTTATCGGTTTCGCCCCATACTCCAGCTCCGATGGCAGGGGCGGATGCGGGATCGCCGTGGCCATTAAGCCCATGGACCCCGTGGGATAGAGAACTGGTCCCGACGACGCCGGTGCCGAAGGGTCCATCCGCCCGCCCAAAGACACCGAAGCCACCCTCGGCTCAGCAGTATTGGTGCCGGTGACGCCAGCTATATCTTTGTTGCTTGAAAGACCATTAAGTGGATTATCCGCCATGATGGTTTCCTCCTTCTCATAGATCGAATCTAACGTTTGGTGCCCCTGTCGGACGCCAAAGGCCGACGATACATGGTAGGCCGTGAATTCGGGGCTCTGTGTGAGGCGTTTCACATTTGGCGGAAATTTTTCTCTTTGTGCAGACTGCCCGAGAGCGCCCTGCCCTTGTCGGGCATCCGCGTTCTCCGGGAGGTGCCGCTATCCGCCCTCGAGGACATGCCGCCGACCCAGGAATTATTTGTGCCTCGAACTCGTCCGGCGAAGAGCGTCCGATTCCGGCGCGACCTAGCCGATCGCCACGGGATTGGGGAAGGTCGGCAATCCACCCGACCGAGCCGATCGCACGGTAAACCGAACGGCAGGTATCGGCGATCAGTTCTCTGGCGCGCGCGATGTTGGCCTTGCAGGTGGCGCTGGCGAGCAATCCGTAGTGGCGGATGCGATGGAACCCTTTTGGCAGAACGTGGAGCAGGAAGCGTCTGATGAACTCGCCGGGCGCGAGCGTCATCGTGCGAAACCGCTCCCGGCCGTTGCTGCGGTAGTCCTTGTATCGGAAGGTTATGCCGCGCTCGTCGAGGCCGACCAGCCGGCTGTTTGAGATGGCAACGCCGTGGGTGTAGCGGGCGAGATAGGCGAGCACCGCTTCTGGCCCGGTGAAGAGCGGCTTGGCGAACGTGGGGGCTGCTCACCGGCCACCCTGTAGAACGCGCTCCGCATCCGCGAAAATTTGCCCCGCGGTGGGTGAAATCCTTCGTCAGACGGTTGGCCAAGTCAGTGTCATGCGGCGGACAGTCGGTAGATCCGCCGCACGTTCTCTTAGGCGATGATCGGGCGAGATCCGGCGGCAGAAAATCGACGAATTTGCGCGCCCGTTCGGTGCGTATCGGCGGCGAATCGTAGAACTGGTCGCTGCCGACGACAAACCGGTCTGGAAACGCCTGCAACATCCCGAGCCATCCCGGTTTGAGGCCGCCGTCGGACATGAATGGCGCCGTGGCTGGGGTTCCCGCCGGATCGGATTTGACGCTCATAAAAAGATTGCGGTGCGCCTCCAGCAAAGACCGCATAAGCGCCACCGTGCGCTCGCCGGTCAGATCCCATCCGGCATGCACCCACACAATCCGCGCCCTCGGATTGTGGTCCAAGAGGCGCCGGAAAGCGGTAATATTCTCGTGCAAATAAGCCGGGCGCAGGTCGTAGATTTTGCAGGAGTGTGACCAATTTGGGTCTTCCATACCGCTCCGCCAAAATCGTCCTCTGATAAGTTAAATTGCCTCCCGAGCCGCTGGAGGGAGGCTATGCCCTGGACTGTGAGACGCAGGCCGAAGCTCGTCGCCGCCTTCTCATCGTGATGACGCTCACCGCCACCGGCTTCGGCGCCCCTTGTGGCTGTGTCCTTTGTTATTCACTTCCCGTCGAGATTTCGTGGGGCGGGCGCCGACCCCTGGCATGTTGGACCAGATCGCCCCGCCCTGTGGCGGCCGGCCGGGGAAGCTGATGCCGGGCAAATTCGACGGCCCGCACATCATGCCGTTGGCGCTTGATACACGCGCGGGGCGTCGCCAAGGCGGCGATTCGACCCCTGTTTCAACCGCCTTTGGCGATCTTCGGTTGCCCAAGACGTCGGTAGGGAGGATCAGGGCCTCAGCCACAACGGGAGCCCAGGGAATGTCGGCTGCATAAGAAAATCACCTCGACACACGTCGTCTTTGGGTCTGTTGGTGACACTACAATGAGCGATCTAGAGTTCAAACGCGAGCTTAGTCCCGATCAACTGCGCGATGCGCTATCGTTGCTGGACCGCGCGGCGGGCGCGAAGCCTGAGAACTTGCAGGTTGGGGATTTGAGTTCTGCCGAAGGGGGGGATCCGGGAGCTGATCAGGCCTCTACGACTATGGCCGCGCAGGGCCAGCTTCCTGCGATAGAAGACCTCCAGCAGCGTGCGAAGCATCTAAACCTTGTCGCCGCCGCCTTTTTCGGCCTTGCCATCGCGGCCACGGCGACGCTGGCGCTGTTGTCGTGGAGCGAGCGCGCGCCGACACCTCCGTCAGTATCAGAGATCGCTCACGAGCGGCTTTCGAACCAGCCGTCAGGGCAGAGTGCTTCTTCGGCGCTCCCAGTTGCCATTCCTCCACTGAACCAGAGTCCAGGTGGATCAGAGCAACGGCCCTCGACGCCGGAGGTCACAGGTTCTGTTGGTTACCCCAACCGCGATGATGATCAACCCGCCGTAAAAGGAGCGGCCAATACCGCCAGTGCGATCCCTTATGCCGCTCAGACGGCGACAGTTACCTCGCTCGCGACGGGGCCGGCTCGGTGGGACGAACGGGCGAGCCGAAAACCAAAGGGGGCTTGGTTGCACGCGCGGGCGGGTCGAGTCGCGGCAGCGAAGCAGCGTTTTTCGCGACCTCATTGGCAGGCTCGCGCGGAAATCAAATGTTTCTTTTTCGTATGTTGGTAAACCTAGCGCGCCTTCTATGATCGCGATGTACTCAATGACCAGGCACCGCTCGCCGAGCTGCTCGATGGGCCGCGCTACCGGGTGACGGGCTGCGCCTACTCTTCTCAACCCGGTATTGTAAAACGCGCAGCCAAATCGCGGCGCTCCCTCCTAACCACCTGACTGTACACGCTATGGCTGAGCGGCGATCCGATCATCATCGGCGCGGCTGTTAGACGACGCCTTAGCGCCGATTCCAGTCATTCATCGATGGTCTAAGTCGCTCGGAGCTGTCAGTCCAATTCCGTTGCGGCGCACGTAGGTGAGACGGAGCATGATATCCAGTCGGTGGATGAAAACCAGGCCCGTCGCACATTTGGAAGCGAGACCCCAAAGTAATTTAGAAGCGAGCCCCCATGTCACGGATCGGCATTTTCTGCTTTTTCATCATTGCTTCGATGGGGGCACCTTTCGCCGTCGCGGCCGACATGCTGGTCGATGATGTTCCGATCCCGGCAGACGCTCGAGTCGAGGTCCCACTCGAAGTGTCTGAAACCCTGAGTCGGTTTTCCGGCGCGTGGGTCGGGTCGTGGGGAGACCGGCTGCATCACATCCTTATTGTTGAAGATATTTCGGCGAGCGGCGAGGCGCACGTTGTTTATGCGGTCGGCAACAATGGCGTGAAAGGCGTGTGGCGGCGGCTCGAGGCCACGGTTTCCGGCAACGCGCTTACGATCGACGATACCTTCAACGCGACCTACGTGCTGACACCTGCGGATAGTCTTCGCGCCACATATCGCCGCGGCGACGCCGTTGGTCAGGCAACCCTGTCCAGGATCGCACTTACCGAATTGATGCTTCCAGGAGCCCACGTCGCCTGGGCCACACCGAGTGAGTTCCTCGACACAAGGCTTCAGGAAGGAGGCAAGCCAATCCGTCTTGAAGTCGTGATCAAAAAGCCATCCGGCAGCGGACCATTTCCTTTGCTCGTCTTCAACCATGGGTCGACTGGTCGCGGGACAGATTCAAACTTGTTTACGGCAACCTATGCGAGCCCGCAGATCGCCGACTTCTTCGTGGAGAAAGGTTGGATCGTTGCGTTTCCCCAGCGCCGCGGCAGAGGCAAATCGGATGGTCTTTACGACGAGGGCTTCGCGCCCGACCGGGCGCAGGGCTATTCTTGCGATTCGGGTCGATCGTTGCCAGGCGCCGATCGTGCGCTCGATGACATCAAGGCGGCGGTCGACGCGCTACGACAACGCTCGGATGTCGCCGCCGGTCGCATTCTTATCGGCGGAATATCGAGAGGGGGGGTGCTGGCGATCGCCTACGCGGGAATGCACCCGGAGCAGGTGTTGGGCGTTCTCAACTTTGTCGGCGGGTGGATGGGTGAAGGCTGCAGCACTGCCGCCGAAATCAATGGTGCGCTGTTTCAACGCGGGGGAAAATTCGGCCGTCCGACCTTATGGCTCTACGGTCAGCACGATAGGTATTATTCGATCGAACATAGCCGTTCGAATTTTGACGTTTTCAAAAAAGCGGGCGGCAACGGCGAGTTTTTTGAATACGCGGTGCCGGGTGGGATCGGCCACGCGCTCCTGGCATATCCAAATCTGTGGTCCGGGGATGTCGAAAGATATCTGACCGTTATTGGTGCCCTGCGAGCGCAATAGAATGGGTCTCCTTCGGTTAGAGAAAAAGGGCAGCTTCGGGGCATGAAGAGCGGTTCCTGCCGCGAAGGCTGAACGGCCGTTGTAGGGGTCGAAAGCGGTCCGTGGCTGTTGATGAGTAGGCGACGTAGACTTTTGGGCCAGTTCTTATCGGAAATGATCGGCCTCGCCCCGTCTTCTTGTAGTTTTCTGTCGATTTCCCGCACCAGCTGCTTGCGCTTCTCGGGGTTGGCCTCCATCGATTGCTGGTCGAAAAGACGTTCCAGCTCGCGGTTGCAGTATCCGGTGTAATTTCGCTCGGAACCACAGGCGTAGTTCTCGTAGAACTGCTCGTCGGGGTCGTCGACAACGCTCGCTGAAAAATCAAATCCGACTGGTAATCCTTGCGAGCGAGCTTTGAAGAGTAGTTGACAGTCTCGATAGCGTCGAGTTCCCCGGCACGGTCGAGAGATCGTCACTTCTTCGAGGATCGAAAGGCTGGGCGGGCTGTCGCGATGGTGGATTTTCAGAATTCCACCCTACTCTTGCGCGATAGCGGTCTCGGCCCGGAACATTGCCGCGAGCAGCGCATTCGCCACAACGCCGGCATGCCGTTTAAGTGTCATCCCTTGCTCCCCGTTGGATTGAGCGGTCTCACCCAGCGGTCTGGGTTTTATTTGTCGAGCCAGACGTCCTCGAAACGCGAGCCGTTGTAGATGCCGTTGACCATCTGGGTCATCCCCTTCACCCAGGGCTGGTTGCAGAGCGCGGCGCGCGGGTGGAAGAGGACCGGCCGGGCATCGTCCTCGACGAGCTTCCTTTCGATCTGCCAGACCAGCCGCCGCCGCTTCTCCGGATCGGCCTCCATCGATTGCCGGTCGATCAGCGCATCGACCTCTTGGTTGCAGTATCCGCCGTAGTTGCGCGCGGCGCCGCAGGCGTAGTTTTCGTAAAAATTCTGATCGGGATCGTCGAGCCCGTTCTCGCTGGCCACCATGCCGACGGTGAAGTCCTTGCGCAGCACCTTTGGATACCAGTTGGTGGTGTCGACCATTTCGAGCTCGCCGTCGATATAGATCTCCTTCAATTGGCCGATCAGGAGCACGGCCGGGTCGCGCGTCGGGACAATGTTGCGGGCAGAGACTTTGATCGCCAGCCGGTTGTCGGGGCCGTAGCCGAGCTTCGCCATGATCGCGCGCGCCTGCGCGCGGTTCTTCGCCACATCGGGATCATAGCCCGGCAGGGTTCTGAGCATCTCCGGCGGCATCCCCCAGACGCCTTCGGGCGGCGGCTGCATCGCGCCGCCGATGTCGCCCTGCCCCAAGGTAAGGACGTCGATGAAGGCTTGGTGGTCCTACACTGAGCGCCATCGCCCGCCGCAGCTCGGGGTTGTCAAACGGCGGCGCGGTGCGATTGACCAGCAAGGTGCGCGGCAGGTTGGCCGGGAACACCGTGCAGACCGCTTGCGGCGCCTGGCTCGCAAGATCCCGCAACAGCGGGATCGTCACCCCGAAGACCTGATCGAACGTACCGGCGACAAATCCCAGGATGCGCGTCGCAAGGCTCGGGACGATCGTCCACTCGATGCCGTCGAGATAGGGCCGGCCCGGCTTCCAGTAATCGGGGTTTCGCGTCACCCTGATGTATTCGTTCGGCTTGAATTCGACGAATTTGAATGGGCCGGTGCCGATCGGATGCTGGCGCATGTCGCGCGGCGAGACGTGACAAGGATAGATCGGCGACCAGCCCGAGGCCAACAGCGCCAGGAACGACGGTTGTGGGCGGTTCAGACGGAAGGTGACCTCATAGTCGCCGTTGATACTGACCTCGTCGAGGTTGCGGTACCAAGACTTGCGCGGATTGAGGCGAAGTTTCTCGGCCGACTTGCCGGTCAACAGGTCCCACGTGCATTTCACATCCTTCGCGGTGAACGGCTTGCCGTCGTGCCATCTGACACCGTGGCGCAACGGCAGAGTGAGCTCAGTCCCGTCCTCGTTCCACGACCAGCCGGTCGCGAGGTCGGGGACGATCGACCCCATGCTGTTTTGCGCCACATCCTGCCGGTACATGACCAGATTGTTGAAGACGCCCATCATCGGCCTATTGACGGCGCCCGTCGCTTCCTCATGCATTGACATGCTCGCCGGGCTGTCGAAATGGGACATTCGCAAAACGCCGCCCGGTTTCTGCGCGAATGCCGCCGCCGCGACGAGCAGAGCCGCGAGCAGCGCGCTCGCCGCCAAACACGATCGCGGCCTCCCGATCATCAGAATTATCTCCATGGGCAGCAACCGCCGTCTAAGCTATCACCGATCCAATCGAAACGCCTAATCCAAGGGCCGCCAGCCGCAACCTTAATTTGTGTCGATAGTTAATAGCTGCTGCGTCTGCAGCAAATCTACAGCGGCACTTCTCCTAATGGTTGAAACCCCAGGGCTTCGACAGGCGCGTCGGAGCTCGGCGTTGTCAGACGCCGTTTTCTTGGCGCCGCTGCTGCTCCGCCCATTCGAGACTGCCGATCGCGTAAACCCGCTCGCAGAACGGACCGTTGATCGCCAGGACCGGGCCATCCCTGACATCGGGATGGCGCGGCGTGGTACCGGCACTCAGCGCCTCCCGCCGCCGCAATTCCTCGGTCCCGAGAAGGCGGCAGGCGAACGCGCGACTGATTTCCTCGTGCCACTGACCCGCAAGAGCGTCCCACAGGCTTTCCCGCTGGTTCTCGCCGAGCCACCGGATCTGTTCCAGGATCGCGTCGAGGGGGTTGTCGGCATTAGCGGCTTCATGCCCGGTCGGCTGAGCGCTCGTCGCGATTGCGGCGCGCACGCTCGGGGCACCGCCGTTCTGGACCGCGGCAACCGCAGCGGCTTGCTGCTCCGCCGGCAACACCGCGAGCGCATCGAGCTCAACCCCGTTGTCGGCGATCTCCGGAATATCGCGCAGCGCCTCGCGCACCGCCGGCGCGATGCGGTCGACACGCTGAACCGCGCGCGAAGTATCGGTTCGCGAGATGCCGAGTTCACAGGCGGCGGCACGCACACCGCCTTGGCGACCGCGTCCGCCCCGAGCGGGAATCAACTCGGAAACTGGCCCAACTTGGTCCAGTTTGTCATCGGCTTGATCGCAGGACTCCCCGGCCCCCCACTCGCCCCTCAGCTTGATCCATTGGCTGATGTGCTCGGCCCGCTCCAATGCGGTCAGTTCGGCGCGGTGCAGATTCTCGGCGATTTCCCAGAGACGAGCCTCGAGCTCCGAACCCGTCTCCGCCACAACCGCGATCTGGTTGATCCCGAGCTCGATGCAGGCCGCCAAGCGATGGCGACCCGCAACCACCGTCCAACCCTGCGCGCTCGATCGAACCGAAATCGGCGTCTTCAATCCGATCCTGGAAATCGATTCCTTTAGCCGTTCGACGCTCTCGCGGTCGAGCGCCCGCGGGCGGTCGCCAACGATGATGTCGGCCGGATTGAGCATGATCACACAGGCCACCTCTCGCTACTCTTGCTGTTTTTGCCGCAGATTATCAGTTATCGACATGTCGTTTCCCGCGGCAATCGAACCGCCAACGGTTTGACGCCGGCAAGAACGGCGGTGGTATTCGCTGTTTCTTCGGCGGTTTTCCTGTCGTTTTGGTGCCAAGATGCCGGAAATCCCGGCGGTGGCAGTATCGCCGGAAACCGGCTCATCTTGCCGAGCGACGCAATCCAAAACGTTGCGACAATATCATAAATATAGCGTATTTGTCAATTCATAATATACGGATTATTGCGCAAGGGCATGAATCAATCTTTTTCGCCCGGGCTTCGCTGGCGATGGTCTTCGCCCGCGATCCCCGCGCTTACGCCGCAGCGGGCTGGCCGCACACGAGGGCCCCAGGGCGGGAGCCGCTTTCGAGGCTGCAAGCCAATTGGTGTTGATCCCGCGTTCGGTTGCCAATCATATCATCCGGCGAAGACGGGATGTCCCAGCCGACGAGGCCCTTCCCACGGGGCACCATCACTGAAATACGCCTTTAATTGATTATGGATGCCGGCTTTTGCTGCACACAAACAAGGCACGTCTCTACCGGTGCACCTCGAACGCTCGGTACCCGGCTAGGAGGCCCCCCCTCGACCCCGAAGCGGTCGCTCGCTTGCGCCGCGATGGCGGCCCATGCCCCATACCGGCCATTAGGGCGGCGCCACCAAGAGTGGGTTGAAAAGTAAAGTTGCCGCTCAATTCGCAGCCTCGCTGAACTAGCTCTCGCAGCCAGCAGAATTCGAGCGTACTCTGCGTCCGACTCTTTCTTTCTGGACCGCAGCCACATGAGCGGGGGGCGGGTCGAGCGTCGACTGGCGGCAATTATGGCGGCTGACGTTGCCCGGTATTCCCGACTGATGGGAGAGGACGAGGAGGGCACGCTCGCCGCGCTGCGTGCGATCCGCCGCGAGATCGCGGATCCCAAAATTGCCGAGCACCGCGGCCGGATTGTAAAGACAACGGGAGACGGTCTCCTTGTCGAGTTCGCCAGCGTCGTCGACGCGGTGCGCTGCGCGGTCAAGCTGCAGCGCGAGATGGCTGCTCGCAACACCGCAATCCCGGCGGGTCGGCGCATCGAATTCCGCATGGGCATCAATGTCGGCGATATCATCATCGAGGAGGACGACATCTTCGGCGACGGGGTGAACATCGCCTCTCGTCTGGAGGCGCTGGCCGAGCCGGGTGGGGTTTGCATAAGCGCGGCGGCGCACGAACAGGTGCGCGACAAGCTCGATTTCTCGTTCGACGACATCGGCGATCAAAAAGTCAAGAATATCGCGCGGCCCGTGCACGCATTTCGTGCTCGGCTGCACGAGCCCACCATCGGGGTCCGGGATACGTCGGCGCCTCTGATGGGCCTCCCCGATAAGCCGTCCGTGGCGGTCTTGCCGTTTGCCAACATGTCGAGCGATCCCGAGCAAGAGTTTCTCGCCGACGGCATCGCTGAAGACATCATCACCGGGTTGTCGCGCTATCCTTCGTTGTTCGTGATCGCCCGCAATTCCTGCTTCACCTACAAAGGCCGCGCGGTTGATGTGAAAGTCGTCGGGCGGGAGCTGGGCGTGCGCTACGTGCTCGAAGGCAGCCTGCGCAAAGCCGGCAACCGCATCCGCGTCACCGCCCAGCTGGTCGAGGCCGAGACCGGCAAGCACGTCTGGGCCGAGCGCTACGATCGCGATCTTGCCGACATCTTTGCATTGCAGGATGAGATCACCGAGGCCGTGACGATCGCGATTGTTCCCGCGATTGCCGATGCAGAGCGTCAGCGGGCTATGCGTAAGCCGCCTGACAGCCTCGATGCCTGGGCCGCCTACCAGCGCGGCTTGTGGCATTACAGTAAGTACACTCCAGACAACAATGCTCTTGCGCAGAAGTTCTTACAGAAGGCGATAGATCTCGACCCAAATTTTTCCGGATCCTACGTGGGACTGGCTTTGGCTCAGATCCAATCGAACGATCTTGGGACACGCGGTCTTCTTGAAACGCTGAACTCGATCGAGGCATTAGTCCGCCGGGCGGCTGCGCTCGATGGCGCCGACGCGGAGGCCCGTTCAGTCCTCTGTTTCCAACTCTGGAGGCGCGGCGACTACGAGGGCGCTCTGGCCGAGGCCGAGCGGGCGTTGGCAACGGCGCCAAATCTGGCCTCCGCGCACCACATGCTTGGTGCGACCCTGATCCACTCGGGGCGTCCAAAGGAAGGTCTCGCTGCTATCGAGAGAAGCATGAGGCTCGACCCGCGCGCCCAGCAATCAGCGAGCCGTGTGAACCAGCTGGCGATGGGTTCTTATCTCTGCCGTGACTATGAGGCTGCGATCGCGGCGGCGAAGCGGGGCATTCGCGAGCACCCTGAGTACCCAAACCCATATCGGTGGCTCGCCGCGGCGCTCGGCCAACTCGGCCGGATCGAGGAAGCAAAGGAGGCGCTAGAGAAGGCCATCGCGGTCGCGCCGGCGACGTTCGAGATGTATGTCGGCCAGCGCGTGCCCTGGCACCGGCTGGAAGATTACACCCACATGCTCGACGGCCTGCGCAAGGCTGGATGGGAAGGTTGAGCCTCCCAGCCCAACCGACACAAGGTCCTTTATCGGCGTCCCGGGCGCTACGCTAAGGCCCTGACCGCGGTAACGGCGGCTATCGGCGCTACCTTGCCATTGGTGGGCGTACCGGCGAACGACCGGAATCCACCCTGAGCCAACCGCCGGCGCGATCCACTCATCCACTAGCGATACACGAGTACGGGGACCTCCGATCCATCGGTCGGGATCAAGATATTCCTGGCCAATATGGTGCTCCTCTCGCCTCTGCTTCTTTCTGCCTCGGAGGTAGCTGATTGCGCGTGGCCCTCGGCCTGCTAGAATCGCTTAGCAATTAGGTCGGCCTCCCCGTCGGGAAATGCGCAGGGTCGTGGGCGAAAGCGACCCAACCGTGCTTCGATTCCTCCCAGACCGACGCCGTAGGCCGTGGGAAGTTGGGGTCATGAAAAGCACCGACGGCAACACCGATGTGGTCTGGCCTCAAGTCAGCCTCCCAAAACACCGTCGATCCGCATGTCGGGCAGAAATGCATCCTGACCTTTCGCCCCTCCTGTCCGTCGCGGGCATAGATTTTGGATGGCCCATCCGCGCAAACATGCTCCCGCTTGAAAAAGGCAACAACGCCGAACACCGAGCCGGTCCGCCGCTGACACTCGCCACAATGGCAGGCGCCTACGGCGTCGGGATCGGCGGACACTTTGACACGCAAGGCACCACAAGAACAATGCGCGGTTCTCGTCATAGTACCCCTCCGTCATCAATCGGGGTTGACGTTCCCGAACATCTCAGCCCGTCGGAAGATGGCCGAGTGCCCTGAGGATCGTCATGTTGTCCCAAGTCACCCACCACTCCGCGATCTTTCCGCCTTCGACGAGGAACACTGCCGCGAAATCAAACTGCGCCTTCCGCCCCGACGGTGGAAATGAGCCCATTGGCCCCTGCTGTGTGCCCTCATACGTGGTCCACGCAGCGACGAGATTCCCCTCGGCGACCAGAAGCTTGATCGTTTGGACAGAATCGGGAAAAACCGCCGTATCCTGCCGCAGAAATTCCTTGACCTGATCAAGATTCCGAGCCTCGACACCTGGCGTTGCTTCGCAATGGCGGACAACATTCGGTGCGATGAGGTCGTCGAACGCATCAGGCTGACGACTGTTCCACGCTTCGAAAAAACGCCGGATTACGGTCTTGTTCTGCTCGGTCGTTGTGCTCATGGCGAAGTTCCCTCTCTGATATTGCTTCCGCGTGCACCTGGTCGCGCGCGCCAATAAGGCGATAATCGCGAGCCTAGCACATGTCCGTCACCGCGTCGCACCCGCGCCGAGCCCCCCGGGCGCGGTTAATTGTTTGTAAATTAATCAGACCGTGTGAAAAAAAACAGTTGCGGCGGCGATAGCTGTATCAGTCGGCCTCGATATGCTGAGTGAGTTTTCTCAGGAGGAATTCCCCTTTTGAGAAAGATCTGTCCAATGCCGTGACGTTCGCCAATGTCCTAGCGCGCATTCTGCGTTTTTGTTGCGCGGCCCCCGCATTAATGTATGATAAGTATGGGCTACTGAAAATTGTGGAGGAAGGCGGTGTCCGTTCGAGGGCGCTTGTTCGCGGCAATTATGTCTAGTGCCTTTGCACTTGGAGGCTGTGCCTCGGAGTCTCCCGTCGTCCAACCTGTCCCGGTGACTTCGGCCACCACCGACAAATTTTACTATGTTAGTGCAGACACTTTCATGCAGGCAGGCCCGGATGAACATTCTCGCCAGCAGCAAATGATGACACGGCCAGCATTCGGTCCCTACCAGGCAAATCAGACAACTTTACAGCTAGTGGTCGGCCTCCAGTATCTCTTCTACCCGCGTTGCGCGGACACTATCTCCTGGATCCATGTGGTTAAAGCCCTTATCGGTTCTTCGACCGATCAGGTAGAGGTGGAATGCCGAACGATGCACTAACCGATCAACGAACGCTCCCATCGTTCCAAAGCATCCCGACGATCGTCGGCATGGGAAAATCTATTATAGCCGACATTCTCCCGATTCCGAGTCGGTCGACTTCCCGGTCAACAAGTCATAGGTGCAACGCACGTCCTGGGCTGTGAAGGGCTTGCGGTCGTGCCAGCTCACACCCTCGCGCAGCGGCAAGGTCAGGTCGGTTCCGTCCTCGCTCCGGGACCAGCCGGTGGCGAGATCAGGCACGATCGAGTCCAGGCTGTTCTGCTTCACGTGCTGGTCGAACATGACCAGATTGTTGAACACCCCCAACATCGGCCTTCGGCGACGAAGGTGGCTTCCTCGTGGATCGACATGCTCGCCAGGCTGTCGGGACTGTACATTTTCAGGATGCCGCCGGCTTTTTGGGCCAAGGCCGGCACGGCCAGGACTGTGACGGCGAGCAGTGTCGCCGCGATTGTCGACGCTCCTAGATATCGCTTCATCTCCATCCTCCTCCCGTTCGCTGCTTTGCGGCCCATTGGCTGGGCTCGTAATGCAATGAGCACGTTATTTGTCGAGCCAGACGTCTTCCATGCGCCAGCCGTTGAAGATGCTGTTGGCGGCAATCGTCAGCCCCTTGACATAGGGCTGCCGGCAGGTCGCACCGCGCCCGTAAAAGATGACCGGCCGGGCGCCGTCTTCTGCCAATTTCCGTTCGATCTCCCAGACGAGCTGCTTGCGCTTCTGCGTGTCGGCTTCGGCCGACTCCTGGTCGACCAGCTTGTCTACCTCCGGATTGCAATAGCCGTTAAAGTTAGCTTCGGCGCCGCACACATAGTTGGCGTAGAAGGTCGGATCGGGATCGTCGACAAAGTTGGGCGTAAGATTGAGGCCGACCGTGAAGTCCTTACGCATGATCTTGGGGAACCAGTTGGTCGTGTCGATTGTCTCCAGCTCGCCGTCGACATAGGCCTCCTTCAGCTGGTCGATCAGGATCACCGCCGGATCGCGGTAGGGCGGAATGTCGCGCGATGACACCTTTACCTTGAGGCGCTTGTCGGGCCCGTAGCCGAGCTTCTGCATGATCACGCGCGCTTCGGCGCGGTTCCTCGGCACATCGGGGTCGTAGCCCGGAAGGGTCTCGAGCACATCCCGGGGCATTCCCCAGGAACCTGCCGGGGGCGGCTGCAAGACCCCGCCGACATTGCCCTTGCCTTCGGTCAAGATGTCGATAAACGCCTTGCGGTCGAGGCTCAATCCCATCGCCCGCCGCAAGTCGGC
>Ga0306925_10002652_pt1 | contig 15487 bp, 12 predicted proteins | sample flu12Cox44000176_FD_203755 | JGI IMG/M metagenome (GOLD analysis project Ga0306925, IMG submission 203755) | Lab enrichment of tropical soil microbial communities from Luquillo Experimental Forest, Puerto Rico - flux8day.12C.oxic.44.000.176 (v2)... | ecosystem: Environmental > Terrestrial >... | reverse complement strand
GACCACGCCACGGGACCGCAGGGCGTTCGCGAACGCGTCGTGCTCCTGCTGCGCCCGGCTCACCCACAGCACGTCGTCGAAGAGCAGGTCCGCCGCGTTGTCCGGGGTGAGCCGCTTGAGTTCCAGATCGGGCCGGTGCAGGATCACCTGCCGTAGCCGGCCGACTTCGGAATCCACTCTGAACATGCGCATCTGCTCCCTTTGCTGGCGGCACCCCGCCGCCGGAACTGCTGAGCACTCTATGCTGCCGCCGTGGACCTGGATCTTTCTAGTGACAGCGCCGACCTGACCGCCTCGCTTGTCGATGTGGAGTCCGTGAGCGGCAATGAGGCGGACCTGGCCGCCGCGATCGAGCGCGCGCTGCGCGGGCTGCCGCACCTGTCGGTGCACAGCGACGGGAGCACGGTGGTCGCGCGGACCAGCCTCGGCCGCCCGCACCGGGTGATCGTGGCGGGCCACATCGACACGGTGCCGATCGCCGGCAACCTCCCGTCCCGCCGCGAGAACGGCCTGCTGTACGGCTGCGGGAGCTGCGACATGAAGTCGGGCGTCGCGGTCGCGCTGCGGCTGGCCGCCCGGCTGACCCAGCCGCGCCCCGACGTCACCTACGTGTTCTACGACTGCGAGGAGGTCGAGGCCGAGCGCAACGGGCTGCTGCGGGTGTCCCGCAATCGCCCCGACCTGCTGCATGGCGACTTCGCGGTGCTGATGGAGCCGACCGGTGCACTGATCGAGGGCGGCTGCCAGGGCACGATGCGGGCCGAGGTCACCACCCGGGGCAAGCGGGCACACAGCGCACGGTCCTGGATGGGCAGCAACGCCATCCACACGGCCGGCGGCATCCTCGACGTGCTGCGGTCCTACCAGCCCCGCGAGCCGGAGGTGGACGGGCTCGTCTACCACGAGGGGCTGAACGCGGTCGGGATCAGCGGTGGGGTCGCGGGCAACGTGATCCCGGACGAGTGCACGGTCACGGTGAACTACCGGTTCGCCCCCGACCGCAGCGAGCAGGAGGCCGCCGCGCACGTCCGTGAGGTGTTCGCCGGCTACGAGGTCGAGATCACCGACTCGGCGCCGGGTGCCCGCCCCGGCCTGGACCACCCGGCCGCCGCGCCGCTGCTCGCGGCCGTGGCCGGAGCGCCCCGGGCCAAGTTCGGCTGGACCGACGTGGCCAGGTTCGCGCTGCTCGGCATGCCCGCGCTGAACTACGGCCCCGGGGACCCCATGCTCGCCCACTCTCCGGACGAGCATGTGCCGGTGGAGCAGATCGCCGAGTGCGAGGCGACCATGGAGGCCTGGCTGACCGGCTGAAGTTAGAACGAGGGGCGCCCCATGGCTGGGACGCCCCTCGCGAGAACGTAGTACCCGCTAGGCGGCCGGGCCTGCGGCCAGCTTGAGCGAGCCGGTCTGCTGGTGGCCGTTGAGCGCGACCCAGGTGAGCGAGACCGTGGTGCCCGGCTGGTACTGGTGCATCAGGACGCGCAGGGAGGCCGGGGAAGTCACCGCGTGGCCGTTCACGGCGATGATCACATCACCGGCCTGGGCACCGGCGGTCGCCGCGGGAGCCTTGCAGAACACCCCGGCGATCAGCGCGCCCGACTTGGCCGGCGCGATGCTGCTCGGCACCGGGTTCGCCGTCTCGTTGTTCAGGCACCGGCCGCTGGAGTTGATGCCGGAGAAGCCGCCGGCGAGGTGCTGAAGCTGGCCAAGCTGCGTCCGCGGGTTGCTCGAGCTGCTTGGCGCGTTGCTCCTCGGGTCGCTGGCGATCGCGATGCCGATGAACGCGGGCTGGCCGATCTGGATCGTGCTGCTGCCGTGACCGCCGGCGATCTGCCTGGCGATGGACAGGGCCCGGTCGATCGGGATCGAGAAGCCCTGGGCGGTGCCGTTGCCGCCGATGTTCTGGCTGTTCGCCGCGGTGTTCATGGCGATCACCTGGCCGGCGGTGTTGGCCAGCGCGCCACCGGAGTCACCCTCGGCGATCGGGGCGTTGGTCTGGAACATGTTCGTCAGCCGCTCGGACGTGTTCGACCCCGCGTCGCTCGCGGTGATCGTGCGCTTGAGTGCCGTGATCGTCCCGCTGGTGACGGTCGGCAGGCCGCCGTTGCCGCCCGCGTTCCCGAGCGCCACCACGGTGTCGCCGATCTGGACCTTGCTGGAATCACCGGTCGTGACGGGGTGCAGCCCCGACGCGCCTACCAGCTGCAGCAGGGCGACGTCCTGCGCGTTGTCGGTGCCTAGCACCTTGGCGGCGTACTTGTGCCCGCTGGTGACCAGTTGCGCGGAAATCCGGGTGGATCCCTTGATGACGTGGTTGTTGGTCAGCACCAGGCCGTTGGCGGACAGCACCATGCCGGTGCCCTCGAAGACCTGCTGCTGGTAGTGGACGTAGGAGGTGATGTCCACGAGGCCCGGATTGACCTTGCGGGCTACTGAGGTGCTCAGGTCGGGCGCGCCAGCGGCGCCGCCATGGTTCGGCTTGGGCTGGGGGATGTCCTGCGCGCCCACCGAGGAGGACGGCGCCGGGCCGCTCGAGCCGCGCAGCGCGAACACCGCGCCCGCACCGACCGCCGCGGCGAGCACCGCGACCACGAGGTAGACCAGGGCACGGCCCATCGGCCCGCGTGAGGGCGGCGGTCCGGCGGGAGGCTGTCCGTAGCCGCCAGGCGGGGCCCAGTGGGTCTCGCCACCGGGGGGCAGCGCCCCGTGCAGTTCGCCGGGGAGCGGCGGTGCCGCGCCCTGGGTCGGCTGTGGCTGCCAGCTGCCCTGCGGCTGCTCGCCGTACGGCGGCTGGCCAGCGTACGGCGGCTGACCAGGGTAGGGCGGCTGACCAGGGTAGGTGGGCTGGCCGGCGTAGTACGCCTGGCCGGGCTGCGCACCGTAGGGCGGCTGGCCAGCGTAGCCGGGCATGCCGTACGAGCCCTGCTCGCCGTAGCCGGGCGGCGGGCCGTAGAGCGGCTGGGTGGGCTGCGCGCCGTAGGGGGACTGCGGCGGCGTGCCGTAGGACTGGGTGCCGGGCGCGGGCTGGGTGCCCTGCCCTGCCTGGCCGGACGGAGCCGTCCAGGGCTGCTGCGGGGCCGCCCAGGTCGGCTGGGTGCCGGGCTGGGCCTGCCAGGGCGAGGACAGCCCGCCCAGCGGCACCGGCGCAGGGCCGGGAGTTCCGGGTTCCGGCTGGCCGGATCCAGGCCGATCGGGCGCGGCCTGCGGCCCGGCGGCTTGCGGCCCGGCGGCTTGCGGCCCGGCGGCCTGTGGCCCGCCGCCCGGCTGCGGACCGGATCCAGGCTGCGTACCCGCAGCCGGGATGGCACCAGGAGCGCCGGGCGCGGGCGGCGTGCCGGGAGCGGGCTCTGCCGAAGCCGAGGCCGCGGCGGCGGCATCCTCGGCGGGGGAGGTCATTTTGAAGGGCAGCCAGGACGTACCGGGATCCGCCGCGCCGGGGTCTGTGTCCGGCTCCGGCGTGCCGCCACCTGGGTCACCCCCCGGGGGAGGGGACGGCTGCCAGGCGCTGTCGCGCTCCGGCGAGTCGTGCCCGTTGCCCTGACCTTCGGCCATCATCATCACCTCGGAAGTAGCGTGAGCCGCTTCATATGGTCGTCGGGACGGCAGTTCTACCGTGACCCTGGCTAAGCGCAGTTTCCAGTTAGCACCATGTCCCTGGAGGAAACCTGAAGGCCTCCTAAGGGTTTCGCCCGGCAACCGCGCACCAGGCGGCGCCCACCCGAGGCGGTCAGCCAGCCACGGGGAACAACGTCATCCCGGCGCCGGCATGTTCCCGCTGTGAGGCACCACAGGCCGCTGGGTGACCATCTGATCTGCGGAAAGCCAGTCACGAAACCAGGCCGTGCTCGGCCAGGCGGCCGGCCACGAGGTTGCGTATTGCACATTCTTCGAGTAGCAGCGGCAACGCGCCCAGCCCCGCGGCGGCGGACCCGGGCGGCGACGTGCAGTCGGAGTCGTGCAACAGGACTGTGGCGCCGCCGGCCAGGTTTCCGGCGATCGTCGCCCACACCGAGCGGGGCGTGGCGCCGGCCGTCCACTCCCGGCCCCAGCAGGTCCACAGCACCGGTGTGAGCCCGAGCCGGCGCGCGGCGGAGAGCGCGCCGCTGCTCAGCACGCCGTACGGGGGGCGGTAAAAGCGCGGCTGCGCCCCGGTCGCCTCGGCCACCGCATCCCTGGCCCTGGCCAGGTCGTCCGCCACCGCCCAGGGGCTGCGCAGCACCGTGTACCTGTGTGCCCAGCCGTGCACGGCCACCTCGTGGCCCGCCCCGGCGACCTCCGCGGCGAGCCCGGGCTCGCGGGCCGCCATCGAGCCGAGCATGAAGAACGTGGCGCGCACCTGCCACTTGGCCAGGACCTCGAGGAAGGCCGGAGTCCACGCCGGGTCGGGGCCGTCATCGAAGGTGATCGCCACGTGATCGGCCCGGCCCTGCCCGGCCAGCCGGGGGAAGAACCGCTGCCGCACCTGGCTGATCGCGGTCACGCCCGGGCCGGCGTGGCTGACGGCCAGGCCGCCGAGCGCCAGCGCCACGCCGAGTGCGGCGGATACCCGCGGGCCCGCGTTTTCGGAGAACACCTGTCACACCTGCCTCGTAGCCTCTGGCCTGCGGTCTTGTCCCGCGCGGGCGACACGCCTGGGGCGGACGCCTGCCGCGCCGTATCTCTCCTGGAATGATGGCAAGGTCGGGACGATACCCGAAGCAAGTCCGGTTACCAGACGCGGGGCGGCCGGCCCCGGAATGAGGGAGCAAGGGGCCATCCGTTGGGAGTGCCAGCAGCACGTGTTGTGTTCCCCCCCGCGGACCGGGCGGAAATAGCCGCTGCGGTCACTGAGATCCTCGCCAGCGGGGCGCTCACCCTGGGCCCGTACACCGGGCGCTTCGAGGCGGCATTCGCCGCCGCACACGACGCCGCGCACGCCGTCGCGACCTCGAGCGGTACCTCGGCACTGAACATCGCCCTCCAGGTGGCGGGGGTCGCGGGCCGGGACGTGGTGGTGCCGGCGAACACCTTTTACGCCACCGCCGCCGCGGTGCTCCAGGCGGGCGGGCGCCCGGTGTTCGCCGACGTGGAACTGGCCACGCTCGCGCTCAGCCGGGACACCCTGGCGGCCGCGCTGACCCCGGGAACCGCCGCGGTCGTGCACGTCCACATCGGCGGCATGATCAGCCCGGACATCCTCGGGGTACGCGAACTGTGCGACGAGCGGGGGATCGCGCTGATCGAGGACGCCGCGCACGCGCACGGGTCCACGCTGGACGGCCGGTTCGCGGGCTCGTTCGGGGCCAGCGGAGCGTTCTCCTTCTATCCGACCAAGGTGGTGACCAGCGGCGAGGGCGGCATGCTGGTGAGCGCCTCCGGGCACGTGGCGGAGGAGGCGAAGATCTACCGTGACCAGGGCAAGGGTGCCTTCACCGCCAACCATCACGTGCGCCTCGGCTCGGCCTGGCGGATGAGCGAACTGCACGCGGTGACCGGGCTGGTGCACCTGCGCCGGATGGAGGAGTTCATCGCCCGCCGCCGCGAGGTCGCCGCCGCCTACGACAAGGCACTGGCCGTCCTGGACGGGCTCACCCCGCTGGCCGAGGCGCCAGGCAGCCGCGGCAACGTCTACAAGTACATAGTGCTGCTGCCGCCAGGCACCGACCGGGCCGCCGTCAAAGCCGACGTTCGTGACCGGTTCGGGGTCCGGCTCTCCGGCGAGGTGTACGACCTGCCACTCAACCATCAGCCCGTGCTCGCGGACTACGCTGGTCCGTCGCTGCCCGTGGCCGAGGACATCGCTGCCAGGCACATCTGCCTGCCGGTCCACTCCGATATGAGCGACGCGGAGGTCGACGAGGTACTGACTGCCATCACCGCGGTGCACGAAACGCTCCCGGGCGGGTAGCTCCGGGAGGCATGCTGCTGCCCGGGGGCCGGGCAGCCCAGGGGTGCCGGCCGATTGGGACGGGCCGGTAAGGCACACGAGAAAGGGCGGTCGTGCAGCTAGCCGTAACTGGAGGTGGGGGGTTCATCGGCTCCCATGTGGTGGACCAGCTCGTGCGAGCCGGTCATGACGTGCGGGTCATCGACGTGCAGCCGCGGTGGCGCAACCCGGATGCCACGTACCTAGAGGTGGACCTGTTCGACCAGGCGGGGCTCGGCGCGGCTGTGGCCGGCTGCGCCGCGGTGTTCCACCTGGCCGGGGCGTCCAACGTCAACGATGTCGCGGCCGACCCGGTGTGGGCGGTCCGGCTCAACGTGGAGGGCACGGCCAGGGTCCTTGAGGCGGCCAGGCACCACCGCTGCGGCCGGGTGGTCCTGGCCAGCACGGTGTGGGTGTACGGGGCGGCACAGGGCACCGGCGAGCTGGCCGAGGACTTCCCCGTCGACCTGCGCCGCGCCGGGCACGTGTACGTGTCGACCAAGCTCGCGGCGGAACTGCTCGTGCACAGCTACAAGGAGATGTACGGCCAGGAGTTCACGATCCTGCGCTACGGCATCCCCTACGGGCCGCGGATGCGCGAAGAGCTCGTGGTCGCCCGGTTCGTCCAGGCGGTGCTCGAGTCCAGGCCCATCACCATCGCGGGCACCGGCGAACAGCAGCGCAACTACGTGTACGTGGAGGACCTGGCCGACGCGCACGTGCGCGCGCTCGCCCCGGCAGCGGCGGGGCAGGTGCTGGCGCTGGAAGGCGGGACGCCGGTTTCTGTCCGCGAAATAGCGGACACGGTGCAGGAGCTCATCGGGCGTGTTCCGGTGCATTACGCTCCGGCCCGCGACGCCGACTACCAGGGCGTCAGCGTGTCCAACCGGGCCGCAAAAGAGCTGCTCGACTGGGCACCGGTCACCTCGTTCGTGACCGGGGTCCGGCGCTACCTGGACTGGCTCGGCCAGACCGGGGGCGCTTCGGGGCCGCCCGGGGGCACGCCATGAGCCGGCAAGCGCTGCTGCTGTCCGGCTCGCTCGGCGCGGGGCACGAGATGGCTGCCAAGGCGTGTGCCACCTCGCTGGCGGCGCGGGGCTGGGACACCGAAACCCTGGACGCCATGCGGTTGCTCGGCCCCCGGGGCGGGTCCGCCGGGGAGGCGGTGTTCCGCACCATGCTGGCCACGCCCGGCCTGTTCGACGCGTTCCACTTCGCCGCGCTGCGCCCGGGGAGCAGGCTGGCGCTGCTGGCCGACGCCGGGGCACGGCGGCAGCTGGTGCCCCGGCTGCGCGATTACCTCGACGCGCATCCCGCCGACCTGGCCGTCTCGGTGTTCGCCACCGCCGCATCGGCGGTCAGCGTGCTCGCCGACCGCTACCCCGGGATGAGCCACGTGGTGCTGTGCAGCGACGTCACGCCGCACCGGCTCTGGGTCCAGCCCAACGTGGACCTGTACCTGGTCACCTCGGCCGTGGCCGAGGCCGCGGTGCGCAGGTATCAGCCCAGGGCGCGGATCCGGGTCGTCGAGTCGCCGGTGCGCCCGGGGTTCTACGACCCGCCGGCCCAGGAGCAGGCCAGGACCGACCTCGGGCTGTCCGTGGACGAGCGCACCGTACTGCTCATGTCCGGCGCCTGGGGCCTGGGCCCGATCGCGTCCGCCGCGGCCGCGCTCGCCGACGCCGGGGTGCAGGTGCTGGCGGTCGCCGGGCGCAACGTGAAGCTGGAGAACCGGCTGCGCGCGGCCGCGCGGCACCGGCGCCGGCTGCACGTGTTCGGCTACACCGAAGAGATCCCGGCGCTGATGGCCGCCTCGGACCTGGTCATCACCAGTTCCGGGGACACCTGCGCGGAGGCGCGCACGGTCGGCCGGTCGCTGCTGCTGCTCGACGTGGTGCAGGGGCACGGCCGTGACAACCTCCAGCACGAACTGGAGCTTGGCAACGCGGACGTGGCCTCGTCCCGGCCCGGGGAGATGGTCCGGTGTGCGCTGGCCGCGCTGGACCGGGTGAAGCCGCCGTCTCCGGGTGCCGCCCGGTTCGCCGCCACCTGGGAAACCGCGTTCACCATGGCCCTGGAGGACATTGGCCTGGGCTGAGCCCGGGGGCCGGTCAGCCGGGGAGTGGCGGGGGCCTGCCGGTGGCGCCGGTGGACCGGATAGCAGCCATCATGATGCCATCCAGGTAGGTTCTCTGGTGATCGAGGATTCGCAGGTCAGCGGTTAGTTTCGCACTGGCGGTGGCGCGGGCCGCGCCCTGCGCGCGCAGCACGCTCGCCACGTCGGCCTGCACCCGCAGCGCGTCCGGGGTGGCCCAGTCCACCAGGCCGTAGACCACCCGCTCCAGGTGGAACGAGGACAGCGACTCCTGCACCTGGTACCCGACCAGGTCTTCGAGCAGCATGTTGTTGGCCGGGGAGCAGTTGCCGGAACCGTAGGTGGCGATGTGGATCGCGGTGCCGACGTCGTGCTCGGTGCCCGCCTGGATCGAGTGCAGCGCGCTGAGCGACTCCCGCACGCCGCCCGCACAAGACTGGATGTCGGTCTTCATGTCGGTCAGGAAGCCGTTCAGGTCGGCGGCGCGCTGCGACTGCGACGGGTGCACGGCGATGCCGACCAGTACGGCCGCGACAACGATGGCCGCCCCGGCCGCGAACCACCAGCGCGGGGTCCTGCGGACCGGCCAGGCGGTGCGGCGGATTGGGACGTACGGCGGATCCGCGCGTGGCGGGCTCTGCATGCGCGGCTCCTTTATTGGCCGGTCGAAGCCATCAGGCGGGTGCCGGTGGTCAGTTCCGCCTGTGTGACCGGCCCGTAGACGCGTTTCACGATGATGTGGCGCGCGTTGAGGAAGAAGGTGGCCGGCAGCCCGGGCAGGTTGTAGGCGATCGCGGCCGTCATCGGCATCGGGTCGGTGACGACCGGATAGGTCACGCCGCTCTTGTGGACGAAGTTCATGGCCTTGGCCGCCGAGTCGTTGACGTCCACGCCGAGGATCGCGGGGCGGCCCCCGTCATCCCGGTAGAACCGCGCGATCAGCGGCGTCTCCCGCTGGCAGGGCTCGCACCAGGACGCGAAGAAGTTCACGATGACCGGGCGGCCGGCCAGGGCTTGCAGCGAGATCTGCTGGCCAGGGTGGCCGAGCACGGAGAGGCTGAAATTCTTGGCCTTGCCCAGGCTGTGCGGCGCGGCGGAACCGGTGCCCGCGATGGCCCCGGTCACGGCGAGTGCCACGATGACGGCCAGGGCGATCACGGACGGAACGAGCACCCGGGGGCGGCGCAGCGCCTGGACCCGCCCGTGCCAGCCTGGCACCGCCGGGGGCGGCGGCACGGCCGGGGCCGGCGGCGCGCCCGGCCCGGGCGGCGCACCTGGTTCCCCCGGCGCACCTGAGCCCGGCGGCACACCCGGACCCGGCGCCGTCGCGCCCTGCCCGGATGCCGCACCTGGTTCCGCGGTCAAAGCTCCTCCACGGTCGTTCGCCCCGGGGTCCAAGCACCACCGGCCTGCAGCGCCGGCCTGGCTTCCGGCGCTCCATCCGCCTCCCCATCCCCCTTCACGGCCGCGCCGGCGGCTTCCGCGGCCGGCAGCCGGACCGGCAGCACCACCTCGAATTCGCTTCCCCCGCCGGGGGCGCTGCGCACCCGCACCTCGCCGCCGTGCGCGCGGGCCACCGCCCGCACCAGCGCGAGGCCCAGGCCCGTGCCACGTGTTCCGGAGAGCGCGGAGCCGGAGCGGAACCGGTCGAAGATCCGGTCAAGCTCGGCGGGCGCGATCCCCTCACCGCTGTCCGCGACGATCATACGAGCGGTCCTGCCGTCGTGGTCACGCAGCACCGAGAGCCGGATCTCCTCGCCCGTGCTGGTGTGCCGGACCGCGTTCTCCAGCAGCGCGTCCAGGGCCAGGCCCAGCCGTTCCCGGTCGGCGGTGACCAGCACGGGGTCCAGGCGCCCGAGCGTCCAGCGCCGCGCCGCGGTGGGCAGCCACTTGCGGAACGACTCCAGGACGAACCCGTCCAGCGCCACCGGCTCGGGGCGCAGGAAGTCGGGATCCTCGGACGCGGCGATCATCAGCAGCCGCTCCCCGAGGCGGCGGAGCCTGGTCAGCTCGCCCACGACCACCTCGATGTCCCGTGCCTCCGCGCGCCCGGCCAGGTCGCCCGCGAGCAGCTCGGCGTGGCCGAGCGCGATCGTGATCGGCGTGCGGAGCTGGTGCGAGGCATCCTGGAGGAAGCGCCGCTGGGTGGTCAGCAGCCGGGCATTGTCCGCGCTGACCAGCTCCCGCTCGTTGTCTGCGGCCAGCCGGCGCTGCGCGTGCCAGACCATCATCCAGAACATGGCCGCCATCAGCGGGACCTCGTTCAGCTCGTCGATCGACTGGGCGCCGGCGTAGACGTCATAGCCGATCGCGGCTCCGGTGGTGATCATGACCACCGCGAGGACCCAGGCGGTCGGCCGGGTGGACCAGACCCGGAACCCGTAGAGCAGCGTCAGGCTGATCCAGATGAAGTGGAACGGGACCGTCTCCCAGTCCCGGAAGATCACGATCGCCGCGAGGTTGACCACGGAGAAGGCCGCCCAGGCCACGTCCACCCAGGCGACCCGCCTGTGGTGGAAGCGGGGCCGGTGCAGTGGCCAGCGCAGCCCGGGCGGGCGGTGTGGCCAGTGCATCCGCATGCGCCATGGCCACGGCGACGGCCAGGTGTGGGCCGGGTGCCGGGGGAGCGGGCCGTCACGATGCGAGCTGATAGCCCTCACCACGAACCGTCTTGATCAACTCGAAGCCCAGCTTGGACCGGAGCCGCCGGACACAGACGTCCACCACGTTGGAGCCGGGGTCGAAGTCGTAGCCCCAGACCGACGCAAGCAGCTGGCCCTTGCCCACCGACTGGCCCGGGTGTTCCATCAGTTCCCGCAGCAGCAGGAATTCCAGCCGGGTAAGCGGCACCGGGCCGTGGCCGATGTTGGCCTCCAGCCGGCCCACGTCCAGGATCAGTTCCCCGGACCTGAGCACCTCATTGGCGGCATGCGGCTCCACGCGCAGCCTGACCCGCACCCGGGCCAGCAGTTCGGCCAGGGAGAAGGGCTTGGTGAGGTAGTCCTGCGCGCCCAGTTCCAGGCAGTCCACCTTGGTGGTCACGTCGGCGAGGCAGGACAGCACAAGGACGGCCTGTTCGCGGCGATCCCGCAGCACCTGGGCGAGCACGAGGCGCCCGTCGATGTCGGGCATGATCAGGTCCAGGATGACCAGGTCGTAGTCGCTGGCCTGGGCCAGCCGCAGCCCCTCGGTGCCACAGCCCGCCGGGGTCACCGCGTAGCCGGCCGTGACCAGTGCGCGCGTGATGAAGTCGCGGATCCTGGGCTCGTCCTCTACGAGCAGGATGCGCGGCCCGGCCTGGCCTGGAGCCTGCTCCGTTATCGTCATGGGCGTCTCGTCATTTTCGCCGTGCCCGCGCCCGGCGGCCCGGTCGGGGCCGCGGCAGGGGCGCGAACGTGGCTCCTTCCCTGAGAATCCATCGCCCGCTGGCATCTGGTCAACCCGCTGGCGCCGTGGTGCGCCAGCTTTTCGCAAACCATTGCAGTTTCGCCACCTCGATGCACGCAAAACCGGCAGTCCGGGCCTGGCGAGGGTTGGGCCGGCCCGTCATCAAGGTGGAAAACATACTACCTAGGTAACCAACTGTTCACGCAGTGTCATATGTACATGTGCTGAAACCGTGCCGTTACCTGCCAGGATGCCATGATCATGACAATTTCGTCATTGAATCGCCGTGGTGTTGCCGGCGGGCACGGATGCTCGGAAGATCAGGCCTGTATACAGACCTCCGGCCGGGGTCCAGGGGACAAGCGCGGCCGGCCCAGTCGCGTGCACAAGCGCGCGCGAAGAATAGAGGTGGTGACTGGTGTCTCTGCCGGTCCGTATCACGGCCCTGCTGGTCGCTTTCGCGGCAGTGGTCGTCGGTGCGGCATTCATCGTCGTGCACTACATACTTGCCAGTCCGCCCACGGTCACGTTCAGCGCCTCCGGCGGGGTCACCAACGTGATGCTGCAGGAGGACCCGCAGAACAATTCCTCCAGCAAGCCGGACTGGGTGAGCTACTTCGTGCAGGACCCCAACACCAAGAAGTGGGTCCACACCACGCTGTTCTCGGTGCCCGCGGGGACGACGGTGCACGTGACCATCCTCGGTTACGACGGTTGCACGCCGCCGCGGAACAACTTCTGGAGCCTGGTCCAGGGCACGACCGACGGCAAAGTGAGCTTGAGCATCGTCAACAACAAGGGCGTGGCCACCCCGACCAAGCGGGTCTCGGTGATCAACGGCTGGGCGGGCTGCACGGTCGGCCACACGTTCGCGATCCCATCGCTGCGCCTGTTCATCCCCGTCGCCTCGCCGAACGCCTATGACTCGGCCAACAACCTGTGCGGTGTGTCGCCCTGCACGTCCGGCCCCCACGCGGTGGAGACGTTCGACTTCAAGGTGCCCAGCCATGGTGGCACCTTCCGCTGGCAGTGCTTCGTCCCATGCGGCGGCGGTTTCCTCGACGGCAACGGCGGCCCGATGCAGACCATCGGTTACATGACCGGCAACATGGAGGTAAGAGCCTGATGGCCACTCCCGGAGCCACCGCGGGCAGCACTCGCACCAACCGCGATCACGGGATGCGGATCTTCCTGATCTGGCTGCCCCTGGCGGTGATCGCCGACCTTCTCATCTGGTTCGTGTGGAAGCCGCACATTCCGCCGGGCACCATGACCTCGTCCGCGGAGCATCAGCAGTTCGACATCGCGTTCATGGCCATACTGTGCGCACCCGTCCTGTTGTTCGTCTGGACTTACGCCGCCTACGCGCTGGTCAACTGGCACCACCGTGTGGGCGACGATACCGACGGCCCGCCGATCCACGGCAACGCCAAGATCCAGGCCACCTGGATCGGCGTCACCGCGGTCATCGTGCTCGGCCTGTTCGTGTTCGGCACGGTCGAGCTGATCGTCCCGGCCGGCGCGGGCGCCGGTGAGGGCCCGGCGCCGATCTGGCAGCCCAACACCTCGAACAGGCTCCAGGTGCAGGTGATCGGCCAGCAGTGGGCATTCACCTACCGATTCCCGCAGTTCGGCGGGATGGAAAGCAGCACGCTCCTGCTGCCGGCCAACACGACGGTGGAGTTCCACGTCACGTCGCTGGATGTCATCCACAGCTTCTGGGCCTACCAGCTCGGCGTGAAGGCCGACGCGAACCCGGGCGTGGACAACATCGCCTACACCACCACAAAGAATCAACTGGGCACCTTCACGGTGCGCTGCAACGAGCTGTGCGGCCTGTGGCACGGGGCCATGTACAACTACGGCCACATCGTGCGGCCGGCGGCGTTCGAGCAATGGGCGCGCAGCATGCAGCTCACGCAGGCCCGCAAGGGGATCCTGAACATGATGCCGCCCTACTCGCTTACCTACGACCCGACCGTGATCCCGCAGCTCGGCGCCTCGATCGTCAAGATCGACGGCATCACGGGCGGGGCCGGTTACTACTACCCGCCACAGGATCCGGTGACGCCATGACCGGCTCTCGGCCGCGGACGGCGGCCTGCCCCGAGATAGCCAACATCGCGTTCAGTCCGAAGAAGAGGTGACCGGATGGCCATCGAAGCTCAGCCAGGTGCGGGCCGGATGCAGCCCGTGGCCGGTGGTACGGAGAACGGGCGCGCCTGGTGGATGAAGCCGGCCGTGCACACCGGCATCGTCGGCGGGATCATCGGCTACCTCATCGGCCATTGGCTCGGCAATGCGCTGTCTTACGACTACGCGCAGAACGCACTGTCCGACACCAACGACGTGCCGATCGTGCTTGGCTACGTGTTCGGCACCGTCGGCTGGCTGGCCGGGCTCGGCATATTCAACGACCTCGGCAGGCTCATGCTCGGCAAGCCGCTGCGCGACATCGAGCACGCCCCGGTCGGTGGCGTGGCGAAGTACTTCAGGTACACCCTCGACCACAAGGTCGTGGGCATCCAGTACCTGTTCGGCATGATCACGTACTTCCTGACCGGCGGCCTGTTCGCCATGGCGATCAGGAGCGAGCTGCTGTCGCCGACCTACCACCTGATGAGCTCGAGCGCTTACCTCATGGTCGTCGGCGAGCACGGCACCATGATGATGATGATGATGTCGTCGGTCGTGCTCGGGCCGTTCGGCCAGTACTTCGCGCCGCTCATGATCGGGTCGAAGCGGATGGCGTTCCCGCGGATCGAGGCGATCGGCTTCTGGCTGACCCCGGCCGCCTACATCATCCTGCTCTCGGGGGTGTTGCTCCAAGGCTTCCCCAGCGGCTGGACCGGCTACGCTCCACTGAGCATCCAGGCCGGGCCCGGCATGGACACCTATTTTGTGGCGTTCGGCCTGATGGGGATCTCGATGATCCTGGCCGGGTTCAACATCATCGTGACCTACATCAACTACCGGGCGCCGGGCATGCGGTGGAGCCGGCTGCCGATGTTCGTGTGGTCCATGTTCACCGTCTCGTTCCTCCAGGTGCTGGCGGTACCGGTACTGGTGGCCGGGTGCTACATGTCGCTCAGCGACCGGACCTTCCAGACCGCCTTCTTCGCGAACCAGCTCGGCGGCAGCAGTTACCTGTGGCAGAACGTGTTCTGGTTCTTCGGTCACCCGGAGGTCTACATCCTGGCGCTGCCGGGGTTTGGCGTGGTGTCCGAGATCATCCCGGTGTTCTGCCGCAAGCCGTTGTTCGGCTACCGGACGGCCGCGGCGGGCATGATCGGCGTGGCCCTGCTCAGTTTCTTCGTCTGGCAACACCACTTGTTCGACAGCGGGATCAACCCGGACATGCGGCCGCTGTTCATGCTGACCACGGAGCTGATCTCGATTCCCACCGGGTTCATCTACCTGGTGGCGCTGGGGACGTTCTGGAAAGCGAAGGTCAGATTCACCGTCCCGATGCTGTTCTGCCTGGCCATGTACTTCAACTTCCTGATCGGCGGCGTCTCCGGCGTGTTCCTTTCCGACGTGCCCGCGGACACGACCGAGCACGGGTCGTTCTTCGTCATGGCCCACTTCCACTACACGATCATGGGCGGGCTGATCTTCGCCTTCATGGCGGGCATCTACTACTGGCTGCCCAAGATGATGGGGATCAAGCTGAACGAGCGGCTCGGCAAGATCCACTTCTGGACAATGTTCATCTTCTTCAACTCGACGTTCCTGCCGTTGTTCGCGGTCGGCCTGCTGGGCCAGCCGCGGCGGGTCTTCGAGTACGCGCAGAACCTGCAGCCGCTCAACGTCTGGGTGTCGATCTCCGCGTTCTGCCTGGGCGGATCGCTGTTGATCTTCCTGATCAACTTCATCATGTCCACGCTGGTCTGGCGCGAGAAGGAAACCGGGAACCCGTGGAACTCCCGCGGCCTGGAATGGCAGACCTCCTCGCCGCCACCGCCGGAGAACTTCGAGCACATTCCGGTCATCCTGTCCGGCCCCTACGAATACGGCGACCCGGATGCGCCGCCGGTGGCTGACCTGAACCCGCCGGTCGGCGTCGTCAGCGCCGCCTACGCGGGCGCCGGCGCGGGAGT
>Ga0306925_10002644_pt1 | contig 15517 bp, 22 predicted proteins | sample flu12Cox44000176_FD_203755 | JGI IMG/M metagenome (GOLD analysis project Ga0306925, IMG submission 203755) | Lab enrichment of tropical soil microbial communities from Luquillo Experimental Forest, Puerto Rico - flux8day.12C.oxic.44.000.176 (v2)... | ecosystem: Environmental > Terrestrial >... | reverse complement strand
GCCGTCCCACAGCTTGCAGTAAAACGTTGCCGCAGCCGTATCATTCAACGTCACCGTCCCCGACGCGAACCATGTGCCCGTCGTCCCCTGCCCCACGCTTGGCCCATCGAAGTAGTTCGCGATGTTATTGAGCAGAATATCCGCAGGTATCGATTGCGTCACATTTGTCAATGACACGTTACAGGTGCCGGTGGTGGTGATGGTCCCGCCAGACAGCCCTTGGCCGCATGACACCGACGTCACAGCCACTGGCTGGCTCCATGCCGGGACGCCGGCCGAACTTTCGGCAAGGAAGTTCGTCCCGGTATTGTTGCCAGGGATCGTCACCCACTGTGTGCCGTTGTAGTAGGCGACGTCACCGGCCCGCGTCGGGGTCGGGAATGCGAGGTTCGTCACACTACTCGTCCATGACGGAACGCCAGTGGCGCTTTCCTGCAGGACGCCGATCGTCGTGATATTGCCGGCAAGCGTCACCCAGACCGATCCATTCCAGTAGACGATATCCCCGGCTCGGACAGGCGTCGGCAATGCGATGCCCGAGAGACTGGTCGCCCATGATGGGACGCCCGCAGCAGTTTCCTGCAATACGGCTGTCGTCCCGTTATTGCCGGCAAGCGTGATCCACTGTGATCCGTTCCAGTAGGCGACGTCTCCCGCCCGCGTGACCGTGGGGAAGACATTGGCCGCCGCACCCGGCTGCGTCGTTGCGCCAGTGCCGCCTTGTGCGATGGCAATAGCAGCCGTGCAGTTGCTGGTGAGGCCGGTGGTCCCGAAATAGCAGGCGGGAGCATTGGCAATGAGCGGCGACGTCGGCAACATCGAATAAATGCTGTTGTTGAGAAACTGCCGCAGCGTGGCGGGTGTGATGCCTCCCGCAGTCTGATCCGGGAATTGCGTCTGCACGTCATTGAGCAGCTGCTGCTGCGTGCAGGGTGGCGTGCATGTCGGGGTCGTCTGAGCTTCGCAAACGGTCGACAGAGCCAGGAGCCCGCAGATGGTCGACAGGGCCAAAAGAAGCAGGATGGCAGGACGTGTTCGCATGGTTAGCGCCTCCTCCGCGGTAGCCGCGGCTGACCGCGCTATCCGATGATGCAGAACCAACGAGCCGCCGCGCTCGATGATGTGCACTGCACGCTGTTATGCGCCGCCACGGCCAACGCTGCACCGTTCGCCAGCGCTACACCGGCGTTGCTGATCCCCTCGTTTGCCGAGAACGGGAAGACGTTCATCGAGTTGGCCGTGTGGTTCGTGATGTAGACCGTCATCGATGCGTCGACGTTCGTCGGCGAGAAAAACGAAAGCGTCGATGGCAGCTTCACCGCATCGCCGATCGTCGCGACTGTGCCGACATAAGTGAAGCCCTGCGTGATCTGGTATGAAGTATTGATGGTGCCAGACGGCGTGGCAGTAACGTTGTTGTCAGTCGAGGTCGCCGCAATGCCGACTTGCCCGATGTTGCGATAGTTCGTCGTATCGCGACCGAGAAGGTTCGCCGCGATCACCGGGACCAGCATTGCAGCCAGCCCGAAGGCGGCGCCAGCAAGAGCGGACTTGAGATATCGGTTCATGATCTCTACCCTCGCAAAAAGAGGCTGGGCGGAAGAGGAGGACCGCCCGGCCCAAGGCTGGGAGGTTACGATTGCCATCCGCCCTCGAACTCGATGACGACGATGGCTTGTCCTGCACTCGGAGCGCCGGTCGCGTTCCATGTGACCATCGGCAATACATCACCAGCCGCGGTCAATGATCTACCAAGACCACGCACCACCGCTGTGACGCCAGTTGCCGTCCATGTCACGTCGGCAGCCGCCACGATATTGTTCCAGCTGCCGGCATTGGTTCCGACCGTAATTGTGGGCGTGGTGCCGTTGAAGATAGTCACGACCTCCACCGAGCAGAGCATGATATACGCACCTTGAGGCAGATAGTTCGCCATCGGAACGGCAACGCCGGATGCGGCGTCGTTCCAGTTGATCGTCTTTTTCAGCGTGTTGCTGACTTGCCGCGGGTCCTGACGAGCAGCAGTGCCTAATACGTTGGTGGCCATGTGCTGTGCTCCTTACGTTGCCGGCTGCGCGTACCGGGTCTTTTTCAGGCCATGGATCGTGAGCGCGCTGATCTCAAGACGACGCTTGTGATCAAACAATTCTTCGTTCCATGTGAGCTTGCTGGGACCATTGTCGCGGCCGAACCCCATCATGCAGGCCTGTCCTCCGAGGAAGATCGCCCGCCGCACGGTCGGCACGTCAGCGCCGGCCGCAGATACACCATCGGTGACGTCATAAGCGGAGCGCAGGATGGTCGAATTGTAGATGCCGAGCGAACCATTGAAGATGCGGTTTCCCGTCTCCTGCCGACCCATCGAAGCCGCTTTCTGGATGTCGATGAACTGGCCGGTCGAGGTGTTGCGGCGAACTGCCGTAACTTGATAGGGATGCAGATAGGCGACATACATGTCCTCAAGCGTATTCATGTAGTCGCTGCGGCCATTGCTCCGCGGCGCATTACCCTTGATCCGGATCGGGCGAATGAGCGGCGTGGCAGTGATCGCGGCTTCCTTGGCCTTGTCGATCATATCGAGCGTAAAGGTATCGCCAGCGACCAGGAGGTCGTCGGAGGTTCTGTTCGACTGGCGGATGATCCGACCTGCCGATGGGATATTGACCGGGTTCAGCCCGGTATAACGCACGTCGGTTTGAACAGAATAGCCGCAAACTTGATTAAAGAACGCCACCGAATAGCGTTTGGCGTACCAGTCGCCGAGGCGGCTCTTCGCGGTGTTGCGCAGGTCCCATGGGACACGCTGTTGATCGATGGTGCGCCGGCTCTTGACGCCTGCAACAGCCATAAGCTCATTGATCACGAGCTGATCGCTGTAGGTGGTCAGGGCCTCGCCGTTGCCTTCCGCCAGCTGGTTCTCCGAAAAACCAGCCTGTGCAAGCTGCATGACGATCGCATAGGTGATCGCGTCACCTGGGCCCTTCGACAGCGCGTCTTGCATGTGGATGATGGAGTTCTCGTCATCGCCAATTAGCGGGGCGATAGCCGTGTATTTCAGTGCCTCGTAGTCAAGGACGCGCGACCACAATTTCACGGCCATCGCATCGTTGACGGGGAATGAGGTAGTGGCCATGTGGCACCCCTGCGGTCGCGCCAGGGCCCATACGGGGCCCGTGGCACATTTTGCGATATGCGTGAGGGTGCAGTGACTTGTTTATGCGCCCTTCCTGCTATTAGGGCGATACGTCGCGCTTAACGAGGCGGTAGTCTCGGCAGCTTTCGAAGTGTAGGTTGAGCTGCGAACCTTGCCGCGTTTAACGAGGTGCGATCTCGGCAGCTGCTCGGGATGTACTTGGGGTGAGCTGCTAACCTTGCCGGAATTTTTGTCCGGAAACTTTATCCGAACCCGGAAGTTCCAAGGTGTGGTATTTTTAGGACCATTAGGTTCCGCCGTCAAGTGCACCAGCGTCACCAATGCGGGAAGTGCAAGCCGCCACTGGAACCACCCATTAGTTACTTAATCCTTACCCATTGATAGCGGTGCCCGCCGAAACGGCGGATGAGCGGCGGCCGATAACCGTAGGTCTCTAACGGCGGCCGGTAGCCATAGGTCTCATCATCGCTTTCATAATAGTTGTTGCGATAGCCGTAGGCCGAGATCGAAGGGAATGGATCGATCACCACAGGACCGCCGTAATAGCCGCCATAGTCCGGCGTCACTGGCAATGCGCCAGGACCGCCCCATGTCGAGCTATTCCATCCTCCAACGCCCCAGCCATAACAGCCACACTGAGCAGCAGCAGGAGAGGCCAAAAGAAATAGGCCAATAACCAGAAAAAATGCTTTCATTTCTTAAGCTCCTAAAATTAGCGGCCTATTTGCCAAATTATCGGCCTATTTGGCCGCATCATTTGCCCCTACTTCCAGCCTCGCCAGTCTCATCCACATTTCAAGCGACCTCTGTTTTTGCCGTTCGCGACAACGATACCAGCTTTTCAATTTGATGGCCCTCGTCTTGTCCATCCACTCGCTATCGGACTTCATGCGGTGATATTTAGCAGAGTTACTGCGGTTGCTTGCTGTCCGACATTTTTCAAGGTTAGCTAACCGATATTTGCGAGTAGCTTTTCGACAATGAGCCTGATGTCTGGCCTTCCACTCAAGATCGAGCTTGTTTTTTGCGTAGGAACGACGCTTTGAAGCAATACGTCTTTCTCTGTACTGCTTATATCGATCCTTGCCCTTTTGGCTTTCTCGATAACGACGTTGATAAACTAATTTCCTCTGCCGTTTTTCTTCGTCTGTCATCAATGCCTCGTGGGAAATTCCCTTCCCATAATACTTTGCAAACGTTGCGTCGGCAAATTATCGACATAAGCGCCGAAAGTTTCATCGTCCATTTGCAATAGCTGCTCGATCGAGAGCGGTTCGCCAGGGGGGCTGCCGCCGCCATCCGACAGGGAGCGCGACGCCGCGGCGCCGGCCCGCTCTGCCTCGATCTGGGCGATAGCATTGCGAGACGTGGCGCCGGCCTGCGGCTGCGCCAATGGCGATCGCCCCCCCGATCTGGACGTCGCCGGCTGCCTAATTGGGGGGGCGGCCTGCTGCGGCTGTGGTGGACGCCAGCCGCGCGCCCTGGCATAGCGCATGATCGTGCGCGTTGGGCTCCTGCTGTTCTGCAGGGCATCGCCGACCAGCTGCCTCTCTTCGGCGTTGAATTCAGCCACGATCCTATCGATCTCCTGCTGCGTGAACTGCACGTTTGGATCGAGCGGGTCCTTGTCGTACAGAGCGAAACTCAATTCCACGAGCCTCGAGTTTTTCAAGAATTGATAGGCCCCTTCGTCGCCCCAGAAATGCCGGCCTTCCTCGGTCTGTGAAAAGCGGGCAGCGTCATTGCCATATTCCCGCACCATGGCCTGATAGCTCAGCTGCTCCTGCGTGTCCTCCTGTTGCTGCATGCTGGTGTTGGCCATGAAGATCTGCCGGCGCTGCATCTGTGCCAGCGAGCCAGCCAGATCGATCGAGGGGTCGATCGTGTCCTCCAGCATCGGGTTCTGCAGCATCTGCTGCCGGCGCTCATACTCCTGTTCCTGGGGCGTCAGCTGCCGGGGCGGAGGAGGCGCCATCAGCGCATCGTTTAGGATCGCCAGTCTCTCAGCCAATTTGGCTTGGTTTATCCGGCCCTCCTCCAATTGGCTGCGGAACGCCTCACCGTCCGCCTTGAGCCTGTTCATCAGTCTTTGGTGCTTGCCAAAGCTGATGGACTTTTGTTCCCGCCCGGTCCGCGGGTCACGCGTGATCTGGTCGGGCTCGTCCGTCTCCTCTTCTGCTGGCGGAGCCTGTTTCTTGCCCGGTCCCGGGGCCGGTGGTGCGTCCAGAACAGGCCTGGGCTCTCCAGTACCGGGCGCCGCCTCACCCTCTCCCTCGCCCTCCTCAGGCTCCTGGGGAAGGCTTCTGTCGGCGTCGCGCATGCCGTCAAAGACCGCGCGATCCTCCGGCGTCAAGCCTAGCTCGTCGACTCCACCCTCTGCTTCCGTGGTATACCCCTCCTCAACGTCCCCAATGTTCTCCGGCTGAATGGTCTGTGGTGCTGCTGCTGTCCGAGGCGCCATTGTCCTCTCCCATCTTTTTCTTCTGTTCGATGATGAAATTTGCCACTTCCAGCCACGTCAAGGCGTCGAGGGGGCCATGGACTGAATGAGCCCCTCTCGTGACCTTGACCTTCCCGAGGGGCCAGTGCTCGTCCTCGAACGGGCTCATCATCTCCAGCCGGAACCCGTGGAAAGTGGCCACCACGAGGTCGCGGACCTTGCCTTGTTCTCGGTTCCCCCTCACTGCAGGGATAGGGATCGGCTTATCGACCACGACATCGTCCCATTTGACGGTGCCGAGCAGCAGCATGTGGAAATACTCTTGCGCCTGCCGAAGCATGGCGTGCCGCGCCGTGATCATTCTCGCTCCGAGTCCCGCGCCTTTTGCTGGGCCCCCGTCACAGCCTGATATCCAGCGATATCACTGGTGCGCCTGTTGTGCTCGTCCGTCTGCCGCAGTTCTTGCGACTTGAGCCGCTGCTCGCCCTCGGTCTTGCGCTGGTCTTGCTGCATCTGGGCGCCTTGCAGCCCCTGTTGCCCGCCCCTGTCCATAGCGTCAAGCGCCAGCTTGCCGGCTGCGAGCCGATGATCCCCAAAGATCTTGCGCCCCTGCAGCTGCTGATCGCCGGTCTGCTTCTGACCTTGCATAGCCAGCTGCGCCTGCTGGTTTTCCTGATCCATCTGCATCTTCTGCGCGTCGAGCTTCTGCTGCTGCGCGGTGAGATGCGCGGTGATGCGGTCGGTCAGCGCCTTGTGCCGGTCGGTCTCCGCCTTGTGCCGGTCGATCATGGTGCCATGGGTCTCGACCGCGGCGCCATGCCGAGCCACCGCGCGGTCGGTCGCATCGTTGAGCATGTTGCTCGTGTGCTGCTCTTGATCGATGTTGCCCTGCTGCAGCGCATTGTGCGCCTCGACCAGCGTCTGATGCGCCTTGGCCCGGTCTAGCTCCGCCTTTGCGGACGCGCCCATATTCGAGATGTGGTGCTCGAACCCAGCGACATCGTTCTTCGCCAGCAGGTTCTGAGCCATTGCCAGATCGTAGGTCGCAGTGGATGTGGTAGCGCCGGCTTTCGCGTTCTGCATCTCCGCGGTGGACTGGTCCTTATTGATCTCCGCAGTGAGCTTGGAGATCGCCAGCTGCTTCATCGTCTCCTGCCACTGAGCCTGCGCAGGATCTTGCACCTGCTTCTTCAACATCGTCTTCTTCAGCGCAGTGACGAACGCAGACGGCAGCGGCGAGTACTCCAGCGCCAGGATAAATAGCTCGGGATCTGCCAGGAACTGATCTTTGAAGGCCGCTAGCATCGGCTGCATCACGGCCCAGTTCGCCTCCTTCATATTGGGTGAAGTCGGCGCATCGTCGACCACAACATCGAAGGTGCCGGTGGTCTTATCCTTGCTGATGGATACCACCTGCGTGTACTCCTGGCCCGCGACGCGGATCATGGTGCCCTCTGGAATACGCGTCTGGATGAACCATAGCCGCTTGCGGCCGATGATCTTGAGAAAGCCACGCAACGAGTCGAACATGGTAGCCAGCACAGTCATACCGGCTTGCTTGCGCATGTGCTCGATGATGCCCGGCTGATCTTTGTCCGCCTGCCCGAGCAGTTCGAGGTTAATGCCGGTTACCGCGGTGATCGACTGGATCGCGTAGGTCAGCAAATTGACATAAGCGGAGGCGTCGCCTTGACCGGGCTTGGGGATGACTTTGGGCTTGTTGCCTGATAGGGCCCCCGGCGCCATCCACGTGATGCCCTCCGGCATCGCATAGGTCTCTTCCGCCTGCCGTTGATCATCAAACGCATCAGCCTCGGCAAGGATGCCGCCCTTTGCCGTGCTATTCATGATCTGCATGATCTGGCTCATGAACTTATTGGCCCACAGCTGCGGATCACGCATCACGCGCACGAGCCCGTACCATTGCCGCTTCTTGGCGTCGAAGGCTCCGGTGATGACGCCCCAGGAGAATTGCTGGCCACATGGCGCCGGCTGCACCTTGTCGAGCAGGGACTCGGAGCCGAGGAAGGCCTGATAGTAGCGCCAGCGATAGGCCTTGCGCGCGTGAATAGCGATATTCGCTCCGACCTTCTTGCCGATCTGCTTCATCCTGGCGGAGATCTTGGCATACTGATCTTCGTCATACTCCTGCACAGTGTTGGTCGCGGCGTCGGCAACGCGATAATAGGCCTCCTTCTCTTTCCACTGCACCACCACGATCGTCACCTCGTTGCGGTCGTCATAGTCCTCCCACAGCGCGGTGTTTTCATCACGGATGCGCTTCTCCTCGATGCTCTTGAGAGTAGCTTCGTCAAGGTAATTTTGGTTCGCCCACTGCGCATCGATCTGCAGCCGGCTCTTGCCTGGGAACATCTGCAGCCCATCGATCAGCGGCATCCGGCGCAGGCGCCCCATGCGGCGGCTGTCGCGCAGGTTCTTCTTGCGTGAGGTGCGGTCCCAGACGAACTCCCGGCTGTCGATCTGTTCCTCGATATACTGCCCCTCTGCCTCATTCTCATAGCTGTAGCGCGCCTCGGAGACGCCCAGGCCAGTGCCCATCGCTTGTTGAAAGCACTCGGACTGCTCGTCCTCCGCATCGCAGCCGTCGCCCATCCATTTCGAGGTCGCGGTGAGAAGCTCGTTCTTGGCAGTGTCGTCATTGTTGCGGGGAATGAAGTTGATCTCATGCCGGCCGTTGATCTCCATGCCGGCAATGGCGCGCAGGATGGTCTCGATGCGGTTAAAGACGATGTGCGGGCGCCCCTGCTCGTCTAATAGCTGCTTGTCCTCGTCTGACAGCTGATCCCCGGAAATAAAGCCGAGATCGTCGGTGGCCTGCTTGCGCCACTTCAGGGAATATTCGAGATCAGAGATGATGTTGGCTTTGAGGATGCGGAATTGCTGCTGCGGTGTTTTCTTCGATAACGGGATCAGCGCGCGGCGATCGCTTTCACTCTGGTCGGAGAGCCCATCATTCTCTGCGCCCGGTGTAATATCTTGATAGTCAACATCGTCCAGCACCGCCGCCGCCGCGTTCCGTGCCATGTCGTCTCATCCCGCTATGTTCCGAACTCCAATGCTTTAAGCCGCTTGTCGAAGTCATCGAGATATTCGATCATCGACTTCGGTGGCGCCTCATATTCCCCGTACATCTGCCCTGTGAGTTCTCCAAGCAGATCCATGATCGCTTTGTGCTGCTGCATGAGCTTCCCAAGCGATGCATCCATGGCATCAATGGCCTCATGTATCGCATCACTGCCGATCTGTTCGACCTCCTCCCAGCAATGGTTAGGCTGGGTTTCGCTCCATTCTCTGACCCGCTGCTCCCAGATGCGATCTTCAGCCTCATAGTCGATGATCAGATCGAGCGAACCATCGTCCTCGTGCTGCTTGAGCACGATCGCGGGAAACTCGGTCCGGCCTTGCCGCATTGCGCCATTGCGGCCGTGATAGAGCACATGGTTCCCGACCGGCACACGCTTGATCTTTTGAATATTAGGATCGTTTTCCGCCATCCGGCGTGTCGACTCCATGAGATGGCTCATGTTGCGGTTCTCCCTTAACTGGCCCTGTTTGCGGGACCTCCTTCAGGAAATTATTAGCCGCGGCGATCGCCAGTTCGTTGATATCCTCACGCATGGGAGCCTCGATCTTGACCTCGTGCTCCTTGCCGCCAGGATCAATAACACGGAATGTCAAAACCTGCCACTGGCCCTCGTTGTCAGCCCCAGATCGGTAGTCCATCCACCCATCCTTTAAGCTGTACCCAGCTGGAAGCTGATCCGCGAATTGCTGTCGTACTTTCCTGATCCCCGCTAACGGCATTGGCCTCTCCCGATCGTTTTAGCCACGGACCTTCCTCGTCTCGCTTTAGCCACGGACCTTCCTCGTCTCGCTTTAGCCACGGACCTTCCTCGTCCGGCTTACAGTGCAGATAGGTGCCGCACACTCTGCAGAACACCAGTTCTTCGTTGCCCCTTTGGCAAAGCTCATCGGCCGCCAAATGGGTCTTCGCTGAACGCACATCGCCTAGCGTCACAGTTTTTTCTCCCATTCATCGACTGCTTGTTCACTGGCTTCATCGGCCGGCATCAGTCGATCGCGATCGTCAAGCTTGACCTTGATAGTTATGCAGTGATCGGTAGACAGAACCTGGATGTCATCCGGCGGCGTTATATTCAATGGCTGCCAGAGCGCGATCCGCCAGTACTTCCGTCCAGTCCCAAACATCAGTTCTTCCCGCGCGCGCAGCAGCTGTTGCCAATGATACTCCTCAAAGTAATGCATCGCTAATTGACGATCTACTATCGCGCCCATTGTGATCCTCTTACTTTGTTGCGCTCTTTGGTCCGGCTGCCGTCCGCCAGCCAGATCCCATCCGGCTTGAGGCCGACTGCGCCGGTCATCCCAGCATCGGCAGCATTACTGGCCCAGTTGTGCAGCGGGACCGATGTCCACTGCGCCAGCTGCTTGCTCCACGTTTTGCGATAATTGTCGAGGCATTCCACTAGCCGCTCACAATGCTCACTGTCGATCCATGTCAGCGACAGCATCTTGCGCAGCGCCTCGATCGCGTCTTCCTTGTCAAGGACCCTCGGGACCACTTCGAACTCGATCCCCAGATCCGATGCGATCTCCTTCCGTGTCTTGGCGTCGTTGGCCCAGCTGCGGTGGGCTACGTCGTGCGGCCCGTAATGTTTCCCTAGCGTGAAATTGCGACGGGAGGCTATCTCGTGCACTTTCGTCGCGTAGTGTTGGACGCCCTCTCCTACGTTCTCGTAATAGTCGATGATCCTGTGCCGCGTCCCATCGGTCTGGTGAAACCAGATCGCGTTCATGTTGTTCTTGGTCTCCAGGCCGATGTCCCAGAACGTGTTGACCAGATAGTTGGGATCGTGCGGGATCGGAAGCCCGATCCGGTGCTCTTCCCGGGCCTTCTGCATCTCTCTCTTGAACCATGTCCCCTCCATGCTGTTGTAGAAGGTCTCTTCCATCATGCTCGGAAACTCGGAGTGCATGTCATCGCGTCCGAGCGTCTGATATTTCAGCACGTACCACGCCTTCTGGTCAGGCGTCAGGCTGATGCCGTGCTTGTGCAGCAGAATGTCGAAATATTCCCGCATCTCCGAGCTAACGATAGCGAGGTTATGCTGGACCACATATTTCGGGTCCATGTGCCACGCGAAGAAGTGCAGCTTGAAGTCCAGCTGGGATAGCGAGCGGTCCGAGCGCATCTTGGTCTCAGCCACCCGCACCATGTCATAGAATTGCCCGCTGGTGCCGTGCGCGGTGCTTTCGATCTTGACCTTTTGGCCTGGGGCGATCGTGTTCAGGGCGCCGGTCTTGATCTCCCTTGCAATATCCGGTTTGTCCGTCGCGATCTTTCCAAATTCCGATATGTGCAAATACTGAAGCGTCCCACCTCTGTGGCTCGTTCCGACATAACACGTCGACCCGTTGCTCCATTTCAACTCCTCCTCATTGTCCTTGACCAGCCGGACCGTTTCGCGGACCGAAGGCGGCGTCCCCATGTAGGCTGTGCGGATCTTCTGCAGCTTGAGCTTGGCGTCATCGAGCGTGTAGTCGATGATGCCGGCTGTGTAATTCTTGCGCCACAGGCAATGATCAGCGATGTCGATCGCGATCTCTGTCGAGAACCCGAGTTGCCGCGCCTTTACGATAATATCCAACAGCCATTGATCTTTCGCATACTTGGCTTGCGCGGCGCGGCGCCGATAGGGCACGATCACGCCCTGTTCGTTCAATACCGAATACAGGCTGTTCATTCGCCGGTCGCGATCGGAGAACCGATAACGCAGATCCTTATAGGCGTCTGTACCTTTGAGAATGGAAATTGGCTCGTTCATACAGCAGCCTCACGGGAAGCTGGCGGCATCAACGAATGAGAACGTTGCCCCCGGCGTCCAGGCGATGTAGTCGAAGCCGCTCATGCGACGCGATAAGTTTCCGGCCGTCCTGGCATTGCTGGCGGTCGGACCGAGTAGTTGGATCTCGTACCTGATCTGGCAGAGGTCGGGCACCTCGATCCCGAGTACCCTGGTGGTGTCTGACCCCGGACCGGGAAAGACTAACGAGACCGGGGTCGCACCATTGGATACCCCCAGTGCGCTCCACACCGGGGGCTCCTCAGCCATGAAAACGGCATTGCTGTCGAAGCGATGCGCCACTGACACATGCATCTGGAGCAGGCCGTTATAGCCGAATATGCGGACGTTGAAGCTCATTTCTTTTCCGTTGTAGCCGCCTTAACTGCCCACATCGCCGCCTCTTCATACGCTGTCTGAGCCAGCGCTGCCAGCCTGGGATCGAGGTGCTTCATCTCCTCGCAGAGATCGATCAAGTCCGCGGTATAGCGTTTGATCTTATCGACCATATTGTCCTTCGATGGGTTAAAGCTTTCTCGAACACGTGCGGCACCAATACTTCCTCCCGTCATTTTTCTCTCCTCGCTCCTATTGAACCGAACCTACGCTTGCCGACCGGCTTGCCTTTGTGGACCCGTGCCGGCAGATGCTTGTAGGCGCCAGGGCCATGCGGGCTCGCCGCAATGAACTCCCGAGCGACCTTTGCTGTCTTCTCGGGAGCATTTTCTGCGGCCCATCTCGCCCAACGGTTCTGGGCTAATGAAACCAATGGCAAGGCACTCTCCTATCTACGGGTCGTCGGCTGTGGCGTTGGGCCACCGCTGGAGCCGCTGCCACTTCCGGACCAAGATCCGCCACCACCCCCACCCACACTTCCGCTCAAAGGGGGCTGCGGCTTGCCGCCTCCTTCCGGCGGATACCAGACCAGGATGAAGCCAAAGCGCTCGGTCCAGTACCATTGCCAGCCTTCGCCGAGGGCCCCGCCCGGCGGACAGATCGGCGGCTTCTCTGGCGGCGTCGGCGGCTCCGGAAGCACGATCGGATGCGCCGGGTGCGGCGGCGGTGATGGCCAGACGACTGGCGGCGCAGGAACACCATAGCCAGGATCTACTGGCGGCGGCACGATCGGATGCGCGGGAAAGACCGGCGGGTAATAGATCGGCGGCGTAACGGACGCGTCCGGTGGCCAGACGCCCGGCGGAGGCGGAGCAATAGGATGCGCCGGGAAGCCCGGCGTGCCCGGCGGAACGCTTGGCGGATAATAGATCGGCGGCATCACCGTAGGAGGCGGCCTGCCACCCCAGATCACGTCCGGCGGCGTCGGTACGCCATAGCCTGGGTCGACCGGTCTGTCATCGAGCAGCATGATGTAAGCAAGCGAGCCTCGCGACATTTGTTACCTCCTCTTAGCTGTCGTCCGCCATGAACCCTGGCGGAAGGATGTTTCCCATCCCATTGGTTACGCCAGGAACAGCGGGTGTGCCGCCAATGCCCGGCAGTGAGGCCGGCGCGCCGGGGACAGGTGGAGGCGCAGCCGGTCTCTTCGCGAGAGCGCCGAAGGGAGACTTCGGCAGCGTCGGTAGCTTCGGAATGCCCGGCACGCCAGCGCCGGAAGCCGCCATGATCTTGTCGTGATGAGCTTGGGTGATATGCCCCATGGAGAGAAGATGCTTCGCGCTCGCCCTTGTCAGGTTACGCATGTGCGATGGCGTTTTCATGTCATGTGCCTCGATGGCGTTTTCATGTGATGTGCCACATCCGTTTCAGTATCTGCCCATTCTCGGTGGTTACCATGATCCAGAGCTTGCCCTCCCTGTCAGCCCACACAGGCGTAAGCCCGACTTGTTGCGGGAGGATGTCACCGCGCCAGGGGATCTCGTCCTCGTCGCCGCTCAGGATCTTGCGCCTGGTGGCGTCATGCCCCGCCTTGATGATCTCGATCGGCGTCATCTTGCGGCCATTACCGTTGTCATTTGTTTTCTGATGCATGAGAGCGATCTTTCCCCTTTGGAGAAGGCGGCGAGCGGAGCATCACCAACGCTCGCCGCCCAGGCGCCGCACGCTTGCTCTAGGCAGCAAGGACCATGCGCCAAGCCGGCATCCTACTTCCCGGGTTCCACAGGGTCAACTGAGAGCTTCCATTGATCGCATCGCGGGCAATGGTTCAGAACATCCTCTCGACCATCTGGCAAATGTCCCGTCAGCCAACACAGCAATAATTTCCATCGCTTCATCATTGCGCCTCCTCGATCATCTTCTTGGCTTCTTCGCACTCCTCGGAAATTGCCAAGACTTTTCCGTTCGCCATAAAAACTAAACACTTTGTTCCTTTTGCAAAATGCCCTTCATAGACAACACTTGGATCTCTGAGCGAACTCACTTCATGCGGGTTGACGTCGATCTCGTGCCCGCCCGGTCCGTGCAGCATGATCAGATGATATGCAAGAAGGAGGATCAATGTCACCATATCAGTGCCTCTCTCCACCAGCAGAAAAAACATTGATATTCATCCCCATGCTACAAACCCTGAAGGGATCGCATAGGCAAAACCTGATGAGCCTGGATTTATCGTTGTCGCATCTCCCACTCGGTTAACGCATCCAGCTAGGTATGCACCAGCCCCAGGGAAGATCGAGGATATGTCAATTCCGCCCACGTTGGTTGCCGGGTCATAAGTTGCGTTTCCATTCCAATTACCGCCAGCAACTCTGAACCATATCCGCTTATTTCCAAGATCAAGAGCTACACTCACAACAGAAGTTGTAAAATTACTTATTGTGACACCTGTATAACTGCCATTGAACCAAATATTGCCAACTGACGCATAAACCAGTGCAGCGCCAGTAGCATTACTGGCAAGGGTTGTTAGCGAAGCCGACCCCAATGCAACGCCAACGCCATCACTCCCACTGGCAAAAACTGCATTCCCTGTAAACTCCGCATAGTACTTCCCGCTTGTGCGGAATGTCGTACTCCGAACACCGTCATTTGCCGCGGCATTGCCCGTCATAGTCAAATTGCCATTCGACAATGTGACGCCGGACAGATCAGCAGAATTCCAAGTCGTGGCGACAATATAGCTGAATTGATCCGCTCCGGATGTCGCCGATGTTCCTCCTGCAGTTGTCACGGTCACATCCACGACACTGCTTCCCGCTGCCGGCGATGTTGCAGTGATCTGTGTCGGCGAATTGACCGTGAAACTCGTCGCCGCCAAGGTACCGAATTTCACGGCAGTCGCACCCGTGAAATTAGTTCCCGTGACTGTCACCACCGTCCCGCCAACTGTCGAACCACTCGTCGGCGAGATCGATGTCACAACAGGCACGGCAATATAGGTATATTGATCGCCGGAATTGATCACCGAAGTGCCATATGGCGTCGTTACCGTGATATCAACAACGCCACCACTCAGCATTGCAGGCGATATCGCGGTGATCTGCGTCGACGAAACGACCGTGAAGCTCGTCGCCAAACTAGAACCGAAATACACCGCCGTCGCGCCAGTGAAATTGAACCCGTTGATCGTAACAGTCGTCCCACCGCTTCCGGAACCGGACGTCGGCGCAATGGATATTACTTGCGGCGGCGGGACGAATATCGATCCGCTCAAGGGCTCAAATATCACCCGCCGCCCGCTCTCTCGCGTGGCGCGCAGTTGCGATCTCGTGGTGAGGATCTTGTTCATTTCTTCTTTTTGTCAGCTGGCGGCTGTTCCTTTTCCTTTTCCTTTTCCTTCGCAGCCGGCATCACAGTTGGTTCTTCTTCGGCCGGCGGTTTGCCGCCACCCGGCCCGCCGCCTGCCCATGGCGGCTTGCCGTCGCCCGGGTTCCAGGGCGGTTCAGGGTCCGTAGCATCAGCCGGCGGCGCCGGGCCCGGCGTCACCGGGTTATGCCGGTTCACGTCCTGGCCGGCGGGATGTTGCTCATCCGGGATCGGACGCAGTTCATACGGATCTGGTGGCCAATTGGGATCACGAGTTGGCGTCGAGCTCATTTCTTTCCTCCTACAATTGTCGTACCTACAGTCGTTGGATCA
>Ga0306925_10002642_pt1 | contig 15521 bp, 10 predicted proteins | sample flu12Cox44000176_FD_203755 | JGI IMG/M metagenome (GOLD analysis project Ga0306925, IMG submission 203755) | Lab enrichment of tropical soil microbial communities from Luquillo Experimental Forest, Puerto Rico - flux8day.12C.oxic.44.000.176 (v2)... | ecosystem: Environmental > Terrestrial >... | reverse complement strand
CACGTGCTCGTGTTTAGCGACCTCACCGGCTGGGCTTACGGCGTGGAGGCTGAAACGGGCCGCCTTCTCTGGAAGAAGAGGCCCGAGGCTCACGAATCGGCGCGGCTGACGGGCACGGCCGCCGTTTACAATGGCGTGGTCTTCATTCCTGCGGCCTCCTGGGAAGAGACCCGCTCCAGCAATCCTGAGTATCCCTGTTGCACGTTTCGTGGCAGCGTGACGGCAATACGCGCGAAAGACGGAACCCAGCTTTGGAAGACCTACACCATTCGCGAGACGCCCAAACAACAAGAGAAGGGCCCCGGAAGCGTCGGCGGCTGGGGACCGTCAGGCGCAAGCGTGTGGGGCTCGCCGACGCTGGACGCCAAACGCGGGCTCCTTTACATCACCACCGGCGACAATTTCTCCTCGCCGGCCACCGACATGAGCGACGCGGTGGCAGCGCTTGACCTTAAGACCGGCCGGATTGTGTGGGCGAAACAAGTGACACCGGGCGATGTGTTCAGCGGCGCCTGCACCGGCAGCCATTGCCCCGGCCCAGACCACGACTTCGGATCTTCCGTACTTGTCGAGAAGCTACCGAATGGGCGCGAGGTGTTGCTGGCCGGTCAAAAGTCGGGCGTGGTGTATGCGCTCGACCCGGATCGAAAGGGCGAGATTCTGTGGCAAACGCGTGTGGGCAAAGGCGGGACCAATGGCGGCGTGCAATGGGGCATGGCCAGCGATGGACAGAAGGTGTACGCGGCGGTCTCCGACGTGGTGCGGCTCCCGCGCGCGGGCGCCGTCATTCTGGTCGGATCGCCACTCGATCCCACGCAGGGCGGGGGGCTGACCGCGCTGCGAATCGCGAATGGCGAAAGGGTGTGGTACGCTGCGCCCCAGCCGTGCGGATCCAAGTCGCTGTGCAGTCCGGCGCAGCCGGCAGCGGTCACGGCGATTCCGGGCGTGGTGTTTTCCGGATCGGTAGACGGGCACCTGCGGGCCTTCAACGCCGAAAACGGCGGTATGCTTTGGGACTTCGACACAGCGCGCGACTACCAGACGGTTAATGGAGTTCCCGGCAAGGGCGGTTCGCTCGATGGCGCCGGCCCGGTGGTCGCCGGGGGCATGTTGTTCGTGAACTCCGGCTATGCCCGCAACGGCGGCATGCCCGGCAATGTCCTGCTGGCGTTTGCGCCGGAAGAGTAGGCGCCGTGGTCAAAATGCGAATTTCACGGCCATCTGGATGATCCGCTAATCGGCGGCATTCAACCCATTATTTCCGCTGATGTCGTTGGTGATCTGGCCGAAGTTTTTGACGTTCATAGCCGAGAGTGTTGGAGAGCGGGCTAGTGTTGGGCGTCGACGGGTTCAGATAGTTCGGAAGATTGAAGGCCGCCGCCCGCAGTTGAATCGGGTTTCCGCTCTTGAATCCGGGAGGTCCGGGAGAAAGCGGCGTTGGTCGATGGAGTCCGAAGCCCAGGTCGAATTCGACGCCGCGGATGTTTGCAGCGCCCGAAGCAAGCAAAACGGCATTCAGGGTATTGCCAGCAGAGGCAACGCGGCCGGCAGCCGAAGGGGAGCGACCCGGACCAACGAAACAGAGTCAACCCAAGCACCACCAAGCCGGATTAAGAACTACTGCACGCAAAGGCCTCATTCTCAGACCAGGCTCCGGCCGTTCTTGCCGGGGGGAAGGGATTCGAACACTCTTCACTCACCAAAAAGAACGGTCCGGGCTGTCTCAGTCGAGCGGAGAGGGATGCCGCTTGCCAAACCGAAACAGACTCCTACCGCATCCGCGATCATATCGCCGACCTCGAAATCCCGCCAGCCGGAGAAGAGCTGTCCGAATTCGAGCGCAATGCCGAGGGCCACGGCCCCTACGGCTGCGGCGACAATGAACCACTTCCGCTCGTGCACCGCGGGCAGGAAGGCCAAGACCGCGTACGCCGCGAAATGTTCCAGCTTGTCGTTGATATGGAGCCGGTCCAAAGCGCGCATTGGCAGAGAGTCAGCGGGCAGCAGAGAAGCCACCACTACGATGAAGATTCCCACAAGCCAAAGAGCCCTGAGAAGCCGCTTAGTTCGTCCTGATGAATCCACGATTTTATTATACCGGCTGCCCGTTTTGAGGCCCGCTGAAACAAGATCGTCGGATGCTATTCCGCTGTCGTCGGCCACGGCCGAGGAACTCGGCTTGCCGATAGACGGCGCAGGAGTGTCGCCTCAGCAATCGCCGCGATAGACGAAGAACGGGCACTTCGAGGGGCCCTCCTCGTACGGGTAACGGCGCGGCGGCCTCCCAGGGTGTACTTCGCGTGCTGTGTCGCCCGCGCCCGTCCGCAGAACGCCCATCGCGCCTTGGAGGGGTTATTGAAGATCACCAACACCCGCGCATCACGCTCTCGCCCAGCATATGCCGGGCGCTCCGCCAGCAGTTGGAACAGAAAGCCGCGGCGCAGGGCTCCCGAGCCGCGCGCAGGCCGGCCAGGCCTAGGTAGCCTTAGTAGGCTAGATGGTGCGCCAACAAGCCGTGGTTGGCTTCGCTCGCGGCCGCGGATGATCACCGCATTGCGCGCGTCGCGGTGCTCGACCAGATGCGGCAGCCCGGTTGGTAGGTCGTTATCGCAGTTCGGCTATATAGACTCCGAACGGCCCGAGGCCGAATTGCGTGGCACCGATCGCCTTGGAATTGCTCGATGAGACCAGCATCGGTAAGGCTCGCTGGGCGTGCACCCCTTTCGATGCCAGATCCAGATTCACCGTCTCCGCCGCCGCGCTCATGTTGAGTAGCACGAGCAAGTTGCGGCCTTTATAGCTCCGCAAATAAGTCAAGACGTGGGCGTCGTTCTCATTCAGAGGAATGTACTTGCCTTCGACGAAAGCCGGGTCCTTGTGCCGCAACCCGAGCAAGCGTCGGTAGAAATTCAGGATCGAACCGGGGTCTTTCTGTTCCACAGCGACGTTGTACTTCGCAAAGCGAGGCCCCACGGGCATCCAAGGAGCCGCCTTGCTGAACCCGGCGTTCGCGCCGGCGTCCCACTGCATGGGCGTGCGTTCGCCGTCCCTGCCCTTTTCGTTCGGCCAGCCGAGCTTGCCGATCGGATCTTTGACATCCTCACGGCGTCTGGGGTCGCGGTTCTCCATACCGATTTCCTCGCCGTAATACAGAATCGGAGTACCGCGCAGGGTCAGATAAAGCGCCGCCATGAGCTTCGCGATCTGGTCGTTGTTCTTTCCGTCCCCGTAACGATCATAGACGCGCCGGATGTCATGATTGCTTAATACGTACACGGGCCAGCCGCCGGCCCCATCCACCGCGGCAATCTGGCGGCGGAACTCGACAGCCGAGAGTTTGTTCACCGTGGTGAACATGAGGTCCATCGGCATGTGCAGCTCATTTCCGTGCGCTCCATAGTAAGACTTCAGTTCGGTGATGTCCCGCGTCCAGGTCTCGCCGATCAGCACTGCTTTCGACTGGTCCGCGACCCGCCGCAACCGCTGCAACACATCGTGGATGCCGGGAAGCTTGGTGTTGTAAACGTCCTTTTCTTTGGGATCGCCGTAAGCGTTTTTCTCGTTGTCCATCACCGGGTTATCGCGGAGATCCGGATCCTCGAACAAAGTGTCCACCGCGTCCAGGCGGAATCCTGACACGCCGCGCCGGTACCACCAGCGGGTCACATCGAACATCGCTCGTTCGACCGCCGGATTTCTCCAGTTGAGATCCGGCTGCTCGGGATAAAAGTAGTGGTAATACCACTGGTTTGTCCGCGGATCGAATTTCCACGCCGGCCCGCCGAAGATCGACACCCAGTTGTTCGGCGGCTGGTTCTGTTTCGCAGAGTCCTTCCACACGTACCAGTCACGCTTCGGATTGGTGCGGGAGGAAGAGGACTCGATGAACCAGGGGTGCTTGTCGGAAGTGTGGTTCATGACGAAGTCGAGGATGATGCGAATATTCCGTTTCTTGGCTTCAGCGATCAGGCGGTCCATATCGGCGAGGGTTCCATACTCCGGATTCACGTTCTGGTAGTCGGACACGTCGTAGCCGAAATCGACTTGCGGAGACGGGAACATCGGAGTCAGCCAGATGGCGTCGACACCGAGCCAGTGGAGATAGTCGAGGCGAGCGTTGATGCCGTTCAGATCGCCAATACCGTCATTGTTGCTGTCGGCAAAACTTCGCGGATAGATTTCATAAAACACTGCGTGCTGCCACCAATGGTCGCCCTCCGCGTCGACAGACTCATTCGCGCCGTGCGCCGCCGCGAGTAGGAACCATCCTGCAAGCGTCGACAGAGCGCACGCGAGGATGGAGACCGCATGCCGTCCTGCCATGCCTCCATTGTCCGCCCGGGGCGACGGGCCATGCCAGAGCTTGTCCCCGGTTCGGCCGCGCCAGCCTCCCTCTCGTCCGGCTCGATATCCTTCACGTCACTACCATGGGAGTCAATATGCAGAAGCGGTGGGGTAACGTTCTCGGTGCTGGCTCAACTTCTCCTGTTCGATTACATATCGGACGGCGTGTTGCCGAAGCCGCAGCGAATACTGGGTGCGGGGCTGGGTTTAAGCCATCATCGAAATTCCAAGGCTCAATCCCCTGGCGCGATCGTACGTCAACACAGGGATAGACCTGTCATTGATTCGCGGAGTCTCCCCTCGGCGGAGTTTGTGACGAGGGCGAGGACGTCGAGCGTTTTCCCGCAGCCATTGACACGATCATCACGCAAAGAGGGCGCCCAACAAATTCCATGACGCTTCGCTCCTGTGCACATCCCAGAGCGCGACTCTACTCTTCGTCGTGCTGGGACGCCAGGCGCGTGACTACCGAGAGGTCTTCGAGCGTGGTGACGTCGCCCGTGACGGCGTTGCTGGTCACGATTTCACGCAGCAGGCGGCGCATGATTTTGCCGCTGCGGGTCTTTGGCAGCGCGTCGGTGAAGCGGATCTGCTCGGGCTTGGCAAAGCTGCCGATTTCGTGCGCCACCCACTTTCGTAAATCTTCCGCTAGCTCGTCGTGATTCCAATCGCCTTTCTTGAGGGTCACAAAGCACGCAACGGCCTGGCCGGTAATCTCGTGCGGCTTGCCAACAACGGCGGCTTCGGCCACGGCTGGGTGTCGCACCAGCGCCGATTCGAGCTCCATGGTGCTCAGCCGATGGCCGCTGACGTTCATGACATCGTCCACGCGGCCGAGGATCCAGTAGTAGCCGTCCTCGTCGCGGCGGGCGGCATCGCCGGTCATGTAGACGCCGGGAATGCGCTCCCAGTATTGCTGCCTGTAGCGTTCGGGATCGCGCCAGATGGTCCGCGCGATCCCCGGCCACGGGCGCCGGACAATCAGGAAGCCTTCGCGGTTGGCGGGCGCGGGTTGGCCTTCGAGATCCACCACGTCAGCCACCACGCCGGGCATGGGCAGTGTGCCCGAGCCCGGCTTCAGCGGCACAGCGCCGGGCATGGGGGCTATCATCATCCCGCCGGTCTCAGTCTGCCACCAGGTATCAACAATCGGGCAGCGCTCCTTGCCGATGGTTTTGTAATACCACTCCCAGGCCGCCGGATTGATCGGTTCACCGACTGAGCCGAGCAGGCGCAGGCTCGACATGTCGTGCGCGTTCGGCCACTGGTCGCCGTGGCGGATAAAGGCGCGGATGGCGGTCGGCGAGGTGTAAAGGATGTTGACGCCGTGCTTCTCGATAAGCCGCCACATGCGGTCCGGCTGGGGGTAATCCGGCGAACCTTCATACATGACGCTGGTCGCGCCATTCGAGAGCGGACCATAGACGATGTAGCTGTGCCCAGTGACCCACCCGATATCGGCGGAACACCAGAAAGTGTCTTCCTCGCGCAGGTCGAAGACCCATTGCACGGTCATGTGGACGTGAATCAGATAGCCGGCGGTGGTGTGGACGATACCTTTGGGTTTGCCGGTGGTCCCCGAAGTGTAGAGCGCGAACAGCGGATGCTCGCTGTCGAGTGGCTCGGCGGGACAGTGCTCGCTGACGCCTTCATCGAGCTTGTGCCACCAGTGGTCGCGCCCGTCTTTCATGTGAACCGCGCCGCCCGTTCGTTCGAGAACCACGACGTCGCGCACGGTGGGGCAATCCGTGAGCGCCTCGTCCACGGCATCTTTCAGGCGGACTTCTCTGCCGCGCCGCCAAGCGCCGTCAGCGGTGATCACGATCTGCGCTTCCAGATCCTGAATGCGCGTCTTGAGCGCTTCTGCCGAAAAGCCCCCAAACACCACGCTGTGCGTGATGCCGAGACGCGCGCAGGCCAGCATGGCTACCGGAAGCTCCGGCACCATGCCCATATAGATGATGGCCCGGTCCCCGGTCTTGAGCCCACGCGCCTTCAGCACGTTGGCGAAGCGGCAAACCAGGCGGTGCAGCTCCTGGTAGGAGATGAGCCGCTGGTCGCCCGGCTCACCCTCCCAGAGAATCGCGACCTTGTTCTTGCGATGCGTCGCCAGGTGCCGATCCAGGCAGTTGTAAGCGACATTGGTTTTCCCGCCTGCAAACCACTTCGCGAAAGGTGGATGCCACTCGAATACGTGCGACCACTTCTGGAAAAAGAACAGCTCCTTTTCGGCCAGTTCGCCCCAGAACTCCTCCGGCTTTTCCGCCGCCCTGCGATAGAGCGCACGGTACCCCTCCATTCCCTGGACACGCGCCCGCTTGACGAACTCGGGGCTCGGCGGAAAAACATTGGATTGGGCCATAGCGAAGATCTTATCAGAACACGATTACAGCCCGGCCCATTAGCCCTCCGCACCGCATCTGGTCGAGCAGGGCGGGTGTTTCGGCGAGCTCATGAGTATGAACGAAGGGACGGACAGCGCCAGCGCCGAGCAGACGGAAGGTTTCCTCGAGGTCCTGGCGCGTGCCCAAGTAACTACCGCGGATCGCGATACCGCGGGTCACGGTTTCGACCAGCGGCAGCTCGTACTGGCTGCGGGAAAGGCCCACCAGCACCAGCGTGCCGTTCGGCCTGAGCGAGCGAAAAGCCTGCGAAACGGCCGACGCCGCGGCGGTGAACACAATGGCCGCGTCCACGCCGCCCTGCTCTTTTTGCAGGACGCGTCCGGGGTCGGGGCCGGAGAGGGCGATCTCTGCGCCGCGAGCGCGCGCGAACTCGATCTTTTCTTCCGAGACATCGACCGCGACCACGCGCAGCCCTTGCAAGCGGGCGATTTCGAGAGCCAGGTGGCCGAGACCCCCCAGTCCGAATAAGGCGACCGATTGGCCGGGCTGGAGGCCGGCTTCGCGGAGCGCTCCCCGGGCCGTCCAACCGGCGCAGCAGAGCGGGGCGGCAACTGCGGCCGGAAGATCCGCCGGAACCCTCACCAGACCCGCTGCCGGAGCGACCGTATATTCGGCCAGCGCGCCAGCTAGCGTGTATCCGAAATTGGTCTGCTCGGGGCAGAAGCGTCGCCTGCCGGAAAGGCACCATTCGCAGCGCCCGCAAGTCGTACCTAGAAACGTGACGCCGGCGCGGTCTCCGGGGATCCAATCGCTGACCCCGGGGCCAAGCGCCTCTATTCGTCCGATGCCTTCGTGTCCGAGCACGAGCGGCGTGCGCGCTAGTCTTTCGAGGCTGGCAATGAACAGGTCGGAGTGGCAGAGACCACAGGCTTCGATGCGCAACAGCACTTCGCCGGGGCCCGGCGGCTTCAGATCGATTGTGGTCACGGTCACTGCGGCCTGTGGGCGCGGCAGGACGGCAGCGGCGCAGCGCGAGGGACTCATCGGGGCACGCCGGGCTGGAGAAAGTGGTTTTCCCGCTTTTCGCGACCAATGGTGGTCTTGGCCCCGTGACCCGGAATGACAACGGTCTGTTCAGGAAGCGGCAGCAGCTTGTCATGGATCGAGCGCAGAATCTGCCTGCCGTCGCCACCGGGCAGGTCGGTGCGCCCGATGCTGTCGCGAAACAACGTGTCGCCCGCCACCAGCTTCTCCTCCGCGGGAATCCACAGGCTGATACTGCCCTGTGTATGACCGGGCGTGTGGAGAACGAGAAGCTCAGTGGCACCAATCACGAGGCGGTCGCCATCTCGTGCGGGTGCGTCGATGGCCACCGGCTCGGGCGGCTCGACCCCCAGCCAGGCGGCCTGCCTGTCGAGCCCCTTTTGCAACTCCATATCGTTGAGGTTCATATATACCGGCGCGCCCGTGGCCTGCTTCAGCTTCTGTGCCCCGCCGATGTGGTCGATGTGCGCGTGCGTAATGATGATGGCCTTCACGTGCAAGCCATGCCGCTCGATGATTTCGAGAACGTCGTCAACCTGATCGCCCGGATCCACAACCAGGCCTTCCCTGCTGGTCTCGTCGCCAAACACCGAGCAATTGCACTCGAGCAGCCCTACCGGAAGAATCTCGTGGATCATACGCCGATTGTATACTCAACCATATGGGTGACGTCCTCGCGGCGATCATACGGTGGCTGCACATCGCGTCGGTCGCGACCCTGATCGGCGGGATGTTGTACGCCAGCGTGGTGATGATGGGGGCCGCGGGGGCTCTGGCGCCGGACGCGGCGGCGGCTCTGTCCGAAAAGTCCGCGGCGCGCTTCAGGCCACTAGTGTGGCTGGCGATGGCCGCCCTGGTCGTTTCGGGCGCCTACAACCTGATCAGCTCACCCGGGCACAGTTCGCGGTATCTGGTGCTGCTGGGAATCAAGCTTCTGTTGGTGATGCATGTCTTCGCCGCCGCGATTCTGGCGACGCGGCCGCGCAACCCCCGCCGCACGCGCCAGATGATTGGCGCGTTCCTTTCCGGACTGGTCATTATCCTGATTTCTGCTTATCTGCGGCGGATTTTCTAAACTGAAATTGATGAGTCCCGGATACGTGGCCTTGCGGCAAGCGGCGGCGTGGCTGGATCTTTCGGCCCGCGCCCGCTTGGTCGTGCGCGGACGCGACCGGGCCCGGTATCTGCACAATGTGGCCAGCAACGACGTCAAGAACTTGACGCTCGGGTCGAGCTGTTATGCGTTCCTGCTGACGCCGCAGGGACGCATCCAGGCCGACCTGGAACTGTTCTGTTTCGCGGACCATTTCCTGATCGACACCGAGCCCGACCTGCGGGAAAAGGTGCCGCCACTGATCCTGAAATATAAGGTGGGCGACCAGGTGGAGCTCGAAGACGTCACCTCACAAACCGCGGCTGTGGGCGTAGAAGGCCCGAATGCGGATCAAATCCGCCCGGCCTTGTCCCTGCCTGGGTTTACGGTGCTCGACGCCAGCCTAACCGGGCAGCCCGGCTTTCGTGTTTGCTGCTCAGCGGATCGGTTCAGCGAGCTCGTTCGGCTGGTCGAGGCGGCGGGCGCGGCGGCCGCCACGGCCGAGGATGCGCGCACCGTGCGCATCGAAAATGGCAAGCCACGCTACGGGGAAGACATCCGGGAGACCTCGCTGCCGCAAGAAACGCAGCAGATGCACGCGGTGAGCTTCCACAAAGGCTGCTACGTCGGCCAGGAGATCGTCGAGCGCATTCGCTCGCTCGGCCACGTCAACCGGCTGCTGGTGCGGTTGGAAGTGGAAACCGCCGTTCGACTGGCGGCGGGGACAAAGCTGAATGCGGACGGCCAACAAGCAGGGGAAATCACATCTTCGGTGTTCTCGCCGCAATCAGGACGGTTGGCGGCGCTCGGGTATGTGCGGCCGGCGTACGCCGCTACCGGAACGGCGCTCGAGGCGGGCGGCTTCAGAGCGCGCGTCGTTTAGTGGCATAGCCGTGCGCCACTAGCGTACCTGCTGGCGGAGCTCCTCGATGAGAGTCGCGGGGATCCACAAGTTGCCGGCGTACCCGGTGCCGAGCTGGACATCGGGCTTGACGGTGCCGTGGAAATCGGAGCCTCCGGTCACCAGCAAGCCATAGCGCTTTGCCAGCCCGAGATAGCACTCGGTGTCGCTGCGCTCATGATCGCTGTGATAGGCTTCGATGGCGTTCATTCCGGCATCGCACAATTCCGGCAGTAGCGCCGGGATGTCGCCTTTCACGCGCACTGGATGGGCGAGCGAGGCTATACCACCGGCCTGACGGATCCGCGCCACACCCTCCGCGAACTGCGGCTCAATGCGGTGTACGTAGCCTTTAGCGGATTCGTCGAGGTATTCGTCAAACGCCTGGCGGATGCCGGAAACATATCCCTTTTCGACCAGAAGCTGCGCAAAATGAGGCCGGCCTGTCATCCCGCGCCCGCGTGCTTCGGCTTCTTCCAAGGTCACGTCGAACCCCAGCTCCCGCAGGCGAGCGGCCAGCCGTACATTGCGCTCCCGGCGTGAAGCCTGCAATTCCAGAATCCAGGTGCGAAATTCCGCGAGACCGTTGTCCCCGAAGAAATACCCCAGCAAGTGCACCGATTGGCCGTAGAGCTTGGTGGACAACTCGATACCGCAAACCGGCTCTATCCCCGCTTCGCGCGCCAGAGGCGCGGCGCGGTCGAAGCCGCGGAAGGTGTCATGATCCGTAATACCGAGGACATTCACGCCGGCGAAAACCGCTATTTCTACGAGCTCAGCCGGCGAGCAGGTACCATCGGATTCGTTGGTGTGCGAATGCAGATCGATCAAGAATACGAGACCTAAGCCCTCCAGTGTAGCCTAGATTCACCTACTCGGCCGGCGGCTTGCCGTGACGCGAATCACGCCTGGAGAGTGGGTATCAAGCGCAGGGCATTGTCGCGTTCGATGGCGCGCAGGTCTTTGGCGGCGAACCGCTCCGCGCCCAGCCCTTCGTTCTCTTCGGCACCGGTGCGGTAGGGGTAATCGGTTCCATAGAGTATCTGCGATGGCGTCACCAACTTCAGCAACGCCCCCAGCGCACCGGGATGGTTTGCCTGCGCGGTGTCGTAATAGAACTTCTTTAGTTCGGACAAGTAACCGTTCGGCAGGCGTTTCGCCTTGTCCTTAAGTCCCGCGTCGGCCACCTGGAACCGGCTCAGCAAGAAGGGTGTCGTTCCCCCGCCATGCGAAAAGATCCAACGGATCTCCGGAAAACGAGATGCGGTACCGCTGAACACCACGCTCGCCACGGTTCGGGTGGTGTCGGTGGCCCATTCGATCGTGCCCGCTCCGACCTCGTCTTTGAGATTTTCGCAACACGAAGGTGTGTGCGGATGGGTGTAGATTACAGCTTTGCGTCGGTTGAGTTCCTCCCAGACCGGAGCGAGTGCCGCATCGCCAAGCCATTTGTCGCCATAACTGGTCATCAGACCGATTCCGTTGGCCTTGAGCGTGTCCAGCGCATACTCGATTTCGCGCAGGCTGGCTTCAACATCGGGCAGCGGCAGCACGGCGAACAAACCGAAACGGCCGGGGTAATCCCTGACCATTTTCGCGCCGTACTCGTTCACCTCGCGCGACAAGCGGCGCGCGAGGGCGGCATCGGGAAAGACGACGTTTGGCGGAGAGAGCGACAGAACCGAAATTGCGATGCCGCTCTTGTCCATTTCATCGATGGAACGTGCGGGCGTCCATGCGGGCGAGGGCGCCAGCCCGAGCGCTACGATCGCCGAGGTGTAGCTCGGCGGAAACAAGTGGTGGTGAATGTCGATCCGATGCGGTTTTTCCCTCTGAGCTGCGGCCGGGAAAAGCGAAGCCGCGCCGAACCCGGCGAGGCCGCCCAGGAAACGTCGCCGTTCCAGTTGCATCATGGTTTCCAGATTCTACATCCAATGAAATGCCGGTGCATCCGGGTGGCCACTCGGTGGGTACAATCAAACGAACGGAGAACACTCATGCTCTTCCCGTCCGGATTCGATCGGACTATCGCGCTCGAAGCCGGCGCGCTCGTAAAGCAAGCTTACGCGCAATTTGACCAGTTCATCGCGAAACAGCCGTGGAACTTAGAGGGTCCTTACGACGCGCTAGGGCTGCTGAACGCCAAGCCCGAGGAGTTGCTTGGCTACCAGGAGCCGTTCGGGTTCGTCGCTCGCAGCCAGGTGTCGGGGAAGGTGTTTGTCACCTTCCGCGGCACCAAATCGCTCGGTGACTGGCTGTCGGACTTCTCGTTCCCCCAAGTCGCCCATCCATGGGGAAGGGTGGAAAAGGGATTCGCAAGTCTTTATGAACAATGCGCAGCCTCGGTCGAAAACGCGGTGAAAGCGGCTCGAGCGACCGGGCCAGCGTCTGAGGTGATCGTCACCGGCCACAGCCTGGGGGCGGGCTTGGCCGTCCTCGCAACCGCCGACTTGGCAGGCGCGAGAGCGGTGATGTACAGCTTTGCCGGGCCGCGCGTGGGCGATCTCGCGTTCGCCTCACAATTCAACAAGAACGTGGCGGCTGCCTGGCGCATCGTAAATACCGAGGACATCGTGACCACCGTACCTCTCGCCACTCCGGCACTGTCGGCGAGCCGTGCCGACGGCACGTTTGCGCTGCTGATGAAAACGAGCCCTCAGCTGAACTATGAGCACGTTGGCGTTGCGGTTTGTTTCACAACCCACACCGGGTCGATTGAAGGCAATCACGGGATGCTCCAATACCTCGGCGCATTGAACGGAACTTAAGCTGGAACACCGGTCGCTTGGCTCCGCATGAAACTGCTACGGACCCTTGTTTTCCGTCCGTTCCGCCGCGACCGGCTGCGGACGGCCCTCTCCGTCGCGGCGGTGGCGCTGGGAGTGGCAGTAGTGGTGGCGGTCGATTTGGCAGCAGATGCCGCCACCGGATCGTTTCGGTCGTCGCTCGAGGCACTCACCGGCAGGACTGATCTGGAAATCCTGGCGAACGGCGATATCGACGAGCGGTGGATCGGCCGGTTGGATTCGCTGCCAGTGAATGCACGCTTTCGTCCGGCGATTGAAACCCAAGTGGACATTGCCGGCGTGGGCTCGGTAACGCTTGAGGGCGTCGACCTGGCGGGCGCTCCCCAAGATGCCATCCTGGTTTCAAGCGCACTGGCGGGGCGTTTGGGTCTCAGAATGCACTCCCGCCTAGTGCTGCCGGCAGGTTGGTTCACCGTCGAGCGCGTTGTGGACGCGGGCAGCGCGGAATTTCTGGTGATCGACATCGCTACAGCGCAGAAGGCGCTTGGGCGCTTTGGAAAGCTCGACCGCATCGATGTGATCGTGGACCGCGGCGAGGACTTTACGCGCGTAGAAGATGCGGTCCGCCGGCTTCTGCCGCCCGCCTATCTAGTCGAAAAGCCGGGCGTGCGTAACGAAGAGAACCAGCGAATGATGCGTGCGTTCCGCTGGAACCTGCGCGTGCTGAGCTACATCTCGCTGCTGGTGGGAGCGTTCCTGATTTACAACACGATCTCGGTGAGCGTGGTGCGGCGGCGCGCGGAAATCGGCGTCCTGCGCGCCCTGGGGGCGAGCCGCACCGGCGTGTTCGCGCTGTTTTTGGCCGAAGCGCTGATCCTCGGATTGGCGGGGGCGGCGCTCGGAGTAGCGCTTGGCCGGCTGCTGGCGGGCGGTGCCGTAGGGCTGATTGCAGGCACCGTGAACGCACTCTATACGACGAGCCGGCCGGCGCCTGTGGAACTCACCGCCGCCGAAGCCTGGATCGCCGTGTCGGCCGGCGTTGTGACCGCTATACTCTCTGCTTTCGGCCCGGCGCGCGAGGCCATGAACGTGCCGCCGACCGAGGCCATGAGTCAGGGCGCCCGTGAGCATCACGCCCGGCTCTACTGGCGGCGGAGGCTCGGGTGGTCCGTAGTAGTAGCAGCATGGGCGGCACTAGTTTCGCAGGCGGCGCCCCTGGGAGGCAAGCCGGTTGGCGGCTATGTCGCGGCGCTGCTGGCGGTTGGGGCGGCGGCGCTGGCCGTTCCAGGTCTGGTGCTAGCGGTGAACCGGGCCATCGGCTTAGTGGCGAACCAGCGTGCGGAACCCCTGCTGGGGGTTCGCAGCCTGGCGGCTTCACTCCCGCGGACATCGGTGGTGGTGGCGGCGCTAGCCACGGCCATTGCGATGATGGCCAGCGTGGGGATCATGGTGGCGAGCTTCCGCGAAACCGTGACCCTGTGGCTGGATATTCAACTCCGCGCCGATTTGTATGTCGCGCCGGCCCGACGGCAAGCGGCGGGCGAATATCCACCGCTTGCCGACGCTACGGCGGCGATTCTGGCGTCCACTCCCGGAGTGGCCGCGGTGGATCTGTTCCACGCGCTTGAGTTCCACTACGAGGGAGAACGGGCCACGCTCGGCGCCGGTAATCTCGAAATCGTGCGCCGCTTCGGGCGCCTGCGCTTTCTGCCTGGGGAAAACCGCGATGCGATTCTAGGTGCCCTCGCCGGCGAGGACCGCGCCATCGTCAGCGAACCGTTCGCGAACAAGCACTCGATCCGCGTGGGCGACCGCCTCAACTTGCCGCTCGGCTCGCGCTATGTGACCGTCACGGTGGCGGGCATCTATTACGAATACTCGAGCAGTCAGGGGTTTGTGCTACTCGACCGGTCCACGCTGCTCAAGTATCTCCCCGGACAACCCGCCACCAACGCGGCCGTCTACCTGAAGCCAGGCGTGGACGCTACGGCCGTCCAAAGAGAGATCGAACGCCGCACTGCCGGGCTGGGCGTCGCGATCGGGCTGAATCAATCACTTCGCCGGAACGCCATCGCAATCTTCGACCGCACCTTCGCCATCACCTGGGCCCTCGAAGCGGTGGCGATTGTGGTGGCGCTGCTGGGGGCCGCCAATTCGCTGCTGGCGTTGGTCCTCGACCGACGACGGGAACTGGGCCTGCTGCGTTATCTCGGCGCGTCGACCCTCCAGTTGCGTGGCATGATTCTGGTGGAAGCCGGCTTTCTCGGCCTGTTGGCTGCAGCGGTCGGATTGGCATTAGGGTTCGCCCTTTCGGTATTATTGGTGTTTATAGTCAACAAACAGAGCTTTGGCTGGACCATCCAGTTTCATCCCCCTGTAGACCTGCTGGCAAGCGCGATTTTGCTGGTGTGGTGCGTAACGGTGCTTGCCGGATTGTATCCGGCGCGGGTGGCTGCGCGACTCAACCCGATCGACGTGATACACGAAGAGTAATGCTCGAAAAAGACACGCCCCGCGCGCTCGAAGAGGCGATTCGGTCGCTCGAAGGGCAATTTGCCGCTCTGCCGGAATTCTCCGGAGCCGCCGCCGGGCCGATCGCCGCTGTGATGGGCGAAGTGGCCGCGCGGCTGGGTGACAACTATCCCTATTTCCACCCGCTCTACGCAGGGCAGATGCTGAAACCGCCGCATCCGGTGGCCCGGGCGGCCTACGCCTTGGCCACGTGGATCAATCCTAACAACCACGCCCTCGATGGCGGTCGAGCCAGTTCGGAGATGGAACGTGAGGCCGTGGCCCAGCTGGCGGCGATGTTCGGATGGCGGGAGCATCTCGGCCACCTGACCGGCGGCGGCACCATGGCCAACCTGGAGGCGCTGTGGGTGGCGGGTTCGCTCCATCCCGGAAAGAAAATCGTGGCGTCGGCACAGTCGCATTACACGCATCAGCGGATCAGCAGCGTCCTGCAGCTTCCCTTTGCGAAAGTGGCGACCGAGGCGCGGGGGCGGATGGACCCGGCAGCCTTGGAAGAAATGCTGAAGCAAGGCGAC
>Ga0306925_10002630_pt1 | contig 15545 bp, 13 predicted proteins | sample flu12Cox44000176_FD_203755 | JGI IMG/M metagenome (GOLD analysis project Ga0306925, IMG submission 203755) | Lab enrichment of tropical soil microbial communities from Luquillo Experimental Forest, Puerto Rico - flux8day.12C.oxic.44.000.176 (v2)... | ecosystem: Environmental > Terrestrial >... | reverse complement strand
TGTAAGTCGGGATGCGGGTATAGCTCGGCCAATAGACTTCGCCCGGGGCAAGCGGGAACCAGCCGACCGCCGGTCCGATGTCGACCGGCGCCGGTGCCGCTATGCCGGGCGCCGCAATAAATGCGACAAGCGCCGGCGCATAGACAGGCTGCGGGACGAAATTGCCGGGCACCCAGCCCCAGCGGTCGTTGATCCGGGTCCAGCGTCCGTAGTGGCACGGCGCAAAACCCCAAGGCTCGGCATCGACCCAGTTCCATCCCCAAGGCTCGATCCAGACCCAATGGCCATCACGGTAGGGAGCCCATTCGGCCGGCAGCGAGTTCGGATACCAGACCGTGCCATAATCGGGAACGGTGTTCCAGCTCCCATAGGCATCGAGCTCTTCAAAACCGGTCATCGCCGGCGAGACGCGGTGCGGCGAGGCGAGCCGGTTTTCATTATAATCGCGGGAGCGGCACCATTTGGCGAATGCATCGGGGACAGCGCGCTCGACTGCAGCCGACAGAGTATCGCGGCCGCTCAGCACTAGGGTGTCGCCGGCCTTTATTGTCACATCGACGCCGCCACCAACAAAACGGACGCTGCCATCGAATGCCGTGATCCGCGTCGGGCTATCGGCTGCACCCGTTTCGATATCATAAATGCCGGGCTGCAGCAGCCAGACACCACCGCGGGGAACATCGATCTCAGCGCTCGCGCGCTCACCCAATTCGCGTAAATGCAGATTGAACCGCCCGTGCTCGATGCCGAGTTGCATGGCGCGATCGCGCAGGTCGGTGATGTTGAGCTCACTGTCCTCGGCGATGTCGATCGTGTCCGGGCCAATGCGGATTTCCGCGCGAGATTGCGGGTCGGTGGCGAACCATCCGCCGGTCGCGGCCGGAAGGTTTACCTTGGCGGCCGACCAGTCGGTCTCCCCGGACTGGTAGAAGGCAAGCGTGCCGGAGATAAAGCTCACCCGGCCCACTCGGGTGGGCGGCTCCTCCTCGGCGAGTGCCGGAGCGCTGGAGAGAAAAGCAAAAACGATGAGAGTTTTTGCAATGAAGCGCATGAGCCGATCCCTTGAGCCGTACTCGGAGCGACAACGGCGCGATTGCGGCGCCTTTGTGGCGCCTGCCCGACCAACGGGAAACCGAGGATACTGGTTCCCTGTTAAGTAGATCCTAAGTTTCGCATCACCGGCATTTCCAAAGCCTATATGCCGGTAAGCTTATCCAGCCCTGGCTTCGTTAGCGGGAATTGCCGGCGGCATCGCGGCCCAGCTTGCCGCCTGCTGTATGGGAGGCGAACGAGCGCCGGACCGGCCGAGTTGTGGGCCTATTCGACGGTGATGTCGCCCGTCATCCCCGCCCAGTCGTGGTCGGCGCACCACATATCGTAGTGACCCGACCGCAGAGCGACAAAGTAAAGGTCCTTTTGCTCGTTGGGCTGGAGCACGATCTCGCTGCGCTCACGGTTCAAGACCTCGGGATCGCGCAGCTCTACGGATTTGAAGAAATCGGGAGCGGTCAGTTCGTGCAGTTCGCGGCCGTGGTTTTCGACGTGCAGCCGGTAGGCGGTGTCGCGCCGAAGGATCAGATGGTTCGGCTCAAAGGCGTACTCGACCGTGGTTAGCGTCACGAGCTGAGCTTTTGACCAGTCGACCTCGGCAGCTTGTGCGGGCCGGATCAGGACACAACAAATCAGCCAGACCAGCAACTTTGCCATATCAATCATATCAATAGCGCAGAATCGCAGCGGCCGGCGCCGACATCGGCAGTGCCGGCCGTTCAACCAACCTGACATCGCCGCCCTGGCGAAGAGTCATGACCGCTGCATAATCGAGCAGATCGGCGTCGCCCGGCGACCGGCTGCCATGCGCCACGACGCTGTTCCGCGCCTCATCGAAGATCCCCCACAGATGCTCGTCGCCGCTGAGGAAAAGCTTGTCGACCCGGCCGTAGCGTGCTGCCTTCACGATTTCGTCAAGCCGCATCGTCGCCTTGCCGGCTCGCGTGTTAAGCAGCATGTTGAGCCGTTGGAGCGCCTTGGTGCGAACCGCGTCGCGTTCCGCGGCGATCAGCTTATAGGCACGGCGGTGCAGCTCGTCGGGCCGCATCGCGTCGGGATTTGCCGCGATGCCATCAGCCCGAAGCTCGCGCCATGACACAATCCCATGAAAATGTCCCTGGATTTCCGGATGCGCCGCAAGGATCAGCGGCACGGGATCGGCACGGATGCTCGGCTCGAGCGTGGCCGCAATCCGACGCAACAGCTCGATCAGCTCGGTCTTGCGCAATGCCTCTGGCGTTTCGCCAGGGCTCTGCGCCTCGTCCAGCCCGCCGGAGCTGCGGCCGGTCGGAGCCGCAGACCGCGTGTTCTCGTACTGAGTAGCGTCGGCGATTAGGCCGACGCCTTGCGGCAAGCCGATCCCTTCGACTTCTGCGAAAGTCCAGCGCGAGCCTTGATATAGGCGGGTGTGCCTGGTGCTGATGGTCAGGAGCCGAAACGGTCCAGGGTCATCGAGGATCGGTAGCAGCGACTTGATGTGGAAATGGATGCCAACCACCAATTCCTCGGTGACGACGAGCGGCAATTTGTGAACCCGGCTGAAGCTCGGCGCCAGAAAGACCGTGAGTCCGACTTCTTGATGGCGCCAAAAATCGTCTTCCTCAACGACAGTGTCGACCGGCGACAAAAAGGTGTCGACCTCACTTCGCCGCCATTCGGCGCGCAACCGCTCCGCCTCCTGCGCCCTCAGATTCTTGAGCCGGATCGCATCCTGGCGGATTTCGCGACCCGCAACATGGGTCGGCAGATAGAGCGAAACTGCAGGCTGCGCATCGTTGGCAAGCAGTTCGTCCAGGTCTTTTTTGAGAAACATCGGTAGGCCCCGACTGGGAAGCATCGATCCTCCCAACCCAAAACCGTGCCGATCGTTCCGATCGGCTGCGGTGGATGAAGCGTCTGATCCGGCGGTTGACGCCGTACCAGGCTTGCGAGTAGGCATGCGCCGAACTAATCGCACCGATAAAGGAGTTCTGATGACTGTCACCACGATGAACCACTTCACCGTGTTAAGCGACGACCTCGAGGCGACGCGCCGGTTCTATTGCGATCTCTTCGGCTTCAAGGTGGGATGGCGGCCGCCGTTTCAATTTCCCGGCTGGTGGCTCTACGCTGCCGACGGCGACACGCCGATCCTGCATGTGATCCATCGCGACCCGCTGCCAAAGGAGCGCGCCGGCGTGCTCGACCACATGGCGTTCAGCGCGAAGGATCTGCCAGGCACGGTGAAGACATTGAAGCGCGAGAGCATCGAGTACGAGCTGCGCCGCCTTCCCGGGGGAGGCATCTGGCAGCTGTTCTTCAACGACCCGCACGGCGCCAAGGTCGAGTTCGACTTCGACAAGGACGAGCTGGCACCCGAAGGCCACGCCGCGGCCTGATTTGGCGCACTGCCTCGTAGCGGAAGCGCTGGCAATAAGGGGGGTGCGAGGGGGCGGTCGGAGGCTTCGGTCATGGCCTATCCATTGTCACCGAGACAGGGCAGCGGGCGATCGGCAGAAGCTGGCCCGAGAAAGTCGCTGCCGCGCTGGCCCTGCCTGCTACCCGGCATCGTCGTAGGCGTCGCACCGTTACGCAATCTGACTGGCGAGGCTAATACGCAAGGTCTGGTCGACGGCATCACCGACCGCCTCGTCACAGATCTGTTCCGGCACTGTCGCGGCCTCTCGTTTGCTTGGGTGGCGGACGAACGGCGTTGGGCCGGCAGCCTCCCGGCGCAAAACCCGCCCGATCTCGCCTACGTGGTTTACGGGAGTGTTCAGAGGGGCGGTTCCTGTGGGATGCTGCGGGTCAACACCCGGGTCTCGGACGCGGAGACGGCTGCTTACCTGTGGGCGAGTCGACGGGAATTCCGGCCCGAAGACGTTGCGCAGATCCGGACCGAGATAGCCCAGCAAATCTCCCGGGTGCTTCACGTTCTGCTCCTGCACGAGGCGAGCCGTCGCGCGGTTATCGAGTTGGATACCGGACTGGAGGTCGACGCGTGTATTACCCGTGCTGAGACCGCGCTCAACGGAGGGATGCGCGCCGAGCTCACCGCCGAGGCGCAGCGATGGTTTCTCGCAGCGCTCGCCGATGAATCGTGCAATGTCGAAGCGCTTACCGGCCTCGCTCTTACCTGCCAGCGTCTTGTCAGCAACCCGTGGTGGGGCGAGCCGCGCGCCGCCGCGGCGGCCTCCGACATCGGGCGCGAGGCGGTCACCCTGGCGCTGGAACTCGAACTGACCTGTGCACGCGCAAGATCGATCCAGGGCATGCTGTATTCCGCGGCGGGTCGGCTGCAGGAGGCAGCAGACGCATTCGAACAGGCGTTGGCACTGGACAGGCGACTGGCCCCCGCACACAGCTTCGCCGGCTACAATGCCGCCCTCCTGGGCCGTGCCTCCGAGACGCTACCGGCGGTCGAGCGGGCGATGCGGCTGGATCCGACCGATCGGCGGCACGGCGTGTGGTATTTCTTCAGTGGATTTGCCGAGCTGCTGCTCGGACGCACCGACACGGCGGTCGCACTGCTCCGCAAATCGCTCGACCGCAATCCCAGCTATGGCGGCGCGCAGCTCTTTTCGATGGCCGCTCTGTCGCTCGCGGGAAGGCGCAAGGACGCAGTCGCGATGGCTGAGTCATTCCGCCAGCAATATCCCGAATACCCGGCCCACGCTTTTCAGCAGCTCTGGCTCTCGCGCTCGGCTTCCTCCGTCTACCGCGCCCAGGTCTTTCCGTTGTTCGAAAAAATAAGCGCCCTATAAGTCGGCTAACCCGCGGCGCCGAGTGCCGCGAGGCGTTGTTGGGCGTCGAGCACGGTGGCGCCCCGTTCCGACGCCGGCTTGAGGTGGAAATCGAAATCGGCGGTAAGAAAGGGTGGGGAGATACCGAGAGCGGTGGCTTCGCCCGTGAGGCTCTCGTGCCGCACAAAGTCGCAGACAAGCGAATCCTTGACTGCAAAGACCGCGTCGCTGCCGAGATACTCGTCGGTCCGGTCGAAGATGTGGGTCGTCACCGGCTCGTAGCCCTCGGCCGAGATCACGAAGTGGATGTGCGCCGGGCGCCAGGGATGGCGGCCGGTGGCGCGTAGCATCCGTCCAACCGGGCCATCGGACGGGATCGGGTAGTTGACCGGCCGCACGGTGCGAACGAGATAACGACCCTCGGCGTCGGTGCGGAACTTGCCGCGCATGTGCAGCCTGTCGAGGTTCGCATCCTGCGAGTCGTAAAGGCCGCTCGACTGTGCCTGCCAGACATCGAGCAGTGCGTTCTTGATCGGCTTGCCTTCGAGATCGAGAACCCTGCCGCTGACCAGGGTCGGGGTTCCGGTTGTGTCGAGATGGGCGATGTTGCCGCCGGCCGGCAGCTCGGGCGCGCCCAGCCGATGGAACGGGCCGAACACTGTCGACTCGGTCGCACCGTCCGGTTTGCGGTGGCTGATCAGATCGACCACCATCGAGACGCCGAGCGTGTCCGAGAACAAGATGAATTCCTGCCGCTTGTCGCTGCACATCCGGCCGGCCTCGGTCAGAATCTCGATTGCCTGAAACCACTCAGCCTCGGTCAGTTCGACTTCCTTGACGAAGGTGTGCAGGTGCTTGACGAGACCCAGCATGATTTGCCGCAGCCGCGGGTCCGGCGTTTCGGCAAATCGCTGCAATACCTCGGCGGTGATGTCGTCTTCGGTCTTGTTGCGCTGCGCCGGCATCCCGGATCTCCCTGACACGTATCGGATAAGTCTTAGACGGAGCGAACGGGCAGCCCGGCCATCGCACGCGGGCGGCGGGCTGCACGCCGGTCGCTGATCAGCGCGAACACGACGACCAGCAGCATGAACACGACGCTGGCGCCGAACACCCAACGTGGGGCACCGCGGTCCATGATCCAGCCGAACAGCATCGGTCCGATCATGCCGCCGGTGCTGAGCCCGATGGAGACGATGCCGAACGCTCGACCGACTGCGCCCGCCGGCGCCACCGCCCGCACCAGCATGTCGCGCGAGGGCATGATCATGCCGGAAAGAAACCCTGCGACCCCCATCGCCACGACAAGCACTGGCGCTGCCAATCCGATCGTGCCGACCAATAGGATGATGATGGCATTGACCGCGAAACCGATCGCCGCGACCTGGCCGTGCCGGCGCGTCCTGTCGGCGACAAAGCCGCCGCCCAATACGCCAAAGGCGTTTGCCGTCAGATAAGCGCTCAACGCCAGATTCGCCGCCGCGAAGGGCAAACCATAGGCACTGGTCAGCGCGGCGACCGAAAAGTTGGTGATGCCGCTGCTCGACAAGCTCAGCAGGACAAAAAAGACGGTCAGCGCGAGGAGCGCCGGGGTGAGCACCGTGCGTCTCGTGCCTTCAGCCGTTTGGCGATGACCGACTCCTCGTGCCCGGGTCGCCGCGCCGCCTAAGTCTCGGACCCAAGCAATGGGCAGCGCCACCAGCAAACCGATCAGGCCGGCCGCGACCAACGCCGTGCGAACCCCGGTCGTAGTGGCGAGCACCAGCATCACCGCCGGCGCGATGGCGCCGCCGAGCATGCCGGCAAAGGTGTGGACGGAAAAGGCGCGGCCGATATGGGAAGGTGCGATCCTCGCTGACAGGATCGCATAGTCGGCCGGATGATAGATGGCGCTGGCCATGCCCAGCAGTCCGGTCGCTACGAGCAGCCAGCGGTAAGAATCGGCGAGACCGATCGAGGCGATAGCAAAGCCGCCGAGACACAGCGCGGTGATCAACAGCCGCCGCGGCCCAAACCGGTCGGTGAGATAGCCCATCGGCATTTGCGTCGCCACCGAGACGATCGAGCCAATGGTCAAAGCAAGACCCAGTTCGACAAACCCGACACCCCAGCGGTCTCGCAGAAGAAGTAACAGCGGCGGCAGCACCAGCGAGTGGAAATGGCTGACGAAATGTGCCGTCGAGACGAGCCCGACCGCCTGAAATTCGCCACCCCTCTCGACCCGATCTGCAACCGCCGCGTCCGTCGTCATCCAGCGATCCTTCTCCGACCCCGATATCCAATCAAAATAGTCGTGACCGCGACCGATCGCCACCCGGCCGATGCCGTGGGTTGACGTGGGCGCAATAATTGGTTCAGTTGGTCCTCGCCGGTAGCTGCATCTGCAGCAAATCTGCAGCAAAACCTCACGTTAAAGTTGAAATTCGGGAGCACTTTACGGTCGGCAGAAGCATCCGGTCAGTTAGCCCTTGCGCGAACGATCTCTGCTGTTTTTGCAGGAAATTATCAGCGGCAGACCACTTCTTCGCCGCAGGAACGCTCGATTCCCGGCGGCATGGTGACGGAGAAACAGCGAGGGCACCGTCGATGCTGGGCAGGCTCGCCCGCTCGCCGGCAAAGATCCAAATGTTTTGGGTTGCATGATAGCTGCAATGGAGTGACCAAAAGCCGATGATGTCGGAGATTGTTGCTTAAAAGCATGACAATAACCGCCTGTCAATCAATAATGCTGGTCGCCCGCTCCGGTCTCCACGGGGCTCATGCAGGTGTGGCGAGCACGGCTTTAAGGCATTCGTATTCGCTGCGGACGATATCGACGCCGTGCACGCGTTCGAGCCGGCGAACGGTGAAATGACCCCGCGCTACATTCTGGAAGTGCTCGATGAAGGCGAGATTGACAGCCGCTCCGCCGATGGCGCCGACTACCGCTACCGTTTGTGCTGCCACCTTCTGGGACACGACGACACCAAAGCGCGCGGCGATCCGCGTCAGAAAGCGCACGAGGACGGAAGCGTTTTCCCGGACCGCGCCTTTGTCTATGGCGAAGTCGGCAATTTCGACCAACCCGCGGGCGAGCATTGCGCGAACCGCGAAATAATCTGCCTCCATGCCCGTCTCGTCAGCGGCGGGGCCGCCTAGCGCGAACACTTCAAGGCAGGCGAGCCCGGTCCGCGGATCGGTGAGGTCTTCTCCCTCTTCCTGGGCGATGGCGGCGATAGCGCGCAACATGATCGTGGTCGAAACCGGCAGCTCGACTGCAAGTGCGGCGAACCCGAAGGCGCCGCCGATCGCCCCCGACGTGCAGGCGAGCCCGGAATGGAGCTTGCGGCCGCCGATGAAACGTCGATTTTGCATACTGAACAACGCGACATCGAGGGCCCGCTCCAGAGCCTGCTTGGCGACCTTGGCGACAGCCGTCGAGGCGGTGGCCGGCAATGCCCATTGCACGAGCCCGACCGGTTTGCCGGCGAGCGCGGCAAACCGTCCGGCCAGGCTCGGGCTTTCGAGCCGCCGCACCGCGGCGGCCAGAGCTTCGCGATCCGAATCGGAAAAAGACGCGGCCGATAATTCTCTGCCAGGGAGGTTGAAGTTCATCGCCGGTTTTTGTCGGTGCTCTCTGTTCTTGCCGCCTCACCGATCGCGTCGATCGAGCGCGCCGCCATTCGGTTGGTGATCTCGGCGAGCTTGGTGCTCTGGTCGAGAAAGGCTTGCAAGTGTCCGCGCATCAGCTCCGCTTGGACGGCGAGCATGTCGTTGAAGCTGTGGCATTTCAGCAGAGATTCGGTCGCCTCGGTCGTGCGATGCATCACCTGCTGAGCGTAGTTGACCCAGGCTTGGGCGATGTCCTGCAGTCCCGCAGCAACCGCGGAACCAGCGTCCACCGTTGCCTTCTCGCCCGCCGCTGCCGTTTCCCCATTCCCGGTCCCGCCCCGGCCCCGCGTCGACTTTGCCATTTGATCCTCCGCGTTCGATAGTTTGGCTTTGGCTAAAGATAGGAACTCGCAGCGGGTGCGTCGCGCTTGCCTCGCTTGCCTGGACCGCGCTACTCGTTTCACGAGCAAAGCAGAGCGGAGAAAGCGAGATGATCGCAGGCGAGTTCGATGTCGTCGTCGTCGGTGCCGGCAATGCCGGAATGTGCGCGGCGCTGGCGGCGCGCGGGGAGGGTGCCAGAGTTCTCGTCCTCGAAGCGGCATCCTTTGACGAACGCGGCGGCAACAGCCGCTATACGGCGGGCGCATTGCGCTTTGTCTATAACGGCGTCGACGATCTCCTGAAGCTCTGCGACCTCAGCGAAACCGAGATCGCGACCAGCGATTTCGGCACCTATACAACCGACAAATACTACGACGACCTCGGGCGGCTCACCGACTACCGCAGCAATCCCGACATGGCCGAGCTGCTGATCACCAAGAGCCAGGAAACCCTATTGTGGATGCGCAGCCAGGGCATCCGCTTTGCGCCGATGTACTCGCGCCAGGCCTTCAAGCACGACGGCAAATTCGTCTTCTGGGGCGGGCTGGCGCTCGAAGCCTGGGGCGGCGGGCCGGGGCTTGTCGAAGGGTTGTTCAAGGCGGCCGAGGAGCGGCAGATCCAGATCGCCTACGAGGCGCGCGGCGAGAAGCTGATCGCCGATGACAACGGCGTGCACGGCGTGGTTGCCAAGGTCGAGGGCAAAACGACGGAGATCCCGGCCAAGGCGGTGATCCTCGCCTGCGGCGGCTTTGAGGCCAACGCCGAGATGCGCACGCGTTATCTTGGCCCGGGCTGGGACTTGGCCAAGGTGCGCGGCACCCGCTTCAACACTGGGGCCGGCATCAAGATGGCGCTCGACATTGGTGCCATGCCCTACGGCAACTGGTCGGGTTGCCATGCGGTAGGCTGGGATTACGGCGCGCCCGAGTTCGGCGATCTGTCGGTCGGTGACAATTTCCAAAAGCACAGCTACCCGTTCGCGATCATGGTCAATGCCAATGGCGAGCGGTTTTGCGACGAGGGTGCCGATTTCCGCAACTACACCTACGCCAAATACGGCCGTGAGATTTTGAACCAGCCGCACCAGTTTGCCTGGCAGATCTTCGACCAGCAGGTCGTCCATCTGCAGCGCGACGAATACCGCATCCGCCGGGTAACCAAGGTCACGGCCGACACGTTTGAGGCGCTCGCGGACAAGATGGCGGAAACCGGTGCGGCGGTGCACAAGCCGACCTTTCTGAAGACCATCGCCGAATACAACGCTGCGGTACAGCGCGACATCCCCTACAACCCGACGGTCAAGGACGGACGCACCACCAAGGGTCTGGCAATCGAAAAGACCAACTGGGCGACGCCGCTTGAAAAGCCGCCTTACGAGGCCTATTGCACGACTTGCGGCGTCACCTTCACCTTTGGTGGCTTGCGCATCGACACCGATGGTCGGGTGCTCGACACCGCGGAGCAGCCGATCCCCGGCCTTTATGCGGCTGGGGAGCTGGTCGGTGGCCTATTCTATTTCAACTATCCAGGCGGCACGGGCCTCGTGTCCGGCTCGGTCTTTGGCAAGATCGCCGGGACCAGCGCCGGAACCTCGGCGGTCCAGCGCTGACCCCGGCGCTCAGGATGACTTAGTAACGCCACCCGTAGCCATATCCGTAGGGACCCCAATGATGGTAATGGTGGTGATACCAGGCATGCGGGTGCCAACAATGCCAAGCATAGCCGTTCGACCAGCACCGCGCATCCGCCGGTGACGATAAAGCCGCGGTACCGAGCAGAAAGGCTGTGACTGTTGCGATCACGATTTTCTTCATCGTTATACCTCCTTAATTTCGTCTCCTCGGAGGAATAACGATGAGTAGGGGCAGTTCGGTTCCGGTTAACCTTATTAACGATTACGGCGATTGGCGTCCTTCATTGCGCCATCAATCGGCCGGACATCGCCCGCAGGATGGCCTCGACGGTCGCCCGCGGATCGGCCGAGCGCATGGCCTCGCCCATCACCGCGATACCGCGCGCTCCGGCGCCTAAACAGGATATGGCATTCTCCGGAGTGATGCCGCCGAGTGCGATGACTGGGCCGGGCGCTTGGGCGACAATGCGCGAGAGACCCTCGAGGCCGAGTGCAGGACCATAGCCGGGCTTGCTCGCCGTCAGAAATACCGGGCTGACGGTTACGTAATCCGCTCCCGACCGCAACGGCATGGCGGCCTGGTCTGCGGTATGCGCTGAGGCTCCGATCAAGGCACCCGGCAACCGCGCACGGGCCGTCTCGGGATCGCCACCGCTCGGCAGATGCACCCCGTCGGCGCCCACCGCCGCGACCGCCTCGATATCCTGGTGCGCCGTCACGACCGCCCCGAAACGATGGCCGAGCAGAACCAGAGCGGCGAGCAGCGCGCGCCGCTCCTGGCCCGGCAAATCCTTCTCGCGCAGGCTGAACCAGCGGCAGCCGCCCGCGAACACCGCCTCGGCGACCTCTTCGAGCGGTCGGCACGCCTGCTGGCGATCCGAGATCACGAGCAGTGGTGGGACCGGCAGCCTCACCCGAGATCTCGCTTACGGTCGCGCGGCACCGAGCAACAGCTCGGCCTCGACCGTCACCCGGATCGTCGCTTCACCGGGCTCGGCAACCGGCGCTGCCATCGCCGCCGCGGCAAAGCGCGGTATTGGGCGGCCCTCGGTCTCGGCATTGCCGACATGCAGATCGCGATAGCGAAGCACCGCAAGATGCATATGTCCGGCGACAGAAGCCGCGCGCCGGTCGAGCGCTGCGAGCGCCTCGGCGGTCAAATCCTCCTCGGCGCCGCGCACCGTATCGGGCGAGGCCTGGTAGGCCATCGACGACATCAGCAGACCATCGGATTGCAGCATGCCGGCGAGCTTTAGCGCCGCATCGGCGGCTTTGCTCTTCAGGATCAGTGACTGGGTGCCGCGCCATCGCGACGGGCCATTTTGCAGCCGTTCCTCGCCGACCGAATAGGTACCGGTTTCGACCTGGACGCCTTGCACCTGATGCGCCCGATCGAGCGCGGCCGCCATGCGCCGGTTGATGGCAGTTTGGATCGCCAGCGGATCGGCTCCGGTTTCTTCGACGCGTAGCTCGATGCGCAACAAGTCGCGCAGCACGCTGCTCTCTGCCGTCTGGCTCAGATGCAGCACCGTCGTCTGCTGATCCGCCGGCTGCGCGAGGGTCGCTCCCGCCGCGCAGGCGCTAAAGCCGATCGCGAGAAGAAAACCGGCCCTCCTTGCTCTCATACCGCGGTCAGTTCCCGCGCCGACAGATCCTCTAGGTGCCGCAGGCGGCCGAACAACACGTCGGGGGCGATCCTGGCACCACCCGCGTCGAGGCAGATGCGGAACTTTTCGAACAGCTCCTCTTCGGCGAGCGGCCGGTCTGCGTGGCCCTTGGCCCGCGCCACTTTCTCGCTTTCGATGACCCCGCCGCCATCGGCGAGATCGACGCGCACCTGGTCGAAGACCGAGGCCCCGGAGACCTCGGGATCATAGTTGCGGTTGGTCTCGATCCCGACCTTGCGCATCAGCTCCTGCACCTCGGGGCGGCGGACAAAGCCGTCGGTATATTCGGCGAGGCCGGCGCGCCGCGAGATCACCGCCGCCGCCATCGCGAACTCCATGCTGAACTTGGCGGCGAGCCCGGTCTGCGGCAGGTGGTTGCGCAGGATCAGCGAGTGGGTGTCGCTCAACGAGACGGTGATGCGCTCGATGTCAGCGGGCTTTAGCGGATGGCGGGCGAGCAATTCGAGCATCGCGTCGAGCGCCCGGTGAGTGCAGTAGCAGGCCGGGTATTTCTTGATGCCGAGACGGTATTTGAGGATCCACCAGTCGCTACCAAGCCTCTGCGGCGGGGTCTCGCGGTCGACGGCACCTTCGGGCGACACCGCGCTCAAGAACCCTTGCGGATGTTCGAGGGCGTCGAGTGAGGCGGTAAAGCCGAGCTCGGCGAGGCGCGCCGACATCAAGCCCGAATGCGCCGAGCGGCCGGCGTGGAACGGCTTGGTCATCGTGCCGAAATTGGCCATGACGCCGCTGCTCTGCGAGGCCGCCAGTGCAATTGCTCGCGCGGCGCCATCGGCGTCGAGCCGGCGCAATGACGCGCAGGCAGCCGCGGCACCGATCGGGCCAAAGATGCCGGTCGGATGCCAACCCTTGCGGTGATGGTGGCCGGGGTCGCGCCAGGCGAGCTCGGCCCAGGTCTCGTACCCGGCGACATAGGCAGCGAGCATCGCCCGCCCCGAGGCGCCGAGCGCCTCGCCTTCGGCCAGGATCGCCGGGACCAGCACTGTCGACGGATGACCGCGCAGCGAGGCGACATCGTCATAGTCGAGCGCGTGCCCGGCGGTGCCGTTGATCCACGCCGCCTCGGGTACCGGAGACCTGTCCCCGGTGAAGTACAAAGTCGCCTCGCCGCCCGTCGGGTTGAGCGCCTTGCGCAACAGCTGCGGTGCGGGATCGCCGGCGCCGGCGATCATCGTCGCGATACAGTCGATAAAGCCGGTGCGCGCGACATCCACCGCCCCCTGGGGCAGGCCCTCGAAGGTTAAGCTCGCGACAAAGCGGCCGAGATCCTGGGTCAACGCCATGACTGTCCTCCCGAATTCCGATCCAGTGCTCATTATGCGCCGGTTCTCGGCCAGCGCCTATCGCAGTCGAGCGAGGCGTCATTCCGCTGCCGTCAGCGGATTTTTTGGATTCGCACCGCGTCAGTTTCAAAACGTTAAGTAAAAACAACTGGTTGGCGATAAAGCCCGGCGACCCGGCAGTGGAATGAAATCGCCGAAAACGAGCCCTTGGCAGCGAGCCGGCAGAGGAATTCGGAGACACTCCGGCGCGCGATAAATTTTTCTTGGATCGTATCGTCTCTTCTTGCTCCGGCCCTGATCCGTCATCCGGCGGCAGTCTCTCATAAGAATTTGTTAATTTTATGATTATCGCAATCATTCCGGTCGTTCGACGACGAGCTGGCTCCCGGGCTATGGCCGCTCGAAGCCCTGAACGCATTGCTGGTCGCCGAGCGGCGCAGGCGCCTGGACGCACCACGGCGGCAGCGTCTGACCGGGATCTTGCGCGCGCTGCCGATCAAGCTCGACGATGAAGAGGCGACTCAGGCATGGACCCCGGCCTTCGGCCTCGCCGAACGCCTTGCACTTTCGGCGTATGACGCCGCTTATCTCAAACCGGCCCAGCGTCACCGCTTGCTGCTTGCCTCATTGGATCAGAATTTGCCGCCCGCGGCCGGTGCTTTAGGCTTCGACGAGCTGGGAAGTTGACCCTCTCCCTCCAAGATCGAAGAAGCAGTGCGTAAGGACACTGGTTTGCGTTAATCTCGCCGTGTCAACCGAGCGCTTGGTCAAACATGGCCACCTCCCGCCGTCTCGCCGCGATCCTCGCCGCCGATGTCGCCGGCTATTCGCGGCTGATGGGGGCTGACGAGGAGGGGACGCTCGCCGCTTTGAAGGCGATTCGGCGCGAGCTGAGCGATCCCAAGGTCAAGGAGCATCGCGGCCGCATCGTCAAGACCACTGGCGACGGGCTGCTGATCGAGTTTGCCAGCGTCGTCGACGCGATGCGATGCGCCGTCGAAGTGCAGCGCGCGATGGCCGAGCGAAACGCCGATGTACCGCCGGATCGCCGCATCGAACTGCGCATGGGTATCAATTTGGGCGACATCATCAAGGACGGGCGCGACATCTTTGGCGACGGGGTCAATGTCGCGGCACGGCTCGAAGCCTTGGCCGAACCTGGCGGAATTTGCGTTAGCCGCGTTGTCCGCGACCAGGTGCGCGACAAGCTCGCCTTTTCTTTCGAGGATATGGGCGAGCAGCAGGTCAAGAACATCGCGCGGCCTGTGCGCGTCCACCGTGTCCTGCTTGGCGAAAGGCCGGGTTCTTCCGAGCCAGCTGCGGCGGTATCAGCGCCGCCGCCGCTCGTATTGCCTGACAAGCCGTCGATCGCAGTTTTGCCGTTTCAGAATATGAGCGGCGACCCCGAGCAGGAATACTTCGCCGACGGCATGGTCGAGGAGATCATCACTGCGCTCTCGCGGATCAAATGGCTCTTCGTCATCGCCCGCAACTCGAGCTTCACCTACAAAGGGCGCGCCATCGATGTTAAGCAGGTCGGGCGCGAACTCGGCGTGCGCTATGTGCTCGAGGGCTCCGTGCGGAGGGCTGGCAGTCGGGTGCGCATCACGGCACAGCTGATCGAGGCGCTCAGCGATACGCATCTCTGGGCTGACCGCTTTGACGGTTCGTTGGAAGATATCTTCGAGCTTCAGGACAAAGTCGCCATCAGCGTTGCTGGGGTGATCGAGCCGACATTGCAAGTCGCTGAGATCCGCCGATCCGTTCAACGGCCGACGAGCGACCTCACTGCTTACGACCTCTATCTGCGCGCCCTTTCTAATGCTTATACTTGGGAAAAAGGAGAAATATTCGCTGCACTCGACCTGCTCGGGCAGGCAATCGAGCGCGATCCCCAATATGGCCCTGCCCTTGCCTTGGCGGCTATGTGCCAGCAGAACTTGCACCTTAATGGCTGGACCGAAACTCCGGAGACGGGCCGCCGCGACTGTATCAATCTTGCTCGGCGCGCGCTTCGGGTAGCCGGTGATGATCCGTACGTCCTGGGGAATGTCGCATACGTGCTTGGCTACTTCGGCGAAGACATCGATGCCGCCGTTGAATTGATAGACCGCGCTCTAGCTTTCAACCCGAGCTTCGCTATTGGTTGGCAGCGAAGCGGCTGGCTCAGACTATGGACCGGGGAACCTGATCTCGC
>Ga0306925_10002625_pt1 | contig 15559 bp, 16 predicted proteins | sample flu12Cox44000176_FD_203755 | JGI IMG/M metagenome (GOLD analysis project Ga0306925, IMG submission 203755) | Lab enrichment of tropical soil microbial communities from Luquillo Experimental Forest, Puerto Rico - flux8day.12C.oxic.44.000.176 (v2)... | ecosystem: Environmental > Terrestrial >... | reverse complement strand
GCACCAGCAGTAGCGGGACCAGCGGAAGCGGCGCTACCAAATCGTGTGTCGCCTCGGTCGGCATGGAAGGCCCGCTCACCGGCCCGGTGGCCGTCCTCGGCCAGGAGCAGCTGCACTTCGCGCAGCTTGCGGCCCTCAAGGACAACCTGGTCAACCACACGAAGATCACAATCGTCCAGGGCGACACCCAGCTCAACCCGGCCCAGGCGACGACCGTCACCCAGCAGTTCACCTCGAACTCCAAGATCGTGGCGGTGGTCGGCCCGGCGGGCAGCCAGGAAGTCGAGGCCATAGGCCCGCTGATGGCCAGGGCCGGCCTGGCGTTCATCTCCGGGTCGGCGACCAACGCCACGCTCACGGCTGGCAAGTACCCGACGTTCTTCCGCACCGTGTCCAAGGACAGCGTGCAGGGGCCGCAGGACGCCAACTACATCGTCAACAACCTGCACCCGAAGGCGCTGATGATCGTGGACGACCAGGAGGCGTACTCCACCGGCCTGGTCTCCGCGATGACGCCGATCTTCAAGGCGGCCGGGATCAAGGTCGACCACGAGTCGGTCTCGCAGAAGCTGACCGACTTCTCCTCGCTGGTGGCCAAGGTCACGCCCCAGACGACCGTGGTGGTCCTGCCCTGGCAGGTGGCGTCGAACGCGCAGCAGTTCGGCCGCAACCTGGCACAGCAGAAGAAGAAGGCGGTGATCTTCGGCACGGACGGCCTGTTCTCGCCGGGCACCTTCACCATCAACGGCTCGTACGTGTCCTCGTTCGGCCCGGACATCAACTCGATTGCCGCCGACAAGGCGATCGCCGCGCTCGCCAAATCCAAGTACGGCAACTTCGGCACGTTCGGCCCGCCGGTATTCGCGGCGCAGCACGTGATCGACGAGGCGATCGCGTCGGTCTGCAAGTCCGGCCAGACGCCGAGCCGCGCCAACGTGCTCGCCGCGATCAAGAACACGAACGAGGCCACGACCATCCTCGGCCAGCCGATCAAGTTCACCCCGAGCGGCGACGTCGTGAACGGCAAGTTCTTCCTGTTCAAGATCGACTCGACGGGCCACTACAACCTGATCCCTGGGTGAGCCATTGACCGCCCGGCAGTACGCCAGCCAGCAAGCGGGCGTGCTGCCGGGCGGGATGGGCAGGACCAGGCAGGACGACGCAGTCAGGACCGCGCATGGCCTTCTTCTTCCAGGAACTGGTGAACGGCATCACCACCGGTGCCCTGTACTCGCTGGTCGCGCTCGGCTTCTCGATGGTCTACGGGATCCTGAAGCTGCTCAACTTCGCCCATGGAGACCTGTACATGGTCGGGGCCTACATCGGGTTCTTCGTGATCCAGTGGTTCGGCGGTCCGCAATCGCTGAGCATCGCGGTCCCGCTGCTGCTGCTGATCATGTTCGTGCTGGCGGCCGTGGTCGTCGGCGGGCTAGGGGTAGCGATCGAGCGGTTCGCCTACCGGCCGCTGCGGGACGCGCCGCGGATCGCCCCGCTGATCACCGCGATCGGCGTCTCGTTCTTCCTGGAGAACGCGGCGCTGCTGCTGTTCGGCGCGCAGTTCCGGGTCTACAACACCGCGGACTTCATCTCGCTCTCGTCCGGGATCACGATCGGGTCCGTGACGATCGACTCGGTGCAGATCATGGTCCTGGTGCTCGGCCTGCTGCTCACGGTCGGCCTGCGGGAACTGGTCAACCGCACCAAGCTCGGCAAGCAGATGCGGGCGGTCGCCGCCGACCGGGAGGCCGCCGAGATGATGGGCGTCAACGTGAACTTCACCATCGCGGCGACGTTCTTCCTCGGGTCGGCGCTCGCCGGGGTGGCCGGCGTGATGGGCGGGCTGCTGTTCAACCAGGTGACACCCACGATCGGGTTCATCGTGGGCCTCAAGGCGTTCACCGCCGCCGTGGTCGGCGGCATCGGCTCGCTGCCCGGCGCAATGCTCGGCGGCCTGCTGATCGGCGTCGCGGAGTCGATGATCACCGGGTACATCTCCTCGACGTACACCAACCTGTTCGTGTTCGCGCTGCTGATCGTCGTGATGCTGGTGCGGCCCAGCGGTCTGCTCGGCCGGGCGCAACTGCAGAAGGTATGAGCAGATGAGCCTCGATTCGCCGCCACCGCCCGCGGGCCAGCCGCCCGCCGGGCCGCAGGTCGGGGCGGACGAGTGGGTCGCCAGAGAGGCGCACCGCCGGGAGTACCTGCCGTCCTGGCTGGGCCGGGCGCAACGGCAGGCCGAGCGGGTCGGCTGGTGGCCACGGCTGGCCCTGGCCGGCCTGGCCGCGGCCGCGCTGCCCCTAGTCGGCCTGGGCGGGTTCCAGTTGCAGGTCGGGATCGACGCGCTGGTGGTCGCGCTGCTCGCCGTGGGGCTGAACATCGTGGTGGGCTGGACCGGGCTGCTCGACCTCGGTTACGTCGCGTTCTTCGGCTGCGGCGCCTACGGGTTTGCGCTGGTGTCCTCGGGCCAGGTCGGCCCGAATGGGATCCACCTGCCGAGCTATCTGTCCATTCCGCTGGTCATCCTCGCCACCGCGGCACTCGGCCTGGTTGTCGGGCTGCCATCGAGAAGGCTCGTCGGTGATTACTTGGCGATCATCACGCTGTTCTTCGGCGAGGCGTTCGTCGAGTTCACCAACAACGTGGCGCCGAACACTCTGGGCGGGCCCAACGGGATCGTCGGCATCGACCCGATCAGCATCTTCGGTCACCAGATCACCACCAACACTGGGTACTACCTGCTGCTGGTGGTCGTGCTCGTGGTCACGATGGCGGTGCTGCGCCTGCTGGAGTTCTCCCGCACCGGGCGGGCCTGGCGGGCGGTGCGCGAGGACCCGCTGGCGGCCGGGTCCATGACGATCCCGGTGGACCGGGTCAAGCTGATGGCGTTCGCGTTCGGCGCAGCGGTCGCGGCACTGGCCGGCACGATCTTCGCCGCACAGCAGATCAGCGTGTTCCCGACCGACTTCGACACGCCCTACCTGATCCTGATCTACGCCGGGCTCATTCTCGGCGGCGCGGGCAGCATCGCCGGCGCGGCCACCGGCGCCCTGGTGATCATGGTCATCTACGACGGGCTGCTGCGCAGCCCGACCTATTCCGGCTACCTGTTCTACGGCCTGATCCTGCTGACCCTGGTTGTCAAACTGCGGCCGTGGCGGCGGCTTGGCCTGGTGCTAGGGGCTACTGTGGCGCTCGGCTTCGCCGTCCACGCCATCGCGGCGGCGATCTCCTCCCGCGCGGTCGCGGGCAGCCCGTCCTCGACCGGGTGGATCGGCAGCGTGCTGCACGACTGGGTGATCGTCCCGGCCAACGCCACGGCCGCCGGCAACTGGGGGTTCGTGGCGCTGGTATGCCTGCTGATCGCGCTGGTCCAGGTCCGCCCCCGGACGCGGACGGTCCTGCTGCCACCCACCCTGTACCTGGCGGCGTTCGTCTGGGAGACCCGGCTGAGCGTCGAGCCTGCCGTCACCAGGCAGCTCATGATCGGTGCGATCCTGATCGTGATGATGAACGCACGTCCGCAGGGGCTGCTGGGGCAACGGCGCGTGGAGGCCATCACATGAGCACGGACGCGAACCAGCCGGGGACGGCGGCAGCCGCGGGCGGCGAGCACCGCGGGGATTCCGTATTGCAACTGCAAAGTCTCTCGCTGTCCTTCGGCGGCCTGCGCGCACTCTCCGAGCTGGACCTGCACGTGCGCGACGGGGAGATCGTGAGCCTGATCGGGCCGAACGGCGCGGGCAAGACGACCGTGTTCAACGTGATCACGGGCGTGTACGAGCCGAGCGCCGGAGATGTTGTCTTCGCCGGGAAGTCGATCGCCGGGCTGTATCCGCACACGATCGCCCGGATGGGGATCGCGCGCACGTTCCAGAGCCTGCGGCTGTTCCTGAATATGTCGGTGATGGAGAACGTGATGGCCGCGACCTACGGCCACACCAAGGCGATGCCATGGGAGTCGGTGCTGCGGCTGCCCCGGGCCAGGCGCGAGGAGCGCGAGGCCAGGGCGCTGGCGGCCGACGTGCTGTCGTTCTTCGGCCAGCGGCTGGCCGGCTACCGCTGGGACCAGCCCGCATACTCGCTGTCGTACGCAAACCGGCGGCGGCTGGAGATCGCCCGCGCGCTCGCCACCGGGCCCCGGCTGCTGCTGCTCGATGAGCCGGCTGCCGGGATGAACCCCGCGGAGACGCACGAGATCACCGAGCTGATCTCGCGGCTGTGCACCGAGCGCAACCTCTCGATGCTGGTGATCGAGCACGACATGCACGTGGTGGCGTCCTGCTCGGACCGGGTGGTCGCACTCGACCACGGTGTCAAGATCGCCGAGGGCGGCTTCGACGCGGTCGCCAACCACCCGGCGGTGGTCGAGGCCTACCTCGGGCGCGACCCGGAAGCACTGTCGGACGCCGGGTGAGCGCGCCGGCCCCGGAGGCGCCCGCCGCGCTGCTCCGCCTCGACAACGTCACCACCTACTACGGCCAGATGCGGATCCTCGAAGGCATCTCGCTGCAGGTGCGCGAGGGCGAACTGGTCTGCCTGCTCGGCGGCAACGCCTCCGGCAAGTCGACCACGCTCAAGACGATCCTGGGCATCGTGCGGCCGCGCGCGGGACGGGTGCTGCTGCGCGGCGAGGACGTGACCGGCTGTACGGTGCCGGAGCGGATCGCCCGTGGCATCGCGATTGTGCCGGAGAACCGCCGGCTGTTCGGGCAGATGACGGTCAGGGAAAACCTCGAAATGGGCGCGGTGCTGCGCGGCGGCGAGAAGCTCGACGAGGACTTCGACCGGGTGCACGCGCTGTTCCCGCGGCTGCTGGAACGTCGTGGCCAGCTCGCGGGCACGCTATCCGGCGGTGAGCAGCAGATGGTAGCGATGGGCCGCGCGCTGATGTCGCGGCCCCGGCTGCTGCTGATGGACGAGCCGTCGATGGGCCTGTCCCCCGCGCTCGTGCAGCAGAACTTCCAGATCATCAAGGAGATCCACACCACCGGCGTGGCCGTGCTGATCGTGGAGCAGAACGCGACGATGGCGCTGTCCATCGCGGACCGCGGTTATGTCCTGTCGACCGGGGAGATCGTCCTGGAGGGCCCCGCGGCGGAGCTGCTGGCCAGCGAGGACCTCAAACGCGCCTATCTGGGACGATAGGCGCATGGATGTGGTGGTACGCACCCTGGTGGATACCGCGCCGGGAGGGGATGGCCTGGTCCGGCGCCGGGTCGAGATGCCTGAAGGATCGGCCGTCGAGGCGGCGGCGGGGCCCGGCGGCGAACTGTGGTTCGTGATCGACGGGGCAGGCCTGCTGACCTGCGGGGACGAGACGGCGGCGCCGATACTGCGGGACACGGCGCTGTGGCTGCCGCCCGGCGCGCGCTACCTGCTGGCCGCCGCCGCGGGCATGCTCACCATGGACAGCGTTACGCTCCCCGCGGCTACCGGGCTCCCCGGCGGCACCGTGGTGCCACGGCTGGCCCGGCTGGAGGACTGCGCCGTGGAGGTGACCGGGGACCGGCGGTTCCGGGTCCTGTTCGGGCCGGGCAACGGGTGCGAGGCGGCCACCCAGTTCGTCGGCGAGATCCCGCCCGGCCGGGCCCCGCTGCACAGCCACACCTACGACGAGGTCGTCCTGGTGCTGGACGGGGAGGGCGTGCTGCACGCCGGCCCCGCCGAGCATCCCATCGCCGCGGGCACCTGCATTCACCTGCCGCCGGGGCAGCAGCACTGCCTGGAGAACACCGGGCAGGCCACGCTGCGGGTGCTCGGCGTGTTCCACCCGGGCGGCAGCCCCGCCGCCAAGAGGACAGCCTCCTGACCCGCGCCTGAGCGCGGCCGCCGACCCGTGGTTTGTAGGCGATTACGCCAACGGCCACATTCTTTTGTGGCGCTGGCACCAACGACTACAAACGGCGGAGCCACGCATGCCGTCGTTGCTCCGCTACACCGTGATGGCGATCTTGCCGCTGGCGTGATGCTCCAGCATGTGCGTAACGGCCCTAGCTGCTTGGCCGAGCGGGTAGGTCTGGGCGATAACCACCCTGACCTCGCCCGATTCGAGGAGGCGGCCGAGCGCGGCCAGGTTCTCGCGGTTCATGGCTGGCGTCACGAGCCTCACGTTGGTGGAGCCGAGTCTCATCAGGACTGCCCGCGCCATCCTGGGAAGGCCCGCGAAAAGGCCGCCGGTGTTGCCGATGCTGTTCGGGAGGAACGTTCCGTTGGGCGCCAGCACTCGCACGACGGCCTTTGGCGGGTGGTTCAGCACGTTGTCGAGGATGACGTCGAAACGCCGTCCGCTCTGGGTGAAGTCTTCCTTCGTGTAGTCGATGAGGTGATCGGCCCCGAGCGACCGGACCAGTTCGATGTTGCGGCTACCGCACACGCCGGTGACTTCTGCACCCAGCGCTTTGGCGATCTGGACCGCCATTGTCCCGACCCCGCCCGAGGCGCCGTTGATCAGGACGCGCGTGCCCGCGCTCACCTGTGCCACGTCGCGCATGGCGACCAGGGCGGTGAGCCCGCTCATCACCGACGCCGCGGCGTCGGTGAACGTGAGTTCGGCCGGCTTGCTGGCGAGTTGAGTGGCCGGCGCGACGGCGTACTGCGCGAAGGCGCCGGCCCGGGCCCTGGTGGTCCCGAACACCTCGTCGCCGGGCGCCAAGCCGGTGACTTGCCGGCCAACAGCCTCCACCACGCCCGCGACGTCGCTGCCACGGACCGGGCGCCTGGGCCGGCGCAGGCCGACGCCCGGCCGCAAGATGTAGGGCACTCCGGCGACGGTGGCCCAGTCCGGGGTGTTAACACTGGTGGCCCGCACCCGGATCAGGACATCGCCGGCGCCGATCGACGGCACCTCGATCTCCCCGGGCCGGAGCACGAGCTCCGGCTTCCCGTAGCCGTCCTGGATGATGGCCTGCATGATGGGCGGATTGACGGGCATGGTCATGCTCCTTCTGCTTCGAGAAACCCGGCGGGAGGCAGCGGTTCGCCCCTTCGTGGTGGGACGCCGTGTTATCCTTACAACGTAAGGGTTATCCATACGATGTAAGGGTAAGCCGTACAGTGTAAGGACGTCAAGTGAAGGCCTCCAGGGCGACAGGGCCCGGATCGTGGGCAAGGCTGGTGACATGAAGATCTCTGCGCTGGGCGATACGGGCGATGCACGCCGCGCTCAACTGACCAGGCAGCGGGTGGTCGCGGCGGCCATCGAGCTCGCCGATCGCGAAGGCATCGAGTCAATCAGCATGCGCAGGCTCGCGCAGGAGCTGGGTGTCGAGGCGATGTCCCTCTACACGCACGTGCGCAACAAGAACGACCTTCTGGACGGCATGGCCGATGCCGTGATCAGCGAGATACCGCTGAGCGTCGATGGAGCCGACTGGAGGACGTCGCTGCGCCAGATGGTGCTCGCCGCACGCAAGGTAATGCTGCGGCACACTTGGGCGCCTCACACAGTAGAGACGCGCGCCGCGCCCGGGCCGGCGGGCCTCGGATACGCCAACGCGGTGATCGGTATCCTCCGCGAAGGCGGCTTGACCATCGCACAGGCCCACCACGCCCTGCATATCTTCGGCAGTCGCCTGCTCGGGTTCACGCAGGAGCTCTTCGACGATTCCGGGGACCTCGATCCGGAGACGGCCGCCCAACTCGAGAGCCAGCTCGGTGCTACCCATCCCTATGCCGTGGAGATGGCCCTCGCGGTCACCCACAGCGGCGTCCTCGGACCATGCGATGACGACGCCGAGTTCGCGTTCGCGCTCGACTTCATCCTCGACGGCCTCGACCGGCTCCAAAGCGGCTGACTATAGGGCGAGCACGAGGATCAGGGGCGAGGTCGGGCGCCCGGTTCCGTGGGCAGGCTCCACGGTCAGCCCGAGCCGGTCGCCGGTCCGCAGGCCGGCCGCGACCACCGGGCCGCTCATGCCGTGCTTGGGCATGGGCAGCAGCCCGGCAGGCCGGTCCGCGCCGGGTCCCATCAGCCACAGTTCGTAGCACTGCGAGCCCGGCAGCGCCCGCAGCCCCGCCGCGGCGAACACCAGCATGCGATCCCGGCGGGACATCATCACGGTGGCGGTGCCGCCGGTGCGCACCTGGCCGCTGAGCACGGCCAGATCCGGTGCGGTCAGCACCGTGGCGACGTCGTGGCCGACCGGCGACTGCGTGGGCGGTGCGGACCGGACCACGGTGCCGCCCGCCCAGACGGCCACCGCGGCCAGCACCGCAACCCCGGCCAGCACCACAGCCAGCCTCGGTGCCCGCAGCCGCCCGCGGAACCGGGCCGGCCGCTGGCCGGGCACGACCGGAGCCCGGCGGGCCGGGGCCGGGGAGGCGCCGTGGGTCACCGGGGGCAGTTGCCTGGTCCGGGCGGTCTCGGCGAGCAGTTGTTCCCTGAGGGCGTCCGGCGGCCGCACCGCCGCCGCACCGGCCAGCCGCGCGGTGGCCTCGTGCAGCCCGGCCACTTCCCTGGTGCACTCCTCGCATCGCTCCAGGTGCCGCTCGAACCGGGCCCGGTCCTGGCCGTCGAGTGCGTCCATCGCGTACGCGCCGGCCAGGGTGTGCGGTTCGGGCCGCGAGCCGGTCATCGCGCGACTCCCAGGCAGTCGCGCAGCCGGATCAGGCCATCGCGCATCCGGGTGTTCACCGTCCCGGCCGGCACCCCAAGCAGGCCCGCGACCTCGCGGTAGGTGTACCCGCCGTAGTAGGCGAGGGTGACCGCCTCGCGCTGCAGTTCGGTCAGCGCTCCCAGGCAGCGGCGGACCCGCTCGCGGTCCAGGTTGTCCTCGACGGTCTCCGCCACGTCGTCGTAGGCGATCATGGGTGCGGCGCTGCGCCGGTCCCGCGCCGCGGCGCGCTGCTCCGACCTGACCCGGTCCACCGCCCGCCGGTGCGCGATCGTGGCCATCCAGGCCATCGGGCTGCCCTTGCAGGCATCGAACCGGGAGGCGGCCCGCCAGACCTCGACGAAAACCTCCTGGGTGACCTCCTCCGAGAGCGAGGGGTCGCGCACCACGCTGCGCACCGTGCCGAACACGGGGGCGGCGACGCGGTCGTAGACCTCGGCGAACGCGGCGTGGTCGCCGCGTGCCACCCGGGCGAGCAGGGCCGCCAGGTCCGCACCGGGCGCGGGCAGGCTGCCGTGGCTCCGCGGCGGTGACACACGGCCGGGTCCGGTCTCCACGCCCTTAATTCGTCGCCGCCGCCGCGCCGTCTTGGCCGGCCCGCGGGATCGGCGCGGCCGCCGGTTGTGGCCAATGAGCGAGCCAGCCCGTGCCGAATACCTGGTGTGAGGCACAGCCCGGCAGGCACCGGGGCCGTGGCCACGCCGCCGGACGGGCCTACCGGGCCGGCCGGCCCTGCGAAGAGGGAGAAACCGTGCGTATCAAAGATGTTGACGCGTCACGCCGGACAGCAACGCTCGCCGGTGCCGCGGCCGCCGCGGTGCTGGCAGTGGCGGCCGCCGGCTGCGGCTCCACGAGTTCCACGGCGGCCGGCGCCGCCGCCACCCATCATCCGATGCCCTCGCACTCCCACGCGATGACGGAAACCGCCCGGTTCGGGTCGGACTGCGGGATGGTCCCCGCCACCGGCATGGGCAGCTTCCACGGCATGAGCATGGACCCGGTGGTCACGGCGGCCAAGCACAATCCGCTGCTGACGTCCTTCGCCGCCGACGTCAAGATGGCCGGGCTCACCGGCGACCTCAACTCCATGCACGCCTTCACCGTGTTCGCCCCGGCCAACAGCGCGTTCGCGAAGCTGCCGGCCAACGAGATGGACATGATGCACAGCCCCGCTGAACTCGCCAAGATCCTCAAGTACCACATCGTGAGCGGCCGTGTCACCCCGGCGGAACTGGCACACGGGATGGCGCTGCCGACGCTGGAGGGCGGTTCGGTCAAGGGATCGAAGATGGGCTCGGTCTACGAGGTCAACAACGCCCAGGTGATCTGCGGCAACATCCAGACCGCGAACGCGACCGTCTACGTGATCAACAAGGTCCTGGTGCCGATGCACTAATTGAACTTCGCGGCCAGGACGGCGCAGGGCCGCGCCGGGTATGGCGTGGCCCTGCGTCCGGATGGCCTGGTTGCCGATGCGGCTCAGGTCCCGGTGCAGCCCGGGGTGGCCCGTACCAGCCCGGCCGCCAGCGCGATCGGGGCGCCGTGCGCGTGGTGCAGTGGGCTGAGCTGGATGCCGGCATCGTGCGGCAGGGCCTTGGAATGTATCACCAGCGGCGGCCCGTGCCCGCCGAAGACCTCGGCCATCAAGATCGCGCTCATCTTCGGGTACCGCTGGCAGGCGCGCGGCTCGTGGCCGAAGAACGTGACGCTGGCCGGCACCCCGTCGGCACGCAGCGTGCTCTGCAGGCCCTGCGGGTCACGCAACTGCCGGACGGTGACCGTGATCGTCCCGTCGGCCTGCCTGGTCACCGTCCAGGCCGTGAGATGGATGGGGGGCTGCGGGCCGGCGTGGTGGCCGGTGGGCTGTAGTGCGGTCACGGCCAGCGTCGCCGCGGCGGCCACGGCCAGCGCACCGGCGGCTACGCCAGGCAGCCGGCGGCGGGCCCGCAGCGCCCGGCCGCGGCCGACGATCTGCTCCACCGGGGTGTCCATGTGCACGTTGCTGCGCTGCTCGCGCACCAGAGTGATCAGGTCGTCGTCGGTCATGACGGAATCTCCTTCTGTTCGGGCATGAGGTCGGCGCGCAACGCGGCGATGGCGCGGCCCAGGTGCGCCTGGACGGTGCCAGGCGCGATGCCGAGCGCTGCGGCGGTGCGGGCGGTGTCCAGGTCAAGGAACAGTCGCAGCGCCACGACCTGCCGCTGCCGTTCCGGCAGCCGGGTCAGCGCCACCATGATCCGCGGATCGACCGGGCTGTCGAACGTCTCGCCGGCCGTGGGCCGGTCCGCGATCGCGCCTGGGTCGGCCAGCGGTACCTCCCGGCGGCGGCGCCGCCACCGGGACACGTGCGCGTTCAGCGCGGTCCTGACCACCCACGCCGCCGGCGCCGGATGCCTGCTGACCGTGCGCCACCGCGCCCACGCCCGGGCGAAGGCCTCGGCCACCAGGTCCTGCGCGGTATCCCGGTCGCCGACGCTCACCAGGACGGTGAACAGGCACTCATCTTTGGACCTGCGGTAGAACTCCGCGAAGTCCGGCCGGTTGGCTCCCATGCCCTTCCAACGCACGACGGCACCGCGGCGGTTACCTGGGCGCCGCGGTCGTGTCTGCCCGGCTTGCGTTGCCAGCCTAGTCAGGCCGGCGCGGTGGCGGCAGAGCGGCGGCCCTGCTGGCCTGGGGGGAGCGACACCCTGGAACCCCCCGGTGGCCCCCCTGCTCCCGGATGGAGGGCCGGCCCGGCGCGGTCCGATAGTGTCCGGGAAGTGGCGACGACTGGGGACGACGCGGCGCAGATCGCGGAGGAGTACCGGGTGTTCGCCCGGCAGGAGGCCCGCGGCCGGTCTCTCGCGTATGAGTCGCTGGCCGAGTCGGTCGCCGGCGATGCCGCCCTGGTGAGCTTCGTGGCCTCGCTGCCCTATGCCAAGCGCCAGCCCAACCTGCTGTTCGCGGCGGCGCGGTACCTGCTCGGCGCCGCGCCCGGCCTGCTACAGCTGCGCGACCTTGTCAGCGGCTCACGGGCGGAACTCACCGAGGTGATGCTGAGCCACCGGACGCAGACCAACGAGCCGGCCCGCTGTGCCACGCTGCTGCCCGCCCTGGCCCAGCTTCCGCAGCCGCTGGCGCTGATCGAGGTCGGCGCCAGCGCCGGGCTGACCCTGCTGGTGGACCATTACTCCTACGACTACGCCGGGCACCGGCTGGCGGGCCGCGACCCGCGGGCGCCGACCCTGCGCTGTGAGCCGCGCGGCCCGGTCCCGCTGCCGGCCGGGCTTCCCGAGGTCGCCTGGCGGGCCGGGCTTGACCTCAACCCGCTGGACGTCAACGATGCCGACGACATGCGCTGGCTGTCCTGCCTCGTCTGGCCGGGCGAGGGCGACCGGCAGGAACGGCTGGCCCTCGCGATCGCCTCGGCCCGCCGCGACCCGCCGGCTGTGCACCCCGGTGACCTGCTCACCGACCTGCCCGCGCTGGCGGCGCAGGCGCCGGCGGACGCGACGCTGGTGGTCTATCACACCTCCGTGCTCACCTATGTCGCTCCCGGCGAGCGGTGGCGGTTCTTCACCGCGGTCGCTGACCTGGATGCCGTCTGGCTGTCCAACGAGGTGCCCGGGCTGGTGCCGGGCATCCCCTCGACCGCCCGCGAACAGAGCGGGGGCGGGCGCGGAGCGCGGGGGCGGGAAAAACAGAGCGGGGGCGGGCGCGGAGCGCGGGGGCGGGAAAGACAGAGCGGGGGCGGGCGCGGAGCGCGGGGGCGGGAAGAACAGAGCGCGGCGCTGCTCGTCCGCGACGGCCGGACGCCGCTGGCGCACACCGATCCGCACGGGACATGGCTGCACTGGCTCGGCTGACCACGGGGTGGCCACCTTCAGGTGGAAGAGGACAATACGCCGGCCATCGCTCTATTCCCGCTGCGGATTCACCGGCCACCACGGATACCACTACCGGATCGCGCCGGCCGCTGGCTGACATCGCGGCGCTCAACCAGCGATGATGTGATCATGCCCGGTCGCAGCAGCCCCGATCGTGGCCTGCGGGCCGCGACGTTCGTCGATCACCGGCGCCAGGACGGCCTGATCGTCCGCTGGGAGTCCCGGCACCACCGCAAGCATCTGAGGGCCGCCGCGGCGGGCGGTCCTACGTGGTGGGCGCCACGGGCCCGTGGCTGGTGGATCGCCGTGCTGTTCGCCGTGGGGTCCGCCCTTTTCGCGGTGGGTTCCGTGCCCGGGTACGTCAGCGCCGTCGGGGCGCGCTGGGACTCGGTGACCTACTTCATCGGCTCGCTGTTCTTCACCTCCGCCGCGTTCCTCACCTACCGCGAGGCGGTGGATGCGGCGCCCGGCGCCCAGGACGATCCGGGCCACCGGCGGTTCTTCGTCTATCAGCCACGGCGCATCGACTGGTGGGCAACCGCGGTGCAGCTCGCCGGGACGCTGTACTTCAACGTCAGCACCGGCGTCGCGATGGGAGCCAACCTGAGCGCGCAGACTGCGCATCAGCACGTGTGGCGCCCCGATGCCGTCGGCTCGGTCTGCTTCCTGGTGGCCAGCGCGCTTGCCTGGTACGAGGTCTGCCATGGCTGGGCCGCCTGGCGGCCGCGCTCCTGGTCCTGGTGGATCACGCTGCTCAACCTGCTCGGCTCCATCGCCTTCGGCGTGTCCGCGGTGGCCGGTTACATCAGCCCCGCGACCGGCGAGCTGCGCAACGCCGAGCGGGCGAACCTGGGCACGCTCGTCGGCGCGATCTGCTTCCTCGTGGGGGCGGTGCTGCTGCTGCCGGAACGGACCGAGGAGGCCAGCGGCCAGGTCACCGCGTCGGGTGACGGCTCCCATGCCACGATCGGAACACCATGCTAGTTCTGACCCCACCACCCCGCCCAAGGCAGTCACGGTGACCGCGGAACACGGGGCCGGTCATGGACCAGCATGAACTCAAGGCGGCCTGCCTGGCGCTGCCGGGCGCGGTGGAGGACTTCCCGTTCGGGGACGAGGTGTCGGTCTTCAAGGTGGGCGGGAAGATGTTCGCGCTTTCCGTCCTCGACGGCACACCGCTGGAGATCAGCGTCAAGTGCGACCCGGACCTCGCGGTCCAGCTCCGGGCCACGCACGAGGCGATCAGGCCCGGTTATCACCTGAACAAGCGGCACTGGAACACGATCACGATCGACGGCTCGCTGCCGGACCAGACGGTGGCCGACATGCTTACCGATTCCTACGACCTGGTGGTCGCGTCGCTGCCCAAGGCGCGCAGGCCGGGCTGACCGGCACGCTCGCCGCTGCCCAGCAGCGGCGCGGCCGGCACGACGGCGGGGTGCACCGCGCTCGTCACCGGCGCAGCCGGGGCCGCCTGCGCAGACGGCCGCCGGGTCAGCAGCGCGGCGGCGATCACGCCGGCCGCGGCGAAGAAGGCCACGATCAGGATCAGGCCGTGGCGGTAGCTGGCGATCGGGTCCGCGTGGGACACGTGGGTGAGGATCGCCACCAGCCCGGCAACCCCGAGCACGGTGCCAACCTGGCGCGCGGTGTTCAGGATCCCGCTCCCGGTACCGAACCTGGCCGGGGTGAGCGCGGCGCTGCCAGCCGCCAGCAGTGACGGGATGGCCAGGCCCACACCGGCCCCGCCGAGCAGTTGCGCGGGCAGCAGGTGCGTGAGGTAGGCCGGCTGCTCCTGGATCTGGGTGAACCAGAGCAGTTGCCCGGCGGCGTTGACGGCGCAGCCGATGACCGCGACCCGCCCCGGCCCGCCGAGCCAGGCGCCCAGGCGGGGCGCGACGCCGCGGGCGAACGGCAGCACCATCAGCGGCCCGGGCGCGATGGCCAGGCCCGCGACCACGGCCGAGTAGTGCCACACGCCGGTGAGGAACTCGACCGAGTTGAGCACGAAGGCCCCGAACCCGGCGTAGTAGAAGATCGAGGCGGCGAAGGCGCCGCTGAAGGTGCGGGAGCGGAGCAGTTCGAGTTCGATGACTGGGGAATGGTGCCGCCGGGACCGGGCCACCACGGCGGCACCGCAGGCCAGCGCTGCGAGCAGCGTGCCGCCGAAGGCTGCCGAGCCCCAGCCCCACTCCGGGGCCTTGACCAGGGCGAGCGCCACCAGGCCGACGGCCGCCGCCAGCAGCCCGGCGCCGATCAGGTCGGGCCGCCCGCCGGCTTGCTCGTCCTTGCTTTCCGGCACCACGCGGTAGGCCAGCACGATGGCGGCGAGCCCGACGGGCACGTTGATCCAGAACACCCAGCGCCAGTTGAGCTGGACCAGGCTGCCGCCGATCACCGGGCCGAGCGCGGCACCCAGCGCGCCGAACGCGGACCAGGTGCCCAGGGCCTGCGGCCTGGCCCGCGGCGGCACGGCGGCCAGCACGAGGGACAACGACGCGGGCACCATCAGGCCCGCCCCGGCCGCCTGGATGATCCGCGCCGCAATCAGCGCGGCGACGCCCGGCGCCACGCCGCACAGCACCGAGCCGAGCACGAACGTGGCAAGGCCGCCGATCAGCACCCGGCGGCGCCCGACCCGGTCAGCCCACCGGCCAGCGGGAACCAGCACCGCCGCGAACACGATCGTGTACGCGTTGAGCACCCAGGACAGCGAGCCAAGGCTGGTGCCCGGGTACTGCTTGCCGATGTAGGGGAACGCGAGGTTGACGATGAAAAGGTCCAGGCTGGACATGAACACCGCCAGGGCCAGGACACCCACGATCGCGGTCACCTGACGGCCGCTGGAGGCCCCGGCCCGGTGACGGAGGAACCGGGCCGTAGGCCATCGGGGGGTTTCAGGGGGGTCGCCCCCCCGGGCCAGCACAAGGAGGTGGCCTGATGCCGCAGGGAAAGCCACTTGTTGTTCCAGATGACGGGCTGACCACCCGGCAACGGCGGAATCGTGCGCTGATCGTGGTGCACACGGGCGAGATGAAGGGCAAGTCAACGGCCGCGTTCGGGCTGGCACTGCGGGCC
>Ga0306925_10002620_pt1 | contig 15572 bp, 14 predicted proteins | sample flu12Cox44000176_FD_203755 | JGI IMG/M metagenome (GOLD analysis project Ga0306925, IMG submission 203755) | Lab enrichment of tropical soil microbial communities from Luquillo Experimental Forest, Puerto Rico - flux8day.12C.oxic.44.000.176 (v2)... | ecosystem: Environmental > Terrestrial >... | reverse complement strand
CATTGCCATCTAGAGCAGGTCCAAAGCAGACCTGTTTTCTCCTTCGACCTGCTTCATCGTGCATTGTCGAGGAGATTTTTCCGGCCGCCATCTGAGGAATTTCGCGCGGCTGCTGGATGAATGCGCATCAGCAGATCGTCAAATGAAAGGTTGCCGTCGACAGGAACAACAATTTCGCCGTCCCACGAATCGCTTGGCGGGAAGATTGAGCAACGAATCGACCAGTTCGGGAAAGTATCGCCCTAACGGCTTGCCGGACTCAGATTCTAGATCGACCTGTTGGCGGTCACAAAATGCCAGGCAACGAAAGCCATCCCATTTAGCCTCGTAGTGCCAGCGAGGACCTTGCGGAAGTTCTTCAGCGGGTTGCGCTTCCATAGGCTGATACGTTTTGGGGAGCGGAAGGCTCATAGAAGCTTTGTAAGATTTGTGCGGCCTTGCTTGGCGAGCAGAGGTTTCCAGAGATCGCCGATTTTGGCGACGCGGAGAGGCACAGTTTTCATTGTGAAATCCTCAATCTCGATGCCTCGCTCGACCTCTTGCCAGGTGACCGGTGTGGAGACGCTCGCCAGAGGTTTCGGCCGTACCGAATAGACCGATGCCAAGGTTCTGTTCCAGGCGTTCTGGTTGTAATCGACGAGAACATGCCCCACGGGGCGCTTTGCGACTCGATACTCGGCGGTAACTAGCTTGGGGTTTCTCTTCGCCAGTTCGATCGAGATCGCTTTTGCAAAGCCCCACACCTCCTTCTGGGTTGGTCCGCGCACGATGGGCACGTAGACATGGATTCCGCGGGAGCCGGTAGTCTTGGCATAGCTGGCGATCCCCACTGCCTTCAAGGCGTCTCGCACCACGAGCGCGGTTTCTCGAACCAGACGAAAGGAGGCGCCGGCCACCGGATCGAGGTCAAAGTGCAGATAATCGGGCCGGTCCACATCGTCGCAGCGTGCGTACCAGGGATTCAGATCAATGCATCCGAGATTCACGAGCCAAAGCAGAGAGGCCTGATCCTGAACGACAGGGAAGTCGATCACGTTTCCGGAATGGTGCTCAATCGAGCAGATGGAAATCGATAAAGGGCGCTGCTTGGGTGCGCGCTTCATGAAAAAAAAGTCGCCCGAAATGCCATTCGGATAGCGTTTCATGACCATGGCCCGATCCCGAACGTGCGGCACAAGCCACGGCGATATGACGAGGTAATACTCGAGCAAGTCGCGTTTGGTTAGGCCGAGGCCCGGCCAAAACACTTTTCCCAGGTTGGTGAGGTGAACATCCCCGCCGTCAACTTGAACGGTTAGATCGTTCACGCCCGCGGGGATCACAGAATCGAGCAGTCGAGACTTTTTTGTCGAGGTGCGGATGCGCTGTGGGGGCGCCGGAACCTGCTTCGGACTTTGCCCGCGTCTTTGGGCCATGTCTCGCGCTCTATCGAACCCGCAGCTAGCTTATCCTAAGCCGCCCTTGCACTGCGACGCAGGGCCGAAAAATCCAGAACCTGCACCGCCAAACTAGGGTGTTAGCCGTGTGCTTCTACGGTTTGCACAGCACACGGCTGATCAGCCCATCCCCAGTGAAGGGTGATTGCGCATTTCCGATATGGTGATTGGCGATGGTGGGGACAGACCCCGAGCGGGGCGCTGACTCCATCCCTGCACCTCAACCCCCGCCATCGAGGGGTCGGAACAGCTAATCGGCCAGCGGATTAGGTCGAAGTTGAAAATGCACGACCTTGGGCAATGTTCCTTTGCCCGTTTCGCTGTGAAACGGCGTTCGAGTGCCCCAGGTCGTCCACACTCCTTTGCCTTTCCAGCCTGCTTTGGGGTCATCGAAGCGGCCGTCCATCCCCTTCGCAAAAAAGCCCAGTGGATAGGCGACGCGCATAATCACGAATTTTCCGTTTACCAGCGCGATGAGCGAATCAGACGAGTTGCCAGTGATGATGGGCGTGTCTGGGCCAAGACCGAGGGTGTCGAAACGGTCCACCCAAAGGTAGTAGTGAGAATCATCGCTGCCGGAATCGGTCACGTTCTTGAATTTCGGCCCCGGCGTCTGATAGAGCGCCCAGCCTTCGGGGCACTGCTGGCCCGTTGCCTTCGGCCCGCTGAGCGGTCCCTTGCATTTTCGACGGTCGAAACTGGCCATGTGGCCGCTGGCTAAGGCCACCCACACGACGCCATGGCTATCAACATCCATGCCACGAGGCGAATAGCCCCACACCGGAGCCCTCGAATCGTTCCAGGGAAGCTCATAATATTCGGCGAGAGCGGTTTCCGGCGGGTTCGAGCCCGGATTAAGCCGCGCGATGCCGCCCGGAAATCCCAGCACCGTGCCCCACACCGCGCCGTCAGGAGCGATACCGATGCCATAGAACGCCGCATTCAGGCGCGTGTCTTTGGTGGGGTCTGTTGCGGCAGCCGTAAGTGCCGAAGACATGCCAAGACTCTCGCCGCCCGGCGTCGTGGCAACATTCGGTCTGGTGTCTTGGTAGGGGTCGCGCTTGCCGTTTCCATTCGTGTCGAGTACGAGCGCGGTCCAGCCTTGTGATTTCGCAGCATCGTGGGTTTGGTCCCATATCTTCGTGTTTAGCCAGCCCACGACGCCGCCTCCCCCACCGCTGCTGGTCCACAAGGTGTCGTTCGCATCTTGTGCAAACAGCAGATGATGCGTGCTGTAGCAGGTATCGATCAGCGAGAACTGCTTAGTTGCCGGATCGTAGACCGCTAGCTGCCGGCCGGACCGGTTGAGCGCAGTGAGCTTGGCGGCGATTAGATCTGAGCCTTCCTTACAGAAAGCCGGGTCGTCGGCGGCGCGGATTCTGGCTGTAATCCAGACGCGGCTGCGCTCATCGAGCATGGGATTGTGAGCGGTCGTGTGGCTGTCCCAAATCGCTTCATCGCCCCACACAGCCGATGGTTCTAACGGCTTCGGCTGCCCCGGCGTATCCGGGTCACGGTAGGGAAGGGGAACGCGACTAGCCGTGTTGCGCACCGGATCGAGCACGGGCAGGTAGTCGCGGCTTTCTTCGGGCGAACCGTAAATCAAGCCATTTGCATTGACGCGCGGATTGCGTTTGTCGGTCGAAATCTCGTCGTGCAGATAAGCCTTTGGATCAGCCCAGTCCCACTGCGTAATGGCGATATTCCGCTCGATGCCTTGCGGACGCGGGGGCGCTTCAGTTGGCAACTCGCCGTTCGCGATCCGTGTGGTCCAATCGCCAAAAAGCTCTGTGGCACGCTTTGCGCCAAGCTGAGCTAACCCGCCCAGCATGATTACCCCCGCCTGGCCCGACTGCACGCGGCGCGTCCAGGCCTGCGCGGGATCGAGGTTGGCGAACATTGATGGAATCGTGCGCGTGTAGAGGTTCCCGAGCTGATGGCACGATTCGCAACTATCGGTCTTGATCAGGTGAATCCACTGGCCTTGCGTTTTGATGTTTGGCGAAATCCCGTTCCCCGAGGGGCCGGTTCCAGGAAATTCGCTCTGCCCAGGAACTTTCAGCAAGGCGTACCAATAATTGGCGGGGTAATATTGCGCTGCACTCTTCTCGTCGAGGGCAACATTGGGATTGAGATCCACTCGCTTGCCGGGTTCAGAGTCGATCTTGGGGGAGTCAGTCAAGCCGTAGCCGCGCGCCCACACGCTGTAGCTGGCCCTCGGCAGGTCCGGGATCAGGTAACGCCCCTGGTCGTCTGTCACAACTTCCTTGATGTACCGCGTGGCCAGGCCGGTCGTTTCTGCGATCACCCAAACCCCGGCTTCGGGGCCTTTGCTGCTGGACACGACGCCGCCAATGTCGTTTGCCCCGATCCTTAGGGGCGCCGCCTGTTGAGCACGCGCAAAATCGCGCGCGCTCTGAGAGAGGACAACCATACTGACGGCTACGGAACAAACGAAATAAAGAGCGTTGCGAACCTGCATGGGTGCCCCCTGTGGCGCTGCCTGGCTGGGACCTTCTGTGTCGCTCCCCCGAGCGCCTGTTATACACCGGAAGCGGTTGGGAACATAACCGATTGGCTGAAAGCTCGAGCTTCGACTCAGTGCCGTCCCAAGACAAGCTGTTCGTTCAGTTGCACTTAACCCTGGCCTGACTATTGACGCGGGCCCGGCTATCGTCGTAAAATTCGGAAGTTTTGTAGAAACGGGCAACGCCCCGGGTGCATCTTATGTTTGTATCTGTAGGATGTGGGGCGAGTTGGGCGCGAGCGGCAAGGAACGACTCAAGGGGTCATCTTCATCCGTCCGCAGGTCTTTAATCTATCGAAGGGCCGGAGTGTCTTGTGCCGGCCTTTTTGTGTTTGTATCTTTCAATCGGTTCGCCGATAGCTTGTTAGGGAGAAGAAAAGCGTGACGTTGGCTCTCGAAGAAAAATACGATCAAGTAAGGCAACTCATCGCCATGGGCAAGGAGCGGGGGTACCTGCTCTACGATGAGGTCAATGACATTCTGCCCGCCGAGGTTCACTCCTCGGAAGAAATTGATGATTTGCTCTCGACCTTCGAGCGCTACGGGATCGACGTCTATGAGGACTTGTCCAGCGCCAAGGCCGCTCTCGCTGCGGCCGATTCGTCGGACACGGCAGAAGGTGTGAAGGAAGACGTCGCCTCCGAAGACGGCGATCTCGATCTCACGCCCGGCACGCTTGAGAAAACCAACGACCCGGTTCGCATGTACCTGCGCGAGATGGGCACGGTTCCCTTGCTGACGCGTGAGGGCGAAGTTGCCATCGCGAAGCGAATCGAGCGCGGCCAGCTGCTTGTCCTGAAGACTATCACCAGGGCCCCGTTGATTCTGAAGGAGCTGCTCAAGGTCGGAGACGATCTGCGCAACGGCTCCCGTTCCATCAAGGAAATTGTCCAGTTCGATGATGAGGAGCTCACTGAAGAAAAGATCGAAGCGAAAACGCGCGAAACTCTCAAGCAAATCGACAAGATCGCCAAACTGTATCAAGAGTGTATGAAGTTGGCGGCCAGGCTTGAGCGAGTTCCGCGTTCGAAAAAGAAGCCATATCTGCGCGCCCGCTACAATGTCGCACGCGCCCGAGTGGAGATGTCGAAGCTTGTCCGCGAGATTGACTTCAATCCGCTCGAAAAGAAGCGCCTGATCGACAAGATTCACCAGACAGTCGAGCGCGTGCATTTCCTCGAGCGCGAAATTGTGAAGTTGGAGCGTCGTGTCGACGCCTCGAAAGGTGATGTTCAAGCCGAAGCCCGCAGGGATTTGCGCGCTCGCCGTCAGGAATTGACCGACATCGAGATGGCTGCGGAGGTCAGTGCACAAGACCTCAAGCGGGCCATCCAAGTGATCCTTCGCGGGGAAGCGGAAGCGGAGCAGGCCAAGAAAGAACTGATCGAAGCCAACCTTCGTCTCGTCGTTTCCATTGCCAAGAAGTACACAAACCGTGGATTGCAATTCCTCGATCTGATTCAGGAAGGCAACATCGGCCTGATGAAGGCTGTCGATAAATTCGAGTGGCGCCGCGGCTACAAGTTTTCAACCTACGCCACGTGGTGGATCCGCCAGGCCATCACCCGCGCCATTGCCGACCAAGCGCGCACCATCCGCATCCCGGTCCACATGATAGAGACGATTAACAAGCTTGTCCGCACGCAGCGCCAACTCGTGCAAGAGCTAGGTCGCGAGCCTACTTCTGAGGAAATCGCAAAGCGCATGGACATCCCTGTGGCCAAGGTGCGCAAGATCTTAAAGATCGCTCAGGAGCCGATTTCACTGGAAACTCCGATCGGCGAAGAGGAAGATTCCCACCTGGGAGATTTCATCGAGGACAAAGCGGTGGTTTCCCCCTCCGATGCGGTCATCAATCTGAGTCTGAAGGAGCAAACGTCTTCGGTGCTCAAGACGCTCACTCCCCGCGAAGAAAAGGTCATCAAGATGCGTTTCGGCCTGGACGACGGCAGCGAGCACACATTGGAGGAAGTCGGGCAGTCCTTCGCCGTCACGCGCGAACGCATTCGCCAGATCGAAGCGAAGGCGCTGCGAAAATTGCGTCATCCCTCGCGCTCGCGCAAGCTCCGCGCGTTCCTTGAAACCTCCGCCAACGATTACTAATTCGTGGAGTGTCGAAGCGGAACGACCGCTTCTATGTTTGCTGGGAGGTCGCCCTTGAATTCCGGCAATCCTCTAGCTGAGATCCAGCGCTCTGTGTCGACTGCGCCGCCGACAGCGATTGGAAACCATTTCCGATAGTCAGTGCGAATGTGCGCTGGCTGTGTGGGGGACTGCGAACCACTCCGCGCACACCGCCCCGATCGCTTCATCGCTTGTCATCTCTCCCGCAGGTCACAAGATCGGATTCGGAACCGTACTATACTGTCAACTTCCGCACCGCAGAGGTGGGCCGTGTCGCCGAGCAGGGTTAGAAATCCGCGCGAACCTGAGCGTGATTACTCTCATCGCTCCCTCCTCGATAAACTCGGCGTAAAGCCGGGTCAGCGCATCTGGGTGCTCGGTGTACGATGCCTCCTTTGAGCGAGATCTTGTCGCCATCGTGCCGGCCGTTGTGCACGACAGGGTCGTCAGGGGCGCCGATCTGATATTTCTTGCTGCCGACGATCGGAACGCTCTGGCCCGCATAAGATCGCTGAAAAGCTCCCTTGAGCCTGCCGGCGCAATCTGGGTTGTTTTTCCCAAAGGCCAGAAGCACATCCGCGAGGTGGATGTCATCGCCGCGGGCAAAGCGGCGGCCCTCACAGACAACAAGGTCTGCCGCTTTTCGCAGACACACACCGCTCTCCGTTTCGTGGTTCCGCTCGCGCGCCGTTGATTTTCCGCAAGCGAACTCGCACTCGCAAAATGTCCCTGTGCAGCCTCCCAGCGGTCATATCATGTGCTTATGGCTCCCAGGCTAGAAGTGCGGGGCCTCACCGTCGCACTGCCCACACGCGCAGGCTGGATCCGGCCGGTCAACGACATCTCCTTCGCGCTTGCCGAAGGCGAGATCCTGGGCATCGTCGGCGAATCTGGCTCCGGTAAGACGATGCTGGCTCTCGCTTTGATGGGCCTCTACCCGCCGGGGGCGCGCCGTACTGGCGAAATTTGGCTGCAGAAGTGCGTTGAGCCAAGCGGCGATGGTGGTTTGGACCTTGTCAGTGCGAATGAGGCGGAAATGCGCGCCATTCGGGGTGGGAAAATCTCCATGATTTTTCAGGAACCGATGACCGCGCTCAATCCCGTCCTCCGGGTAGGTGCACAAATCGAAGAGGCCATTCGCGTGCACGAGCCGCGCCTGGCGCGCAGCGAAATCGAGCGCCGCGCACTGTTGGCGCTCGAGCGTGCCGCAATTCCCGAACCGGAGCACCGCGCGCGCCAGTATCCGCACCAGCTATCGGGAGGTCTTCGCCAACGTGCCATGATCGCCATGGCCCTGGCCGCTCACCCGAGCGTACTCATCGCGGATGAGCCGACCACGGCGCTGGACGTAACCGTGCAGAAACAGGTTGTTGATCTGCTCCAAACTCTCCGCCGCGATCTCAAACTTTCGCTCCTTTTCATCACGCATGACCTCGGCGTCGTGGGGCAAATCGCCGATCGCGTGGCGGTCATGTACGCAGGCCGTATTATCGAGGAAGGTCGTGCTGTCGAAGTGTTGCGCCATCCTCGGCATCCCTATACCGAAGGGCTGTTGCGTGCGGCCCCACGGTTGATGCACCGCAAACTGGAGCCGATCCCGGGTACTGTTCCTGCGTTGGACTCGCTGCCGTCGGGTTGCGCGTTCGCACCGCGCTGCTCCTATCGCGTTGACGCGTGTCAAGCGCGCGTGCCTGAGCTCAATCCCGCGCCCGATCATCGAGAAGCTCACCGCGCGCGGTGTATTCTGGTGCGCTGATATGGACCAGGAACAGCAAGCGCAAAAACAGCTGGTGGGTGACCAATTTACGCGCACCGCGCAGGTTTTTGGCGATGAAGCCGTGGCCAGCCCCGGCGGACGCGTGGGCGTGCTCGATATTCTTGTGCCGGAAGATGTCTCGTGGGCGCCTTGAATCATCGCATCGAGCGTGTTCGCCATGCCGCGCACAGGCGGGCGCTCGCTCGCCGTGAGTTTGGAAGTATGTTCGCCGCGGTCGGCCGTCACACGTTGGAAACATATCAGCAAGCGCAGTCGCGTTCGTCCCCAGCCAAAAACGCCCGCGCGCTTGTCTTCGACAACACGATCCTGTTCATTGCTGGCGAGAGAACCTGATGATCGGAGATCAGCCGCTTCTCGAAGTGCGTGACCTACGCAAATCCTTCGCGGTTCGTTCGGGCCTACTCGAAAGTGCCGACAACGGCGCGTTTGGTCGCGCGATGGTGGTCGATGGCGTCACGTTTTCGATGGCCAAGGGGGAGACACTTGGCCTCGTGGGCGAATCTGGCTGCGGGAAGACCACTCTCGCCCGCATGATCGTTCGCCTCATCGAGCCAGATTCAGGCGAGATGCGCTTTCGTGGACACGATTGGCTTGGCGCGCGCGGACCTGAACTGCGCACCCTGCGCAGCCGAATCCAGATGGTATTTCAAGATCCACTGGCTTCGCTCAACGCGCGTATGCGCGTAGGCGCGATTGTGGGCGAGCCTCTGGCCATTCACGAATCGCGTCTTGGACCTATGCAACGCCAAACCCGCGCCGGCCAGATGCTCGAGGCCGTCGGGCTCGGAGCGGATTCGCTTGCGCGCTATCCTCATGAATTTTCCGGTGGTCAGCGGCAGCGCATTGGTATCGCCCGCGCGCTCATCCTGCGGCCCGATTTGGTCGTTGCGGACGAGCCCGTTTCCGCGCTCGATGTTTCCGTGGGAGCTCAGATCCTCGAGTTGCTCGAGCGCTTGCGGCGCGAATTCTCGCTTACTCTGATTCTGATTTCGCACAGCTTGCCGGTAGTCGCGCAGCTGGCCACCCGCGTCGCCGTAATGCAGGGTGGACGCTTTGTCGAATGTGGGCCGGCCGATCAGGTCCTGCGATCACCGCAGCACCCCTACACCCGCGCCCTCCTTGCCGCGGTTCCCGAAATTCCCGCGTAACGCCCCCCAGGCGCGGTGCCGCGCTCAAGCGATTCAAATGAGCCGTTCGACGTTAGGAAATTGGAGCCAAACTTTTATGCCGCAGAAGTGCGAACCCTCCGTGCAGATGGGTGTAGAAATTCCGGCGCGGAGAAAGCAGGGAGGACCGATATAGCGCCCCAGCTCGGGAAACGCCTGGCGAACCTGCTCAACCTCTTCGATCGACGCCTGATAGATTTCTTCTTGCGCGTTAAAACAGGTCCGCATAGTCCATTTGTGCAGCAAGTGCAGCAGCGAGCCGGACTCTACCAGTCGGATGGCCTTGGCATTGGGCAGCAAGTATAAGGCGCACTCGCGCGGCACGCCGCGGCCGAGCAGTTCATTCTTCGCCGCCCAGGCCTCCTCTATGGCCTGCTGGTAAATCTCCAGTGCACGAACATTGTTGCGCATCAGCATCGGCGTGATGTAGTCCGGTGAGCGCGTGTCGGCGAGTGTCAGCAGTGGACGCGAACCGAAAACCATACGGTGGCGCTGATCCTGGCTGTCCGCCGTGTGGCTGATTTTTTTAGCGAATGTGAAATGCGCGTGATCGAGCGGGCGCATCATCGGTGCGTGAACGCCCACGTTCAGCGTCTCGCGGCGGTACGGATTGCGTGCAGGATTGAGCATGCGGTCGAGCGCCTCAGCATCCGCACACTCCGCTCGAGTCAGTCCGACGACTGCACGATAAGCGTCAGCCATAACGGCGACCGCGTTCGGTTGGTAATCGATGAGCTGGGACGTTCGCCCGCCAAGCCGCTGGTCAAACTCGCCGGCGAAAGCCTCTCCGTCGCCAGGCGCATTCAGCAGCTCGGGCACTCGCTCGATCGGTTCGTTGTCGATGCGATCGAAGAACTGGGGATCGATTTCGCGCACGCGGGCGATCATCTCATCGAGCACCAGCATGGCCTCGGCCGGCGTGTCGTTGACCGTGCACATTCGCCAAAGCCGGTAAAGCACGACCCCAGAAATTGTGTGCACCATCGTGGTGAACGCGGCTACGGGAAGCGCGTAACGAGCAACTTCGATCGCGCGCTTTTCCGATTGCCGTTCAACCCTCTGGACCCGCTTGGCGTGCGATGACACGCTCACGTGCCAGATGTCATTCAAGATGGATCGTGCCGTCGGCAACAGCTCACTGGTCAATTCGCGGTAGTGCTCCCAGGCACGGGCGATTGCCTTTTCGTAAATCGCTCGCTCGGCGGCGCCGAAGTGCATGCTTTCCGGCGGAATGTAGGCCTGCGCGCGGTCGAGCCGAACGTAGCGCTGGCTCTGCTGCTCGGAGTTATAGAAAGGGTGCGCGTGCAGAAACGACCAGACGAATTGACGGCTAACGTTTTCGAGCCCGAATTCGAAGTGGGCGTGCTGGTAAACAGTGTGGTGCCCCCCCGAGTACGTTCCCGAACCAATGGTCACGCGCTGCTTTTCGGTGACTTCTTCGGGACCGACCAGGCGAGGCGAATAGCATGTTCGGGCCGCCGCAATCGCTGAATCGAACGGGTGTGCAAACGAATTGCGCAGAGTCACGCGCGGCGGCCCACTCTCAACTGACCGAGGGGGCGTCCTATCCTGTGCGGGGGACAATTGCGTGGCCATCTGTCCAGCATTGTACATCGCCCGGGCGAGCGATTCACGCATCTCGCTTCAGAGGAGCGCTCACCGTTGCCATGTAATTTTGGCGGAATCCCGTAGTTACTTCTTGGCGCGGGCTTTCTCCGCGTATTTCTTCTGGAACCGCTCGACGCGACCGGCCGTATCCACCAGCTTCTGCTTGCCGGTAAAAAAGGGATGGCAGTTCGAGCAGATCTCCACGCGGATCATCGGCCCTTTGAAGGTCGAGCGCGTTTCAAAGGTGTTGCCGCACGCGCAGTGGACCGTCACCGGGTGGTAGTCGGGATGAATTCCTTCTTTCATTGGATTGCTCCTGTTTGCCGGCCGGTCTGCACGAAGGGATCGTTCACACCTTCGCGTCGCTAGGCCAGCGGGGAAAGCTTATTATACTCGAAACACAGCATGCCTGGGAGGCGGTGAGCGCCGATTGGCTTCAAGGCGATTGGCCGGGCGGGCGAGCGCTCGGGATTCAACCGTACCCGACTACGAGCCGCTGAAAAGCAGGGGCATGTCGAGCTTCGATCGATAGTTCGGACGATACCGTTCGGTGTTGTAGAGCTTGGCGACATTTACCTTGCGCGCTCCAAGGGAAAGATGACTTAGCGGTGCTTGCGCGTAACAGCCGTTTTGAATGGCGATCATCTTGCCGCTCACGCCGTCGCGAATCAGATCGACGGCGATGTTGGCAAACGTAATGCTCACCAGTTGGTCGATCGAGTCCGGCTCGCCACTGCGTAGATCGTAGGTGAGGTCACTGACCATTGTTTCCTCACCGGTGCGCCGGTGGACCTCATCTGCGAGAGCATGACCGATATCGCCTTTCTTGCGATGCCCGTAGGCGTCTGCCTCTCCGTACTCCTTTACCGCGCCTCCTGTCCAGATCGCGCCTTCAGAAACGACGATGAGCGCATAGCTGCTCGGATTATTCCTCTTATCCTCCAGCAACAACTTAGACAGGCGATCGAGATCGAACGGATACTCGGGAATCAGACAGCGTTCGGAGGTGACGTAGGCCGTGTACAAGGCCGTAAAGCCCGCGTCCCGCCCGAAGATTCGAAAAATGCCGATGCGCTCGTGCGACCCAATCGTTGTGCGCTGCCGGCTGATGGATTGTTTTGCGCGGGTGACCGCGGTCGAGAAGCCGATGCAGTACTCAGTGCCTTGGACATCGTTATCCATGGTCTTCGGTATGGCGATCACCGGGAATCCAGCGGTAGAAAGGACCGCCGCGAAGCTGAGCGTGTCGTCTCCGCCGATGGCCACCAGGCAGTCGATTCCCAGGCGCTCCAGGTTCTCGATCACGATGGGTGTGAAATCATAGTACTGGCCGTCAAAGGAAAGCTGATTCAACCTGCTAGGCGGGACGTGTTTGGGCACACTCGCTTGGACGATGCGACGCGGATTGGTCCGGGAGGTATGAAGGACCGTGCCGCCACTGCGGTCGATGGTGCGTGTGTTCTCGCGGTTGAGTTCGCGGATGTAGGTTGGATCCTCGGGACCAGTCATCTGAACAAGGCTCTCCCAGCCTCTGCGCAGTCCGATCACTTGCCGGCCCGTCTCGCTTGACCCGTACACGACCGATTTAATGACCGGATTCAACCCTGGAACATCACCACCGCCCGTCAGAATGCCGATCCTGTTCCCAGCGGTCACGATCTTCCCTTTCTGTGCGCTTTTCACACGCACGCCCACCCTCCCCAGGGGCAATTTCAATTGTGCTTAGGTTCGAGCGCAATGCAACCTGAAACATTTGTCTCGAATTTGACCGGACCAGAGTGTCCGATTCCTGTAATCTGTTCGGCTAGGTTCAATTCGTAAATCCGGAGCCTCAATGCGTCGCGCACCTTTTCTTCTGCTGTGCTTGCTCTGCCTGCCTCGGCTGGGCACGCCGGCGCTTGGGGCGGCCCAGGCGCTCAAGATCTATTTCATTGATGTCGAGGGCGGCCAATCGACTCTTCTCGTCGACCCGCAGGGCGAATCGCTGCTGATCGATACGGGGTGGCCGGATTCGAACAATCGGGACCCAAACCGCATCCTGGCTGTCATCCAGGCAGCAAACATCGACCGTCTCGACTACCTGCTTCTCACGCACTACCATTCCGACCATGCAGGCGGCGTTCGGCAACTCGCCAGCCGCATCAAAATCGGGACTTTTGCCGACCATGGTCCCAACAAAGAACGCGGTCGAGAGACCAGCGCTAACTATGCGACCTACCTCAACGTGGTCGGCCAATCGCCTCGGCTGATCCTGAAGCCGGGCGACAGGCTTCCGTTCAAAGGAATGGGTGTTACCGTGCTGACCGCGGCAGGTGCGGAAGTCACCGAGCCCCTGCCGGCCGCCGGCCAGCCAAATCCGCTCTGTCCGACTTTGCCTTCGGCGCCCGCTGATTTGAGCGAGAATTCGCAATCGGTCGGCGTCCTGATCAGCTACGGCCGATTCCGTTTCATCGATCTGGGTGATTTGACGACGCGCGGCGAGCTTGGCCTCGCCTGCCCGCGAAACCAGGTCGGCAGAGTCGATCTTTACTTGACCACGCACCACGGGACCGCGCATCCGGGAACGGGCGATTCGTCAAACGCGCGGGAGATCGTGAATGCACTCCATCCGCGAGTCGCGGTCATGAATAATGGCGCGATCAAGGGCGGACATCCAGTCGCCTGGCAGATCGTGCACGACTCTCCCGGGCTTGAGGATCTGTGGCAACTGCACTACGCGGTGATGTCAGACCAGGACCACAACGTCAACGAGAAATTCATCGCAAACGTCGATCAGAATGACGATGGGCATTACATTGAGGTTTTGGCCCAGCGCGACGCGACATTCACGGTCATAAACTCTCGAAACAATTTTCAGAAAACTTACCGTCCGTAGCCAGTAAAGACACCGCGCCTAAATTCGCGCAGGCTGGCTCGCCTTTGGACGCAGCAAAGAATGGATCCTTTGAGTTCAGCCGTCGATCAATTCCAGTTCGTCGAGGAAATCCTGGTGCAAGCCGCGAGGAAGAACTTGCGCGCTTACGATGCGGCGAACGAGTTCGACGTTCTCACGAGAATAGGCGTACGCGCGAGTGACGTCCGCAATCGAAATACCCTCTGGCGCCGAGCTGATTTTTTCAATCACGTCGCCCCTGTCGACAAGTCCTTCTTGCACGACTGAAAAATAGATTCCCGAGCGGCCGCTGGCGAGGAACCGCTTCAGCATGTCGTCTCGTCCGAAACGAATTCCAAGCTTGTAGCACGGCATGCGGGGTTGCGTGACTTTTACGGTAGCCGCCCCCACCCGGTACACGTCGCCAATCAAGGTATCCTGTTCGTGGAGGCCTTCTGTCGTCAGATTCTCGCCAAAATTGCCCCAGCTAAGATCGGCCTCGGGCAATTGGTCGCGCCAATAGTCGTAATGCTCAAACGGATATGCGTAGAGGGCCTTGTTTCTTCCCCCGTGGACCCTCAGATCGGACTGACGGTCGCCCTCCAGATTGAGGAAGCGCAGCATCACAGGGTCAGTCACCGGCGACTTGAAAATCGAGGTAATGACTTCGCGGTCATGATGCAGGACACGTCGCGGAAGACCGAGGTTGACCGAGATGATTTTCATGGGGTGCAATCTAAGACGGCAGCGCCGTTGATGCGGTCGCTCTTCAGGTCGTTTAGCGCGCGATTGGCTTCACCGAATCCAAATATGGTGACCTGCGTTTGGATGGGAATCTCTGCGGCGACGCGCAGAAAATCCTCGCCGTCCTTCCGCGTGTTGTTGGCCACACTGCGAACGACGCGCTCCTGATAGAGCAAATTGTAATTGAAAGAAGGGATCGGACTCATGTGGATGCCGCCGAGGACGAGCACCCCGCCTTTTCTCAGGGCCTTCAACGCAGGGGGCACCAACTCGCCGGCCGGCGCGAAAATAATGGCGGCATCGAGTTTCCCCGGCGGTTCAGCTGCCGCCTCGCCGGCCCACACTGCGCCCAGTTGCAAGGCGAGTTGCTGGTGCTTCGCACCGCGGGTACAGGCAAAGACTTCCACCCCCCAATGGCGCGCCACCTGAATGGCGACGTGCGCCGCCGCTCCAAAACCGTAAAACGCCAAACGACTGCCTGCTTTAAGATTCGAAAGCCGTAAGCAACGAAAGCCGATGATCCCCGCACACAGCAACGGGGCAGCGTCGCGGTCAGAGAAACCTTCAGGTAGCGGATAGACGAAATCTTCAGGCGCAACGGCATATTCGGCATAGCCGCCATCTTGTGTGTAGCCCGTGAAATCCGGGTGATCGCAGAGATTTTCCATTCCCCCGCGGCAGTATTCGCAGCTCTGGTCCGTGTGGTGAAGCCAGGCGATTCCGACACGCGTCCCGATCTTGAATCGCCGTGCGTCCTCGCCGAGTTTTTCGACCGTGCCGACAATCTGGTGCCCGGGGATCAGCGGAGATTTTCGGGGAGGCAATTCACCTTCGACGATATGTAAATCGGTGCGGCAGACACCGCACATTTTGACGCGTAGCAGGACTTCACCGCGGCTCGGCGCGGGCGTTGGGCAATCGGTGAAGACGAGCGGATTCGTCTCGACCGGCGCAGGCGAACGCAGCAGGCACGCTTTCATTCGCCAACCTTTGCTGGCACGCTCGGAGTCAAGCCGGCCTCTTCGGAAATCCCGAGCGCGACAGAGGACCAGTCCGAGTGCTCGCGTTTCGTGGATGCTGGCTGCCAGGACATCGCCGAGGCCTCCTAGCTTTGAAAAGCACGTTCTGCCGCTCTTGATCCACCGCGGGCGATCTCAGGCTAACAAATTTTGGAAAAACGCAGGGGGGAAAGTGTGTGAACCAACGCCGGGTGGGAGGCTCCAGATCGCCGCCGGTCCGCCTGGGATGCCCTAGGTCCTCAGGTTCACGAGAGTTTGGCGGCCAGGTCGATAAAGTCCGTGGCGGTGACGTCGAATGA
>Ga0306925_10002618_pt1 | contig 15582 bp, 14 predicted proteins | sample flu12Cox44000176_FD_203755 | JGI IMG/M metagenome (GOLD analysis project Ga0306925, IMG submission 203755) | Lab enrichment of tropical soil microbial communities from Luquillo Experimental Forest, Puerto Rico - flux8day.12C.oxic.44.000.176 (v2)... | ecosystem: Environmental > Terrestrial >... | reverse complement strand
TGGACCAGGCGTTGAACCATGGCAGCGTGGTGATCGCCGCCATCACCAGCTGCACCAACACCTCAAACCCTTCGGTACTGGTGGCCGCGGGATTGGTAGCAAAGAAAGCGGTGGAGAAAGGATTGCAGGTCCCGACTTGGGTGAAGACATCGCTCGCGCCGGGATCGATGGTGGTCACCGAATATCTCACCCGCTCAGGGCTGATGCCCTATCTCGAGAAACTGAAGTTCCACCTCGTGGGTTACGGTTGTACCACATGCATCGGGAACTCCGGGCCGCTGCCGCAAGAGGTGTCGAGCGTGATTATCGACAAGGAACTGGTAGTGGCTTCGGTGCTGAGCGGCAATCGCAATTTCGAAGGCCGCATCAACTCCGAGGTGCGCGCCAACTACCTGATGTCGCCGCCGCTGGTGGTGGCGTTTGCGCTGGCTGGCCGAGCCGACATCGACATGTACGAGGAGCCACTCGGCTATGTCGGGAATGGCAAACGCTCGCCGGTCTTTCTCAAGGACATCTGGCCGACAGAGAAGGAAGTCAACGAAGTTGTCAACAAGTACATCACCGGCGACCTGTTCCAGAAGACCTACAGGGACGTATTTAAGGGCGATGAGCGCTGGCGCGGGCTCAAGGTGCCCGAAGGCGAGACCTTCACCTGGGATGACCAATCCACCTATGTCAAGCGCCCGCCCTACTTCGACAGGATGCCCAAAACCCCGGCGGCGGTGGGCGACATTTCGGGGGCGCGCGTGCTGTGCTATCTCGGCAACAGCGTCACCACCGATCACATCTCGCCCGCGGGATCGATCAAGCACAACAGCCCGGCAGGAAAGTACCTGATTGCGCATGGCGTGCAGCCGGTGGACTTCAACTCCTACGGCTCGCGCCGTGGCAATCACGAGGTGATGATGCGCGGAACGTTCGCCAATGTGCGCTTGCGCAACAAGCTCACGCCTGACCGCGAAGGTGCCTACACCCGGCACTTACCCGACGGCGAGGAGATGTTTATCTACGACGCGTCGGTGATGTACCGCGAAGAAGGCACGCCCCTCATGGTGCTGGCGGGCAAGGAGTACGGGTCCGGGTCGTCGCGCGACTGGGCAGCGAAGGGCCCGCGCCTGCTGGGTGTAGAGGCGGTGCTGGCGGAAAGCTTCGAGCGCATTCATCGCTCGAATCTGGTGGGCATGGGTATCCTGCCGTTGCAATTCCTCGACGACGAGAACCCAGAGACCAGCGGCCTTAGCGGAGAAGAGGTGTACGACATTGTGGGACTGGTCGATGTGCTCAGCGACTTTGCTCCCGGGAAGACGGTGAAGGTACGGGCGAAGCGGGCCGACGGCACCGTTAGCGAGTTGGATGCGACGGTGCGAATCGACACGCCGCAGGAAGTGCAGTATTACCAGCACGGCGGAATTTTACAGTATGTGCTGCGGCAGTTGCTGCAGGGGAAGTAAAGCATCGGTGCGAAGATTGACACCGGGGCTCAGTAACCGGGTCCTTTAACCGCCAGTGGGTTAATCCGTTGGGAGAGGATGGTTCGATCCCGGTTCCGATGTCGCCGACTCTGGCTGCTGTCCTACTGTTTCCCGGAGTAGTAGCCGTCACGCGCCTGAACCGTCATATCCTTCCCCGTTGTATTGACTGTGAGCTTGTGATAACCAGCTTCCGCGTTGGCCTGGTCAGGGGTGAACCCCAGGTTGTATTGATTACGCAACTCTTGGCCTATGGTTTTGTAAATATCGTCGATGGAATCTTTTTTCGACACCTCAAAGAAGCGGCCACCGGTTTGCTGTGCCAGCTCCTGCATGATCTGCTTACCATCAGCGTGACCGCGCGAACCCCGCCCCCCGCCCCCTCCGGGATAACCGCCACCGCGCCCACCTGGATAACCGCCGCCCGGATAGCCACCGCCCGGGTATCCGCCCCCGGGATAGCGACCGGGATATCCGCCTCCAGGGAAACCCCCGCCGTGCCGCCCGCCAGGATTGCCTGCCATGTTGTTATAGGCTTCAGGGTCGGCAAACAGAATGGTATAAACGAGAGTGTCGGCGCGTTGGGCGGCTTCGATGGCGCGGCTGAGGCTGACCTTGCTTCCCTGGTCGACGCCATCGGAGAGGATGATGAGGGCTTTGCGGCCTTGCACTTTGCTGGTAATTTCATCGGAAGCAAGAAAGACGGCGTCGTAAAGCTTGGTCCCTCCGCCTCCATAGTGTGGCTGCCCCTGCCCCGGATCGGACCCGCCGGTCTGCATCTGACGAGGCTGTGCAACCTGCAGCTTCTGTAACGCTGCTTCCAGTTTGGGACGTGAGCTGGTTAAATCCTGTAACAGTTCGATGTCGAAATCAAAGTGGACAACGAACGCCTTGTCGCGTGACTCATCCAGCAAATCAGCAAGAAAGGTATAGCTGGCGGTACGCTCCTTATCGAGCAGCCGCCGCTGGCTGAGACTGGTGTCCACCAGCAGGCCCAACGTCAGCGGCGCGTCCGTCACTCGTGAGAAGTAGCGGATGGACTGGGGATGGCCATCGACCTCAAGTTTAAAATCCTCCTTCTTGAGGCTGGTGACGATCTGACCCTTCTTGTCGCGCACTGTGGCCAACACGTTCACCACGTTGACATCTTTCTTGATCGTGGCAGCAGGTTCCTGCCGTTCCTGTTTCGCCAGCAGCGCAAGGCAGGCCGACAGCAGGAGAACGAGGGTCAGCACGGGTGGAACGAACTTGCGGAGGCCAGAGATTGGAACGTGCGCAAGATCCTTACGGCGGTTCAGTTGCATGCGTCTTTGGAATCCAGATCTGGAATCTGTAGAAGAGATCTAAACCCGCGTTGGACGTGGAAGTTGCAGGGGCGCTGCTCGGCGGGTGGCGAGCTGGCTGCGGCGCTGAGCAACCATCCAGCCTGCTTCCTACAGCCTGGCTAGAGTTGCAGTACACTGCCAAGGCATGATCACGGGCGTGGGGGTTTGCAGCTTCCTCTGGATAACGTTCTTTGTGTTCTGGATGGCTGCCGCGTTGTTTACCAAGCGGTCAGTGGAACGAATCAGTCTGGGACGGGCGCTCCATTACGGCATTCCAGTCGTGTTGGGCTATTACCTTATGTTCTCCCTGCATTTCAACTTACTATGGCTCCAGCACCGATTGTTTCGGCGCACCGAAACTCTGGGCCTAGTCGCCATCTTCCTTACGGCCGGGGGAATGGCGGTCGCGTTCTGGGCGAGGGCGTATCTGGGACGCAACTGGAGCAGCGCGCCCACGATCAAGGAGCGCCACGAGTTAATTCGCGGCGGTCCCTACCGTTTCGTGCGGCACCCGATCTATACCGGACTCCTGCTGGCCATGGTAGGCACGTTTCTGGCCAACGGACGAGTGCGGGGCGCGCTGGGGGTGCTTCTTGTTTGGTATGCCTGGACAATTAAGAGCCGTATGGAAGAGGAATTCATGGTCCGTACGTTTGGCGCGGAATACGTAGATTACCGTCGCACCACGGGAGCGCTGATTCCCCAGCCCCGGCTTCGCCTGCCAGCGGGCCGCCGTGTGGAAAGCTGATAAGGAACGAGGCCCGCGCAACAATAACCTGCAGGGCGCCTTCAGCCGCCTGCGCGCAGGGCTTCGCTTGCCAGCATGGATCAGGGGTTGAGCAGATTGACAGCGAACAGTTGCAAGTAAGGAAGCACAGTCGGGCCGCGACGGAAAATGTCGGCGGGCCGACAAGCGGAAGTCAGTCCAACCACCATGGCTGAGTAGCGCTCTGTCCTGGCCCCGTTGCCGGGCATTCCTGCGCTAAGCTATGGATTATCGCCGGCAATCGGGCAATTCGGGTCGGACTCGAGTTGCACAGCGCCGTGGCCAAGCGCCCAAGCCAGAAATCCTTCAGGTGGATTCTTCACTCCGGCGAGGTTTGTTCCTGTTACGCTCTTGATCTCTTGCCATTTGATGCCGCTGAGGTCCCCATTTCCCAGGTCAGCTGCATCCAGGGTAGCGTTCGACAGGTCGGCGCCGCGAAATCGCGCCGCGCAAAGATCGGCATCACGCAGGTCGGCCGAGATGAGTAACGTTCGGTTCAGATTACTCTGCCGGAAGTTCGCGCCGTTGAGCGATGCGTAAGAAAGGTCAGCAAACTCGAAGTTGCTGTTACGTAGATCGGCGCCAGTGAAATTGGCGCGCGCAAGCCTGGCTTTGGGTAATTGCACGCCCTGCAGAAAGGCGGATGAAAGGTCTACTCCAACCAGGGGGACGCCATCGGAGTTGAGTTCGGCAAGGGCCTCGATGCGTCCTCCGCTGCCTCCCATATGCTGAGCCGTGTTGACGACCTGCCAGGCCTGATAGTGCTTCTGTTTGAGACGGTCGCCGGCTTCGCTGAAATAGAAAATCACCGCGATCAGCACCGAGAAACTGCCGAAGTACTCGAGAACTTCCAGAAAGGACCAGCGGCTAAAGGTGTAGGCAAGCCAGGCAAACGGCCACTCGAGGGCGAGAAGGGGACGGAGCCATCCGGGTTTGCCCGCGGCGTAACTTCTCCAGGCACCGGGTGGGTTGTGCTTGAATCGCAGAATCATGGCCACTACAGTAGCACCGCCGTGGATGCTGATCCCGAAGCAGGTGCGGCGCCTGTCCCCTGGTTCTTTCGCAATCGGACGCTGCCAGGTTACAAGGTCTTTAAAATCCCCGGGACTCGACTTGCGGGACTTGGTTACCAACTCTAGAATCGGCTTTTGCCCAGGAGGAGTGAATGGCGCCCCTAAATGTAGGTGATGAGGCTCCCGACTTCGATTTGCCAGCAGTGATGGGCAATATTAAACAGCGCGTCAAGCTAAGTGACTATCGGGGCAAGAAGAACGTCGTCCTGGTTTTCTATCCTGCCGACTGGACGCCGGTGTGCTCCGCCGAGCTGCCTGCCTTCAACGCCGAGCTGGAGAAGTTCGAAGGTTATGGCGCAGAAGTGGTGGGTATCAGCGTCGATTCGATTCCCAGTCACATCGCATGGCAGAAAAAAGAGATCGGCATCCTGAGCTTGCCGCTGGCCAGTGACTTTTTCCCTCACGGCGAAGTAGCGAAGAAATACGGCATTCTACGCGAGGGAGACCCGGTTCCGGGTATCAGTGAGCGGGCGGTTTTCGTCGTCAACCGGAAGGGACGAATCGTATACGCAAGGATCCATCCCATCGATCGTCACCCTGAGACCTCCGAAGTGTTCGAAGTTCTGCGCAAGCTGGAGTGAACTGCACGTTCGCAAGCTGAGTGCAGCAAATTCATGCCTACACCCGGATAACGGGCTAGGTCGGATGCTCGTTAAAGAAGCCGCTAGCTGGCTTTGGCGTGTTGCACCGCGGGTTCCTGCAACCCGACAATCAGAACTTCCAGCACACTCTGCACATCGTCGAAGCCGAACTCGGGACGCATCCCCGATCGGTCGGCCACCACCTGATCGCGCCACATGCCTTCCGCCATTCCCACGATCGCCGAGCGGACCGCGCTCAGGTTTATGTCGCCGCGGAGCAGGCCTTCATTCCGCATATCGGCCAGTATGCGTTCAATCAGCTCCCGGTATTGACGCCAACCGTGGGTGAGAACGATTTCACTGCTGTCCTTGCGCACGCGTCTGGCTTCAAGTGCCGCCAAAACCTTGAATTCTGGATCATTTTCGAACTCGACGGTGATTGCCTTCAGTACTGCCAAGAGGCGGTCGGAGGGCGATTGCTGGTTGATGGCCGAGCAACGCTGTCCCACGTTGCTCCAGCCCCGCTCCAGAATCGCTACTAGCAGGCCTTGCTTGCTGCCAAAATGCTTCATCAACTGCGATTCGCTGGTGCCGGCATCACGTGCGATCGCAACTGTACTGGTATTCTCGTATCCGTTTTGGGCGAAAAGTCGCTTGGCTGCCCGCAGGATTCGATCATGCGAGGAAAGTTCCGTGCTGCTTTTCATCGACTACCTGCTTCCCGACGCGTGGCGACCCTAAAATGATAGTAACACCCCTGTGTTATTTAGGTTGTGATTAACTCGTGCCCCGCTCGATGTTTTTGCAAGCTTTTAAACGGAGATGTAGAGCAACTAGCGAAAGTTGCCTGAACCATAAGCATCGCGGAAAAGAATCAAATTGACCTGAAGTCACAGCCTTGCCTATGTTTTCGCAGCTTCTCTAGGTTATTGGGGTTTCGACGGCTTTTTGGAAGCGTCGGCGGACACCGATTTCTGGGCAGGGGCACTGGCCGACTCCTTCATGACCTGGTCGATCAACTGATAAAGCTGCGTCCGGTCTACCACCTCCACAAATGGTCTTCCCCGGGTCGTGTCGCTGACCACATAGATCGTCGGCGTATGGTCCAGGCCCACGCGCTGACCCATGGCGTAGTCAGCTTTGACCTTGGCCGTCAGTTCACCTGACGGATCGACCACAAAAGGAAAGGTAACCTTATTGTCGGCAGCAAAGCGCTCGGTTATACCACGCAAGTTCTGGGGCGTGATTTGTGGCTGGTTGGCGAAGATAAACAGCCGGTAGTCATCACCCAACTTCTTCGACTTGCTGTCGAAATAGCGGGCATTCACGGCCGCCTCGAACGACCAGTTGTGCATGGGCAAGGGAAAATCGTATTGCACCAGCGGGATGTTGTACTTTTTGGCGGCTTCGTGCAGCAGCGGAGCGGCCCGTGCGCAATCAGGACACTGCAGGTCTTCAAAGACGAGAAGTGCGACTTTCGATCCCTTGGGAGGACGCAACACAGACGTATCACCCGCCCACGCCAGTGACACCCCAAGCAGGGCCAACACAGCTACGAAGATGTTTCGCGACCAACAAATATGTCTCATAGAGTCCCTTAACGGCACCCGCTGACGCCGACAACCAATAGAATACAACTTCATAGTACTGGAATTTGGCGACAGAGTCTCGCCCGGCTGCCGCCGTCAAGCCGGGTCACGCCCCCTCGCTGTCATGATGCTTGCATTCTCAACGCGGAAACAAGTGCCTGATCTGCAAAGATGGCGATTCCGAAGGCGACTTGCCGCTCCCTGGAAAACGCAATCTTGAATTCCGCCCAAAGAGCTCGGGTGGTGCCACCCCGCCATGACCAACCGGAATCCGCAAAATCCAATTAAGGTGGCCACAGCATCTCCACTCTCAGCATCGGCGAACGCGGCGGCACAGGATTGGGAGACACTAGGCGCCAATGACGGCGAGGGGGCGGTGTGTATCGCCGCCCCTTTTCTGGTTCAAACAATGCTACTTTCCAGGCCCCAGGAACGGAGCGAAGAATGTGTCGGGTATGCCGTTACGGCCGTCAGCCCAAATCGGCAAATCTTTGTCATAACTGTCGTTTGGATTGGCGGTGTTGAATGTGTGGACGTCCTCGAAAGCGAAGCCGCCACTTTTAAAGTGTCCACGATGGATACGGAATAACTCCCGGCAAGGGTAGTCTTACCGGGGCGTTTCTGTTACGGTCCAGCTATGTCGTTGGCCGTCGTGCGGGCGCGGTCCTGACATTCTCTGGCGGCAGCCAGGAGCTTGTCGAATCCCGGAGTCAGGCGGATCTTTTGCAGCATCGGATCGAGCTGCAGATTCGAATAGGCGCAGTAGTTTCCCTCAATGGCTCCCTGCAGCAGCGTTATTGCCGCCTGCCGCTTGCCGCAGTCTGCGAAGATCGCTCCCTGGTAGTAAAGCAATTCCGCGTCGGGTGCCGCCGGAGGCGTGGTTTCAGCCTCCTTTGCCATGCGGTTCGCTTCCTCGGCAGGGCGTAAACCCAGGCACGCCTCCAGCAGATCGCGGTGATACCGGGGAGCGGTCGGCATTCTGGTCACGGCGTCGCGGGCCTTTTCGATTTCCCCTTCACGCAACAAAAGGGAGGGGGTGACATAGGCCGCCCACTCCGAGTTGGCGTCGAGCGCTATGAAATCAGCGGCACGCTTTGTGTTGCCCATGTCCATGAAAGCCCAGGCGCACGAACGGAGGGTGTAGTTGCCGGGATCCAGCGCCAGTGCCTTATCGCATTCCTGGGTGGCGCGCTGCAACATTCCCGCGTAGCGGTAAACGTAGCCTATGACAAAATGCGCTTCGGCGGCGTCGGGACGCCGTTGGACCAGCTGCTGTGCCTCCTGGTAAGCCTTACCCAGCTCACCCCGCTCCACGCGATTGGTAATGAGTTGCCCGGCAGCAACGATGCGATTGGGATCCAGTGTCAGTGCCCGCTGGTAAGCGTTAGTAGCACGTTGGAAGGCTCCTTCGCCTCCGTCCGAGTAGCTGTAATCGTAGTAATAACGCATGCCCAGCTCTTCCCAGGCAGGAGCGTAGTTAGGATCGCTCTGCACTGAGTGTTCCAGCACCGCGATGGCGTCCTTGTTCGGTGAGGGATCATGTGGCAGGGCAAGGCTGTGCAGGTAGAGGTCATAGGCCGCGGGATCGTGCGGACGCGTGCCTCCGGCGAGTTGCGCACCAGCCAGGCCGATGGCCGGAAGCAAGCCCTGTGTTACTCGCGAAGTCAGGGTGGACTGCAACTTGGTAAGGTCGTCGGCGGGCGCAGTCAGGTTGGTTTGCCAAAGCAGCTTATCGTTCACGCCATCGATCGCCTCAAGTGTGACCATCAAGAGATCGCCCTGCTTGAGGAAGTGTCCTGTGACCACGGTTGCCACGCGCAGCTCATTTGCAACCTTGCGAACATCGATGTCGCTCCCGGTGAACTTGCGCGTCATCGTAGAGGGCCGGACATCTAGCGTGCGCGTGCTGGTCAGCGCGTTGGAGATCTCGTCAGCGAGCGCAAAGCGGAGGAAGTCAACACTCAGATCGCCGTTCACGTTTTGCAGCGGCAGCACGGCGATGGTGTTCTTGGCATGAACGCCGACGCGCTGCTTGAAGAACCATGCCCCCATGGGTATGAGCAACGTGATCAGCAGCGCGATGACGCCCATAAGGATGTAGGTTTGCCTCCGGGTGTCCTTTTGGAAGGTGGTGGTGGAAATCCGATAGGGCAAGGCGGGGCGCAGGCGCGCCGTTGTCGTTATCCCCGGTTCGGTCTCCCGCTTCAGCGACTGTAGGTCGCCTTTCAGCGCCAGTGCGTCCGGATAACGGTTACCGCGCTCCTTCTCCATGGCGCGGCCGATGATGCCCTCCAGCTCAGAAGGAAGGCGAGGATTGAGCTTGAGCGGCGATACCGGTTTCCGGTTCATCACTGCCTCAAGCGTGGTGACGGCATTCGATCCAGCAAACGGTTTCTGGCCGGTAGCCATCTGGTAGAGAACTACGCCCAGGGAAAACAAGTCCGTGCGGGAATCGAGTTCCTCGCCCCGGGCCTGCTCAGGCGACATGTATACGGCGGTGCCGAAGATGTCGCCAGCCACTGTTAGCGGATCATCCAGTGACGTTTCTCCGGCACGCAGTCCGGGCGTGAGCTTGGCCACACCGAAGTCGAGAATCTTTACCTGTCCGCTGTTCGTAATAAAGATGTTCGCCGGCTTGATGTCACGATGAATGATGCCCTTGGCATGGCACGCAGCCAGCGCATCCGAGACCTGGATGCCAATGTCAAGAATTTCTTCCAGGTCCAGCGGCTTGCCCAGCAGGCGGTCCTTGAGACTCACGCCTTCGAGGCGCTCCATGACGATGAAGGGGTGTCCGTTGGAATCTTCAATGTCGTGGATGGTGCAGATGCCGGGATGATTCAACTGCGAAGCGGCGCGCGCTTCCCAGAAAAACCGCTCCAGCGCCTTGCGGTCGTGGACGAGCTCTTCGGGGACGAACTTCAGGGCGACGTGGCGGCCCAGGCGAGTGTCTTCCGCGTCATAGACAGCACCCATGCCCCCGCCACCGAGTTTCGAAACAATCCGGTAGTGAGAGACGGTCTGGCCGATCAAGCTGGCGGCCGCAGTTGCCATTGGCGGTTATGTTAGGCCGCTCACAGGTGTGGGTCAACTGGATCGAGGTCAAACCCATTTTGGGGAGTTCTTGCTGCACCTGGTGCAAAGCAGAGTGCGCGATTCAGTTCCGGGAGCGATAATCCGGATGTGTTTAATTCCCCGCTGTACATGCCGGCAGAAAAGCTTCGAACGCTTAACGCGATTGCCGCCGCTCTCCAAAACCTGACAAACCTGGTTGCCGGTGTACTGGGCGGATTCTACGCCCTCGGCTTCGCGCGACCCGACTCCGACATCGACATCGGTCTTTACTAACGCGAGGCCTCCCCACTCCCGGTGGACCAAGTGCGATCTGTCGCCCAGGCGATCTCCAGGGCTGGATCGGTCCCGATCGTCACGGAAGTGTATGCCTGGGGACCATGGGTGAACGGGGGAGCGTGGCTCCAGACTCCGGTGGCAAGGTGGACCTTCTCTCCCGGTACCTGGACCAAGTTCAAAAGGTTATCGAGCGAGGGCGACAGGGAGAATGGCGACATGACTACGACCACTTCGAAAATTCGGCCTATGTTTACAATGCGCTGGGGTGTATGACCCGCATTGCCCAGTTGCTGGTCCACGCGCTGTTCGCGTTGAATAGGTTGTACTTCGTCAGTGACAGGTACGCGAACCGGATTCTTGGGCAGTTTTCGGTACAACCGCGCGACTTCATTCCTCGCCTGGCAGGCGTGCTTTCCCATCCCAGTGGCGATGCTGCGGAGTTGCGCAGATCCTCGGGCTTGCTGGGTAGCTCACCGACGGTACATATGTGCCCCGCTTTTGATCCGGAGGTCATCTTCCCCACGCCGGGCGTTGGCAGGGTGCCGGGTAGGCGCCCTCAACCATCAAAGTTGATCGACCTTCACGTCGTCTCCGGCAGTTGCACGCCCGGGGCGCTATGCAGGCAATTGGGAAGAAACCGGCAGCCCACCCTGCACGATGGCAAGCCAGCGCCGATTCCACGGTTCAGAAGAAGGCGGCGCGAAACGCCTCGTGGCGTTTCTGGGCCGAGGCCATGAGACTCGGGAAATCCGGTTCATGACGCAGGCTGTCCAGCAGAGGATCGGACATGAAGTATGGATAGGAGAAAAACCCGTTTTCGATGCTGTACCGCAGCACGCGCAGCGCCGAAGCTCTGTCGCCTAATGCGGCGTAGGCCTGGGCGATCTTGTAAGTGCCTTCGGGATCGCCGACGCCGCGCTGCTGGATCTTGCCCTCCAGGTTGTGCAAGATTTCCAGTCCTTCCGAGTCCCGGTGGGCGATGGCATAGCTGAAGGCCTTCCCGGTTTGCGTGTACAACGTGGGATCGAGTGCGTTCGCACGATCAAAGTTCTTCGCCGCCTCGCCCCAATCTCTTTGGTAGTACTCGCCGAGGCCACGATAGAACACAACGAAAGCGGAATCGTCGGTGTCAGGCAAGCTCCCTAGAAACTTGTCGTACTCTCCCAGGTAAAGATAGGCATTCAACAAGGAACCGTTCGTTCGCCTGACCAGGGGATCGAGCTGCCGTGCCTTCTCACACTCCGCAACCGACTCCTGCAGCATGCCGGCGAAGCGATAGGCGTATCCCAGCTCCCAGTGGATGGCGGCATGGTTGGGATTGGTTTTCAACCCGTCACGCAACAACGGCACGGCCTCTTCTACCCTGCCGGTGTCGATCAACAGATTTGCCAGGAACATGCGAGCTTCCAGCTGTGCCGGCTGTAGAGAGAGTGCTCTCTCGTAGGCCGCCCGGGCCTTGTTGTACTGCTCACTGCCACCGAACTGGAAAGCGGCGGCGGAATTGTACGAGGCGCCCAAATAGGTCCATGTCAGGGCGTAGTTGGGATCGATGTCCTTCGACTTCTCCAACATCTGGATTGCTAACGGGAAGTCATGCCTGCCGTGAAGGTCCACCCCCCGAAGATAGTATTCATACGCCAAAGGATCGATGGGTCGGTCGGGCTTGATCCGCTCTGCTTCGGCAGGAGTGAGGTTCAGTTCCAGGACGCTAATAATCTCCTGCGCCACGCTGTCCTGCACCCGCAAGAGCTTGTCGTACTTAACGTCGATCGTTCCCTTGCCCTTGATCTTGTCAGACTTGGCGTCGATCAATTGGTAGGTGATCCGAAGATCGTCCCCTTCATGGATGAAGTTGGCGGTGAGCAGCGTGTCCACGTTAAGGTCGGCAGCGACCTTGTGTACATCAATTGCCTGGTTGCGGTACTTCTCGATCGCAGTTGACGGGCGAACACCGAGTGAGCTGACATACCCCATCTTCGTAATGACCGCATCAGCGAGCGAATAGCCGAGAAAGTCGTCGGCGGCGCTGGGCTGCAGATTGTGGAAGGGCAGTACGGCGAGCGCATGCAGGGGTGGCGATTTACCGGGGGCTAAGCGGCTTCTGGAGTAGACGAAATAAGCGAGCAACGCCGACAGGCAGACGACGGCAGCTACAACCAGAATCGCGACCGGTCTTGGCCACTCCCTTGCTCGAACCGCTGCTGCCGGGGTCAGCCTGCTCCCACGGTCGATCTTGAGAACAGTCGGCAGCTTATCCTCTGGCAGGATAATCGCCGTTCCGACCCCGCCGGCAACGCCATCCATGGCGATCGGGACCTCTTGCCCGGGCCTATCGCTGGGGCTTTCCGGCCGCAGTTGCTGGGGAGCGGCTCCTTCTTTTACTTGGGCGGTGAATCGATAACCCTTCTTAGGGACCGTCTCGATGTATCGGGGCTCCCCCTCTTGTTCCCCCAGCGTTTTTCGCAGTACGGATATCCATACTGTGAGATTGGCCTCCTCCACAAAACTGTCAGGCCAAACGGCCTGCATGATTTGTTCCTTGCTCAGGAGGCGGCCCTGGTTTTGCACCAGGAAGACAAGTACCCCAAAAGCTTTGGGAGCTAGCGGCAGGGGCTTGTCGCCGCGCAGCAAAAGGTGCTCATCGGGTTCCAACCGAAAGGAGCCGAACTCGTAGAAACACTTTGTATTCAGTCCCATGCGGAGCTCCTGCCGCTTTTGGACTTTCTTTAGTTTTCTTTTGGAAATCGTTCGGCGTCCCTTAAGGACTTCCCCGACGAAGTGCGGCACCCTGGGCCGGTCGTGCAGCCCTGCTCGCAAGTGTTGACCGGATTCTAAACCCGGGCAGGCATGGGAGCAAGAAAGCCGCCGACCGGTTTTCCTTATCCGAACACCGATCTACAGCTGAGGAGACAAACCCGTGAAACGCTGGTTCGCCACTGTCTTTCTCCTGCTTCCGCCCCTGTCCCTTTGGGCCCAGGCGGTGCAGGAGATCACCTTTAACCTCGCCCCGCAGCAGAAAGTCCTTTCCTGCTTTGCCGCACCCGGCTACACGCCTAAGGCGCAAGTCATTGTGCAGCGCGGCACCGACAATGACGTCCTGATCCTGCGCGCCCAACATCTGAAGCCCAACCTGGCTTTCGACCTGTTCACCATCCAGAACTCCAACCTTCTGGCCGACGGTCAGCCCAATCCCTATTTCACCAACTTCGGCCTGGCCTGGTATCAGTCCGACCTCCAGACCGACAGCAACGGCAATGTGGATATCGCCATCAAGACCATCCTGCTGGACCAGATCTTCGGTTTCGATCCCGCCTTTGGCTTGCCGCCGACTAACACCTTCCACGTAGGGTTCTGGTTCGACAATCCCGAAGATGCGGCGGCTTGTGGTTTCAACCCCAGCAAGCCCACGCCCTTCAACGGACAGCATAAGGCCGGTCCCAACGCCATGATCTCACTCCCGGATGCAACGACCGACCTGGGCCCATTGTGCACCGCTCCGATCAAGCAAGGCAGCAGCTTTGTTTGCAACATCAACCAGTAGCACGATTTCTCGTAGCTTGCGAAGGGACAGAGGTCGCCGCCCTGATGCCATTAAGACTCCCTGGTGTGCGTCGGGGCGGCGAAGGAGCACAGGCATCATTCTTGCCGACAGTCGCCTGGTCGTGACGGCAAATGGCGGGGTGAAGATTGTGGCAAAGATAAAAGATTAAAGATAAGGACTGAAAACCATCCTATGGGAAGCCTGGCGCTTCAGCCCGGCAACCAGCGGGAGTCATGTCAGGCGCCGCAAGTCAGTCGAAGGGCTGGCGGAACCTGTTACCATCGTTTCTGTTATCTCTTGCATGAGGAAGCCTGGGTCGCGTGGTACTCGCACGGTGGTTGCCGTTGCATCACTCGTGCTGTCGGTCAATACATGGGCACAGCTGTCCCCTCGGCCGCACTCTACCAACCCTGCCGCGGGACCGACGGGCGGCGATGGCCCGAATGCTGAACTGGAGACACTTACCCGGGCGGTCGCCATCCAGGCCCGACCGGACCAGTTGGAGTACTTCCATTCCACAATCGAGGGCACAGATTCCGCGCTGGAGCAATCGCGCGAGTTGCAGAGGCTTGGCCCGGCGGCGAATAGCATCCCCATCGTGAATTCCAAATCGCTGCAACTACGCGACACCCTCGATGATGTCGATCATTTTTACCGCCGCTTCCTCGCTTCCTTCAGCAAGCGGCAAGAAAGCGAGCTGAAACCGCTGTGCAAGAGAGTGCGGAAATCGTATTCGTTTGTCGCCAAGGAGTCGAAGAGAGTTCAGCAACTCATGGAACCGGGAAAGATTGTTCCCAACCGGCTGATAAGCGGGGCTGCCAACCTGGAAAAGGCCCTTTCCGACTTCCGTACCGACCAGATTCGGCTGGGCCGGGAGATGGGAATTCAGTCGCAGTGATATCGTTTTTGAGGATGAGGAAACATTCATGCGTCAATGTGTGTCTGCTTTGTCGATCCTGGCGCTTCTGGTGTGCGCAGCCGTCGCTACCGGACAGTCGTCCATTGGCCCGGTCCTCTTTCAGCCGGGCCCGGAGGTTCAGAAAAGGTACATGTCGCCTGCGCCAGGCCAGGGCGCAACCAATCAGTCCAAGCGCGCCGTCATTGGCCAGGGCAAAACGGTGATCAATACCGGAGACCCCAAGAACTTGTCGTGGAGCGAGCCGATTGATCTCACGGGTGCCGGCACGATCGTGAATTCCGACATGCTCTGGGACGGATCCTCCAGGATCTTCTACGTCTTTGCCAACACCAGCCTGCGATGCACCCATGGCAAGGCAACCGAAACCGGCATTCTGCTTGGCATTTACGGCAAGCGGAACTTTCTCAGCAAGACACCGGGATCGGGATGGTGGGTGGTGGATCTCGCCAAGGACCAATGTCAGGCCCCGGTGGCAGGTCTTTATGGATGTAAGTTCGATTCCTATGGCAATACTCTGGCCTGCGGCCGGGCGGAGCTCGATCCCCGGATCAATGACATGTCCATCGTCGAAGGCACACAGTTCTGAGCGTGTTATTGCTGGGTGTACACCGGATTGTTGGGGGACTGCGGCTCGTAGTCCTGGCCATACTTGTTCTTGTGTACGGTTCTGACGCTATCGGTCTCACGCACGCGCAGCACGCCAAGAGAATGGCTGGTCTCGCTGATGTCCACCTCGCGTGTCAGCGCCGCCAAGGTTTCGGGCGAGGAATTTTCCGTCCACACGTGTAGCCTATAACGTCCCGGCACCACAGCGGGGATGGAAAACTCGCCACTGCCCGAGACCACGGCGTAAAAAGGACTCGACACGACGACTACAACGGCACTCATTTCCGGATGGATGTTGCAGAAAATGTACGATACTCCCTCGCGGTCGAAGTGCACAGTTCGCGTGGTCCCGGCCTCATAAA
>Ga0306925_10002616_pt1 | contig 15589 bp, 17 predicted proteins | sample flu12Cox44000176_FD_203755 | JGI IMG/M metagenome (GOLD analysis project Ga0306925, IMG submission 203755) | Lab enrichment of tropical soil microbial communities from Luquillo Experimental Forest, Puerto Rico - flux8day.12C.oxic.44.000.176 (v2)... | ecosystem: Environmental > Terrestrial >... | reverse complement strand
ATCGTAATAGGTCACTCCGGCGAAATTGCCGTAGGACACATCCCGCGACAGCGTCCAGGTTGTGTTGCGGGACAGCACATCGATGTCGCCGGTCTTGAGCGGCTCGAAGCGATCCTTGGCCGACAGTGGGGTGAACTTGACCTTGCTCGCGTCCCCGAGCACCGCTGCGGCGATCGCGCGACAGAAATCGACGTCGAAGCCGGTCCAGTGACCCTGGTCATCAGGATTCGAGAATCCCGCCAGGCCCTGGCTGACACCGCAGATGAGTGAGCCGCGCTCCTTCACGGCCTTGAGCGTCTGCGCATGGAGCGCCGCGGGCACGGCGCTCAATGCCATTGCAGCGAGAAAAAACCCGGTGCGCTTCATGGAACAGCCTCCCGATCGGATGCTGCTTGACGAGCTACTGTGGCTTTTTTGGCATCTCATGACGGCCGGCTGCGACGGTCAAGGGGGTTGACGCTCCAGCTTGAGGCCGCCATGACGCAAGTTTCTTGAAATTGTACACGCATGGCGTGCCGCCGGCTGGAAGAGGAAGCAACACCATGAGCAGGAACACCCCAGCGGACGAGTGGCCGCTCCGTCCGGCAACCCGTCTGGTGCTCGGTGGTCGCGATCCTTTCGCCAATCATGGCTTTGTCAATCCGCCCGTGCATCATGTCTCGACGGTCCTCTATCGCACGGCGGATGATTTTCTTGCCCGTCGCGGGCCGTACACCTATGGCAGGCGCGGCACACCCACATCCGAGGCGCTCGAAGACGCACTGCGCGAGCTGGAAGGGCCGAATTGCGCGGGAGTTGCGCTGCTTCCCTCGGGCCTTGCGGCCATCTCGACCGCGCTCCTCTCGGTGCTCGACGCCGGCGATCACGTGCTGGTCAGCGACAGCGTCTATCTGCCGACGCGCAAATTCTGTGACGGCGTGCTCCGCCGCTATGGCATCGCAACAACGTACTATGATCCAATGCTCGGTGCCAACATCGCTGCACTGATACAGTCAAATACGCGCGCAGTATTCGTGGAGGCGCCGGGCTCGCTTTCATTCGAGGTTCAGGACGTGCCGGCAATTGCAAATGCGGCGCACGCGCACGGCGCGATGGTGCTGATGGACAATACCTGGGCAAGCCCGCTCTACTTCCGCGCCCTCGAGAAAGGCATCGATCTCTCGATCCAGGCTGGTACCAAATACATCGGTGGCCACTCCGACCTCATGCTCGGCACAGTCTCGGCCGGCAACCGCGCATGGGAACGCCTGAGCGACACGGTGCATCTGCTGGGACTTTGCGTCGGCCCCGATGACATGTATCTGGGCCTGCGCGGTTTGCGCACCATGGGGGTGCGACTCGCGCAACATCATCGATCGGCGCTCAAGGTGGCACGCTGGCTTGAGCAACGGCCCGAGATTGCTCGCGTGCTGCATCCCGCGCTGGAGGGTTGCCCAGGTCACGCGCTCTGGCGGCGGGATTTTTCCGGCGCCAGCGGCCTGTTCAGTGTCATTTTCAGGCCGGTAGCGGAAAGCGCTGTGCATGCCTTTCTCAACGCGCTTTCACTGTTCGGCATCGGTGCCTCCTGGGGCGGGTTCGAGAGCCTCGCCATTCCCTTCGACTGTACCGCCATCCGCACCGCGACTCGGTGGAAGCCGGAAGGGCCGAGCGTGCGCTTTCACATTGGCCTTGAGGATGTGGACGACCTCATGGCGGACCTCGAGCGGGGCTTTGCCGCGATGCGCAAGGCAACGCTGAGCATAAGCCCCGGCTAACGCGCAGCTGCGCGCCGGTCGCGCAACTCGAAAAAGAGATTGCGCGCATAGACGAAGACCCCGAACCCCTGCCCCAGGATGAAGACCGGATCGCGGATATAGAGCGCATAGAGCAGCAGCAATACGCCTCCGCCAATCGAGAAGAACCAGAACGCGATCGGCATCACCATCTTGCCGGCGCGCTCGGAGGCAATCCATTGCACGACGAAGCGCATCGTGAACATGACCTGCGCCACGTAGCCGAGCAGCACCCACCATTGAAAGCGGGCGATGAAGACCTCGTGCAGATAGCTGCCGATCGGATGCCACAGATCAACCAGCATTGCGCCTCACCTCCAGCACCTGCGGCACGCGGCCGCGCCGGCGGATCAACCACCACACCCCCAACAGATCGAGGATTCCCACCCAGAGCCGATCCCACATGCCGTAATTCGAACGGCCTGCATGACGCGGCCGATCGATCACATCCACATAGCCCACGTCGTAGCCTTCGCGTCGAACCAGGGCGGGAAGAAATCGATGCAATCCATCGAAATAGGGGAGAGCAAGAAACAGATCGCGGCGGAAAGCCTTCAGGCCGCAGCCGGTATCACGCGTACCGTCGCGCAGAACGGCGCTGCGCACGCCGTTGGCGATGCGCGACTGCAGCTTCTTGAACGCGCTGGCACGGCGACCCACCCGCTGGCCGGCGACCAGCCCGATGCGCGGCGCGCCCTTCGAGAGCTCGTCGATGAGCGGGCGAATGAAAGCCGGATCATTCTGGCCGTCGCCGTCGAGAGTGACGACGACGCCGGCGCGGGCATGGCGCACGCCGGTATGCACGGCCGCCGACTGTCCGCACGAGGACTGGTGCTTGATCTGGCGCAGCCAGAGCCTCTCCGCCATCAGCGAGCTCAGCTCTGACTCGGTGTGGTCAGTCGACCCATCGTTGACATAGATGAGCTCGAAGCTGACGCTCGGGTTGAGACGCGCGGCAATCTCTTTGACCAGGGGCGCAATGTTGCCGGCCTCGTTGCGCACCGGAACAACAATGGAAACCGCAGGAGGCGCCCCGGCAGTCGACGTTTCGCTCATCTTCTCCCCCTTCGGATCGCGCGTCCGAGTGGGCGAGCTTTATGGGGCGACCAGCGCGCGGGCAACCCTCTTGAGCCGCGAAAAGGAAGGGCCCGGCAACGGGTGAATGCGCCCATCGTCATCAAACGCGAAGGCGAGGCGGCGCGAGGCGAACCATGCCCGCACCAGGCCGACCCCCGCCAACGCAACGATGGCGCCGGCGAGCACATCGCTTGGAAAATGGGCCGTGAGCACAACGCGGCTCACCGCGATGGCGGCGGCATAGGTCCACATCCAGGGCCGTGTCTTCGGCCACAACGCACCAATTGCCGCGGCAGCCGCAAAGGCATCGACGGCGTGCCCCGACGGGAGGCTCGCATATTCAACGTCCCAACCCAGCGGGTGATAGAGATAGGGATCGATGCTGCCGCCAACCAATGGCCGGGCGCGGCCGATCAGCCGCTTCACAACCGTGAACACCAGCCCGGGCAGAGCGATCGCCACGAACAGGAATCCCAGCCGCACAGCAATGGCGGCAAGCACGCCACGCGACATGCTGGAGAGCGCGGGCGAGGCGAGCATGGCGAGGAACACGAGCATGAAGCCGATGGGATAGAGAAACCATGGCGACTTGCCAAAATCCGTGAACCAGCGAAAAGCCGCAACCAGCCAGTGCGGAAGGGCCGGGACCTGAGCGATCGCGAGCGCGTCGAGCGCCACCATCGTGACGGCAATGGCAACGATTGCCGCCAGGACGCGCATGCCCAGCGAAGCGAACGAGCGCAGCGACGTCCGTGCGCGCGGCTTGCGCAGGAACAGCGAAAAGTAATCGCTCACGTTCTTGCGCATCGATTTGATGCGCCTGCCATCCAGCTCCCGCAGGAGCCCCTCCCCTGCGCTCATGATCCCTCGCTCGAGCGATAGACGCTAATGGCGACCCGCTCGCCGTGACTGATGTTGAATGCCTCGATGCGAGCGACGGCGGAGTAGCGCAGCCCAATGGCTTCCGCGCGCTGCACGAAACTTTTCTCGTGCCTTGATTCCACGAAAGCAAATCGGCACGCGCCCTCGCGCAGGAACTCGGCCGCCTCGATGCTGTCGGTGAGGCGGGTATCGGTTCCGGCAAGAAACACGAGGCTCGGCTCCTGATAGCCGACCGCTGCCGCAACAGGATGCGCGCAGCCGGATTCGCGCAGGATGCGAGCAAGCGCGGGACTTGGAAAAACATAGGCCAGCGCGGGAATGACGACCCCGAAGATCGCGATACTGGTCAGCACGGCAGACGCAATGGCGCGCAGCAGAGCCTGCTCGGCCCCTTCAATCTCATACAAGCGCCATGCCAGGAGCCCCATGATCGCTCCGCCTGCGATCAGCGGCCATGCTGCGAGCCCGAGCTGCCGCCCCACCCCCATGAGGGTGACAATGCCGGCAACCCCAAAAATAAGCGGGATCACGAACCACCACACCGTCCCCCATATCAGCCAGCGCGTTCGCGACAGCGTGCGCGCATCGATCGCTCCGGCAATCAGGATGGCAATGGCGGGATAGAGCGGGAGCACGTAATGCGGCAGCTTGGTGATGACCAGCTCCAGCACCAGCCATGACGGGATGAGCCAGGCCAGCAGGAATCTGATCGCGGGCTGCGCCCGGGCGCTCCACACGGAAGGCGCGGAGAGCTGGGCCAGCATGGCACCGGGCCAGAAGGTGAGCCAGAACAGCGCGAGGTAGTAGCCCGGCGGCGCCCCATGGGTCTCCTGCGCTCCCAAAAGCTTGCCGAGCAGATCCTGGCCGACCGAGCCGGCCACGAACTCGCCGCCGGCGCGTCCGAGGATGGCGGCAAACCAGGGTACGACCAGAACCGCAAACCAGGCAGTCCCGGCAAGGGGCTTGAGCCGCAGCAGCCATTGCGCGGAGCGATCGGCAATGGCGAGCGACACGGCGGCAAGCCCGACCACCATCAGGATCAGCGGGCCTTTCAGCAGCACGCCGGCGGCGAGCGCAGTCCAGAATACGGCCGCGAGCGGCCAATTGGCCGGCGCTCCGGGTGAATGATCCCGCAAGGGAAGATAGGCGCGCGCCATGGCTCCCATGGCGGCCACCACGGTCAACAGCAACATAGCGTCGGTCTTGGCCAGCAGCCGCTCGCCGCCGAGCAGCAGGCAGCTCGCCATCATCAGGCCTGCGAGCAGGGCGGCGCGCCGCGATACGAACGCCAGCGCCGCCCAGTACGTGAGCAGCACAGCACCGATGGCGCCCACAAGCGAGGGAATGCGATAGAGCCAGATAGTCGAGAGCGCGTGCGGGAAGCCGAGCGCGCTTGCCGCCTTCACGACGCCCGCCTGCAGCCAGTAGATGCCGACCGGCTTTTTGTAGCGCACCTCGTCCTGGAAGCGGATATCGACATAGTCGCCGCTCTCCACCATCTGTTTGGTCGCCTGCGCAAAGCGCGCCTCGTCCTGATCGATCGGCGGGATGCTGAAAAACCCAGGCAGGAAAGCGAGCAGCGCAACTGCGAGCAGCACGGCGATCGCACGGGCATGGGAGGCCATGGCGAAATCAACGATCGTGCCAAGGCCGCGCCTCGGCGCGGCTTTGCCACTATGCTCGCCCGCGGTAACAGTCATGTTCACAGTTTTTGCCCCGGCCAAGAGAAGACACCTGTGGACAATGTGCTTGTAAATATCAGGAATCGCTCGTAGACGAACAGTCTATGCGGCCATCGCTGGCCGGGCGCGGCCTTCCCAAACCTTCCCATGGCCTTCCCAATGAGCCAACAGTCATGAAACTCAATGCTACATCGCTACGCTCGTTGACGCTACCGAGAGGCAAACAAGACCATATCGCTTGGGATGACGATATCCCCGGCTTTGGCGTCAGGCTGCGCGAAGGCGGATCAGCCGGCTTTGTGTTTCAGTATCAGATCGGCGCCAAGCAGCGCCGGATGAGTCTTGGCGCAATATCCGCTGTGCCGATCGGCAACGCGCGCAAGACCGCCGAAAAACTGTATGCGCGCGTGAGGCTAGGGCAGGATCCGGCCGGCGAAAGCGCTGGCGCGAAATTCAAATCAGGAGAGACATTCGGCGCCATCGCGCAGCGCTACCTTGCCCGCCAGCGCACCCGGCTGCGGCCAAGGTCGTATTCGGAAATCGAGCGCCACTTGCTCAAGCACAGCAGGGCGCTCCACGGGCTACAATTGGAGAAGATAACGAGACGCGATGTTGCTGCCGTTATTTCCGCAGTGGCCGAGACCAGCGGTCCCGTCACCGGCAACCGCGTGCGTACATCGCTTTCCTGCTTTTTTGTGTGGGCAATCCGGGAAGGGCTGATCGAGGCCAATCCGGCCGCAAACACAAACAAAGCACCTGAGCAGCCAAGGCAGCGCGCGCTCGCGCCCGAAGAGCTCGCCATCGTGTGGGCCCATGCCGGTGACGGCCATTATGGCGACATTATCAAACTGCTTACGCTCACCGGCGCGCGCGCAAATGAGATTGCGGCGCTGCGCTGGAGTGAAATCCAGGGCGACACCATTGTGCTGCCGCCAGAGCGTGTGAAGAATGGGCGCGGACATGAAATCCCCCTATCCACAGCCGCGCGCCAGATCATTGAAGCACAGTCGCGACGAATAGGTGACGACGGCGCCCCCCGAGATTTGATCTTCGGCAATGGCGCCGGTGGCTTCACCGGCTGGTTCCGGGCCAAGCGTGATCACGATGCGCGGATTGCCAAGACAAAGGCGCTGCCGCACTGGACTCCCCACGATTTGCGGAGGAGCTTTTCAACCCATGCCAACGAGCTCGGCATCGCGCTGCCTCATATTATAGAGGTGTGCCTCGGCCACACGAGCGGCTTCCGCCGGGGCGTGGCCTCTGTCTACAATCTGGCCGGCTACCGCAGGGAGACCCGCATCGCCTTGGAGCGATGGGCCGATCAGTTGTTGGCGTGGGTTGAAGGCCGCGACTCAAATGTCGTTACGCTACGAACAGCGTGATGCATGCGCGGCCCCCGGCGCAAAATCGACAGAGACTCACGCGCTCAACCCTGCGACGAGGAACGCACGAATGAGATTGTCGCTGACATTATAGCGGCGGTGGGGGGCGTGCCCGAGTCGCTGGTTCGCAGGCTGATTGACGATCTGCGCACCGAGACCCCCTCGCTGACGGGCAACAAGAGGAAAAACAAAGTGGCGACCCGCGCGGTGCAGAGGACGGCGGCCGCGTTCAAGCGCGCACTGACGACCGCCCCTGCTCCCGTTCACGCACTCATATTCGCGCCCGAGGAGTTCTGGCCCGCATTCATGTGGCAGGGCACGGCGATCGAAATTGGCCGGTGCGCGAGAAGCACGCAAGGGCCAACGGGGGCACCGCAAGTCCCACGCTCCGTGGCGCGCCTCGAACAATTCATATCGGGGCTCGATCGGATCAGGGCCGAGTGCGATCAGATCCTCAAGATTGCGCCGGGAAGGCACGGCGCCGTCAGGTATCAACAAGAGCGGGCGGCGATGGCGAGCGCCGCCGTAATGCCCTTCGCCGGCGAGCATCGCGAGATGGCGAACGGCACGGTGACGTTCGCGGGCGCACCGCTTACGTGCTCGCCCACTAGCCTGTATTGCAGGGTGGCGGCCCTTTTTTTTGAAGCCATAAGCGGCAAAGACAATCAGGACTTGCGACGGGCCTGTGCGACCGTAGCCCAAGCCCCGCAACGGCGGCCTGACGCGCAAAATTAAAACAATTCGCTTTTTGCGAGGAATACATCGCGCTCCATCGGCGGTAGTGGACGGCCATCGCAGTTCAAACGCGAGAGGCCCACACGATGCCCGCGAAAACCGACATCACCGAGATCCTTCAAAGGTTCGACGAGTTGCCCGATGATGCCGTTGTGCCAACGCGGCTGGTGGCACTCTTACACAGTGTGAGCGAACGGACGGTGCGGCGCGAGTACCCGTCCGTTCGATTGACGCCGAATCGCACAGGTGTGCGCGTTGGCGATCTCCGCGCGATGAGCCGCAACGAGAAGCCCTGAAAGAATTCAGCCCGCGCAAGGCGGGCTGTTTTCTTGGGCGTGGTCGGGTGACAGGCAGCGAAGGCTTTACACCCCAAAGCAGCTTCCGGGTTCGACTCCCGGCACGTCCACCACTCCCGGTTAGTCTTGGTCTCGCAGCCATTGACATAACCGGTTTCAGCAACCGCCGTCAAGCACGGCATGGAGAAACGGCTATGTCATCAGAACCATCCATCTCAATCGACTGCGATGCGCTGATCGCCGCCAGGCGGCGGCACCCGAACGCATTCCGCTCGCTCGTTGAATTCTATCGTGCGCGCGGGGTCAGCGACCGCGAGCTCGTCGCGGCGCTCATCGCGGCGCCCAGATTGATCAACCCCCTCAAGCTCGGCGGCAAGAGCCGCTGACACCCGAATCCACGCGCAACCGCACGCGGATAACCCCAGTCCAAAGGAAACCCCAAAATGGACATCAACACTGCATTTCCTTCGAACTATCTGAAAGCCAGCGACCTCGACGGCCCCACGCGCAGAGTCATCACCAAGGTGGGCGTCAAAGACGTCCGCGGCGACCGCAAAGTGGTGATGGACTTTGCGGACGATGACAAACCGCTCATCGTCAACAAGACAAACGCCCGTACCATTGCCCGCGCCTACGGCAGTGATACCGATCGCTGGATCGGCAAGTCCATCGAGCTCGTCGAAGCCTTGGTTGATTTCCAAGGCAACACGGTGCCGGCGGTGCGCGTGCGCATCCCGACAAAAGCCCGCGTCGAGCAAACACTCGACGACGAAATTCCGGACGAAATCTGAAGGAGGGGCGCCGCTACGGCGGCGCCCATTCTCGTCATGCAGCTTTCCCTATTCCCGAGCTCATCGCCACTCATTGGCGTGACCGTCTTTCTCGACAGGTCAATCGATCAGCGTCGGCCGTGCCATTCGAACACTGCAACCATCATCCCGGGCACAGAGATGCATGCTGCTGGTCTCGCCTGTGTTGATTGCGGCGCGCATCGTGGTTGGCTGAAAAAGTCGACCGTCGCGAGCCTGAAAAAGATCATCGAAACCTTCGGCGCACTCGACGCGCCCATCACCATCCGAGATGCATCTGAGTGTTTCAACGATGCCCCGAACATCTGATCCGCATCCACAAACCGTCGCCGGCAACCTTGCGGCGCTACCGCCGGCACTGGCGCCGCTGTGCGACCAGAAACGCTGGCTGGTGTGGAGATGGACACGCGGCAAGAATGGTAAATGGACCAAGCCGCCATTTCGCGCAGCGCAGCCCGATCAACATGCTGCCAATAATGACCCTGAGACTTGGTCGGACCATGGCGCTGCCGCCGCCGCTGTGTCGGCCGGTCACGCGCACGGGATTGGCTTCGCCCTGCCCGGTTCCGACATTTCCGCCGTCGACCTCGACCGATGCCGCAACATCGACGGCACGCTCGATGCATGGGCACAGGCGATCGTGGACTCTGCACCGGGCGCATATTTGGAGGTGACGGTCAGCGGGACGGGTGTGCGCATCATCGGCACTGGCGCTGGTGCGCCGGTTCACCGCAAATTCACCGTTCGCAACGGGCGCGAGGGCGCCGCAGTCGAGCTCTATCGTGGCGCAATCAGATACATCACCGTTTCCGGCACCGAGATCGGAAATTGCAATCAGGTTGGGAATATTGACGGCCTGATCGACAGCCTGCTGGCCGAGCATGACCGCGCGGAGCACGGACGCGCCAATGGCGGCGCCAAAGCCAATGGTGCCGGCGCCAACGGTGATGATGACATCGATCGCCTGATTCGGAACGGCGCGCCCGAGGGGCAGCGCAGCGAGGCCTTTAACCGTGTGATTTGGTCCTTGGCTGCGACCGGCGCCTCCGTTGATGAGATTGTTACCGAGCTCGAACGGTATCCAGGCGGCATCGCAGAGAAATATGCTGGGCGCCTTGCAGTGGAGGTCGAGCGGTGCTGGCGCAAATGGGCGCAATGCCGATCGAACGACAGACGCGGCGACCGTCGACAAGCGGATGGTGAAAACACCGCGACGTTGAGGCGAGCCAATACCATCGAGCCCGAGTCGATCGACTGGGCGTGGCCCAATAGGTTTGCGTTCGGGAAGCTTGCGCTGCTGGCTGGCGATCCCGGTCTCGGCAAATCGAGCCTGCTCTTCGAGATCGCGGCGCTGCACAGCATTGGCGGCGCCTTCCCGTGTGGAGAGGGCAACGCTCGGCGCTGCGAGGCCATCGTCCTCACGGCTGAGGACGGGCTCGCGGATACGGTCGTGCCGAGGTTGATGGCCGCCGGCGCCGATCTCTCGAAGGTGCATATCCTGACCGGAACGAAGATGGCCAACAGCGAGGTCGAGAATCACTTCGACCTGACGCGGGACGTTGCTGCACTGCGCAGGGCGCTTGCCGATCATCCGAACGTCAAGGTTCTGATCATCGACCCGCTGACCGCGTATCTTGGCGCCACGAATGCCAAGGAAAATGCAGAAATACGAAACGCGCTGGCGCCGCTGGTGAAGCTGATCGAAGAGGCGGGCGTCCTTTGCATTGGGAACACGCATTTGAACAAGCGGGAGGGCACCAAGGCCGCCTACCGCATCTTGGACAGCATCGCCTTCACTGCGGTTGGGCGCCTCGTTCACTTGGTGATCAAGGACGCGGACAACCCAGATAACCGCAAATTCATTTGTGACAAAACGAACATCGGACACCGACCGCTCGGCCTCACCTTCATCATTCAGCCCCACGACATCACGAGCTCGAAAGGTGAGGTGATCGGCACAAGCCGCATCTGCTGGGGCACATCATACATCGACGAGACGGCTGATCAGGCCATGACGGTGGACGACAAGAATCCCACGATGACGGACGCCGCCGTCGAGTTTCTCAAAATCGTGCTGGCGGACGGGCCGATGGCGGTTGCCGATATCGAACGCGAGGCGTGGGCCGCGCGGGAGCTGTCCGAGAGTCAGCACCTTGCGGACAGCAAGCCATTTCGGTCCGCGTGCAGGCGGCTCGGGATCGTCACGCGCAAGCTGGGGCTGGAGGGCGGCTGGCAGTGGTCGCTGCCGTCACAGGACCGAAGATGACCCCGCATCCGAAGGCGACCTCGTCTCCCCCTACGGACGGTATCAGGGCATCTTCGAAGGCGCCTGCCATCTTCGAAGGCGCCCTCTCACCGTCCATAGGGATGAGGCAGGTCATCTTCGGCGCCCGAGGCAGTCTTCCGCTCTGTGACAGCCCCCCACACCCCCGGGTGGAGCCGGCGAAGCCGTATCCGCCAAGGATGGATCGGTCAAGCGAATCCCACAGAACCCACAGGCTCTGTGAGCATGCGGTGGGCGGGATGGTTGACCGATTCGGGACTCGCGGGCACACCTCTGGTGCTATCACCCGGGGGATCCGGGGGGCGGCTATGAGCACGGATCCCTCTGATCTCGCCCTCCCGCGCCGACCGCGAGGGCGCCCCAGCGCAGCCGTCAACGAGCGTTACCGCGACGAGCTCGAAGCGTGGTGCGCCGGCATCCAAGAGATCGCTGACGACCTGGACTTCAAGGTGTCGTCCCGGGGCTGGTGCTACATCTTGGAAGAGCACGGGCTCGCCAAGGGCGATTTCGACACCGCACAGCGGCTCATCAACGAATGTCGCAAGGACGGTTATCTGCCGCTCGATCTGTGTTGTGAGGACGAGGGCCGCGCTGCGGCAAACCTGCAAGAGATCACACACGAAACCCCTGACGAATTCGCTCAGGGCTGGATCGACTACCTCGATCGCGCACACGAGCAGTATGTGCCGATCGCCTTCTGGGATGACCTCCCGGTCTATATCGAGATAACGGTCGAGAAGGTTGACCTGAAATCCCTGTTCAGTCCGGTCTGTCAGGAATTTCACATCCCGATAACAAATATTTCCGGCTGGTCTGACATCAACGCCCGCGCCGCCATGACGGCGCCGTCGGCTGGTACCCGGACGATCTCGTCATCGAGCGCTTTGGGCTCAACCATGACTTCATTGAGGAGCACGGCCTGACGTGGATCGATAATCTGGAAACCGGCAGCGGCGGCCGGCTTGATGATCCGCACCATCCCGACCACAACAAGGACTACGTGCAGTCCTATCTGCGCGAGTACGGCGCCCGGAAGGTCGAGGCCAACGCGCTGGTGGTGCGCCCAGAAGCAGGCCGCAGGCTCTGCCGGTGAGCAATCTTACGCCACGTGCGGGCGAGAGCTGTTGGTGACTACACACGCAAGCTTGCCGAACATAAGGAACGGGCGCGCGCACAGATCGCCTTCCTGCGAGGGCTGGTATGAGCGACATAACATTCGCCACGTCGGGCAATTGGGCACTTGCAACCGACGGCAACCAGTGGATCCTCCAAAAAAACGGGGGAACAGATAAGCGGAGCGGCAAACCCGTCTGGACCAATGTTTCCTTCGTCCACTCCACAAAGGACATCCTCGCCCGCTGCATGAAGGAGAAGGGAACCCCGCCCGAAGATGCGGAAAAGCTCTTGGCAGGCCTTGGGAGAAGATTTTCTGTGCCGCAGGTACCCCACCCTAGCCCAAGCACCAAAAACGCGCGTCAAGAGCTGACAGTCTAAAACGCCCCCCCTTTGTTTGGGACTCCCCTTGGGGAGGAGTCCCATGGATCTGTACCTCCTTTTTGGGGATTTTTGGTTTGGATTTTTGGGGCCCCAGTTCTGGAAATTTGGGGGTGTGATGGGGACGCGCGAGGCTATGTCCAGCCGAGGAGGTAGCCGCCCCAGCGGTCCCCCCGGGGGGAAGCCCGGACCCAGTTTCAAATAAATCGGGGGGCCGATCCTGTGTAACGGCCTAATCGGCCGCATCACATCGCGTGCGACGCCTGTCCTGTGCGACGGGCGAGCGCTCGACGGCGGGGGCGAGGTGGCTGGCAAACACCCGCATTCCCAGCGCACCAAACAATCCGAAACTTACAAATATCGGATAAAAAATTTTGCGTTGATAACACGTGTATTTTATTATCCGTAAGTCAAATCCAAAATGGGAGTGCGAGATGACGGTTTACGGCTATGCGCGTGTCTCGACAGACGGCCAGTCTGTGGCTGCGCAAGAGGCACAACTGCGAGCGGCGGGCTGCGCCAAGGTGTACGCGGAGAAAGTATCAGGCAAGGCTACCGATGGCCGTGCCGAGCTTGCCAAGGTGCTCAGGCGTCTTGAGCGGGGCGACGTGCTGATGGTGACGCGCCTAGACAGGCTCGCGCGAAGCACAAGGGATCTCCTCAACATCCTACATGAGCTTGCACAGGCAGGCGTGGGTTTTAAATCGCTGCTGGATCCGTGGTGCGACACCACAACGGCGCACGGCGAGCTAATGCTGACACTGCTCGCAGGTTTTGCCACGTTCGAGCGTCGCCTTATCCTTGCGCGCACCGACGAGGGCCGGAAGCGCGCTAAGGCTCGTGGCGTGCGATTTGGGCGTCCCTCTGCCCTTACAGCCCATCAACGCCAAGAAGCGCTTGCACGGCTTGCCAATGGCGAGACACAAGCAGATCTGGCGCGCTCATATGGAGTTGGCCAAGCCACGATATCGAGGCTGGCAGGCAACATCGGCCCTTTCGGAGGGGCCGCAAGCGCGTAAAGCGTCACAGATAGCGGCTCCAGAGATGGGGGCTGAATGCCCCCTTTTTGTTGGGGGCGAGAGGGCGGCCTCTGATTACGCCCTCCCGTCCTTGGGCGGCCTATCGCCTCGTGCCGCGTGGCGGGCCGCCCTAGCGCGGCCTACCGCGTGCCGCGTGGCAGGCCGCACCAAATAGGATGTGGGCGCGAGAGGAAGAGCGCGCCAGCCCCCAGCCTATCCAATATTCAGACTGCCGTGATGGCGATAGCGTTGCCTTGGGCGCAGAGCGCGATCTGGAATGCGTCTGCTGTGCCAGACATGGCCGTGACGCTGCTGGAACGCCTTCTGTGTGGCCTGTAGCCTATATCTGGTTCTGTGCCAGATACCGTGTGCGCCTTGTAGGAAGGCCTTGAGGCGGATGGCTTGTAGTATTGGCCTTGCCTTACTGGTGCAGGCTTGAGATGCGTATATTGCACCTGCACAGCCCTTACAGCGCAGACTGTTCCGCGTGATGTAGAAACGGAATGCCCCCCGACCACACTGGCATTTACTGACTGGGCGATATCCACCAAGCCCGGGCTTGAACCAACGGACGGGGATTATCTGCTCCCGACCGCCGAAGAATATTGCCTTTATATTGCCTCTGGAAATGACCAGCGAACGGATGCCGGGGAATATAAAGCCAACGTCTGAATATATATTGGTACCATACCAATCCGCCGGGAACATGCCTTCGCGACCAAGGCGGCGGATATCGAGGAAATGCAGGCTCTCGAATAGTGGCCTTTGATGCCTATGTTTCGGCGCATTCCTTAGCTGATTCGGCACTCTCGATGAGCTTGACGCCATAAAGCTGTTGAACCTCACTGATCATAAATGCCCGTAACTCTTCGGGGGACATTGCCTCAAGCTCTGCATGTTCCGTCTGAGCCACAAGCAACTCTTGGGGGACAAGTTTTGCGACCAACTCGCAGTATTTTTCTGGTGACTCTTCGCGAACCCGTTCCAGAACCTGCGGACCCCATAGCTCCCAGTCGCGAGCTAATGCTTCAACGAAGCGTTGCGTGAGTTGCGCTCTGGCGGTCGAGCGAGTCTTTTGCCCCTTGGATAGCGTCGCGCCCATTATGGCCTCTTACTGAGCAACTCGTCGGCGGCGAGCAAAGCCTGTTCCAGCAGCGTTCCGAATCAGCGTCGTGTTCATCAATATATCAGAGATTCGGTTCGCTCTGACCAGTGAAGCTCGCGAACTGGCGCAGGAACGTGGACCAGGCGCTGGTCACCTATAAAATGTACGAACCCTATCGCGAGGATGGCTTTCCAGCAATGAACTCTTGCGCGACCTGCCGCTTGAACGCGATGCTGTGGCAACGTTGTCTGGCCATGGCTTTCATCCTTTGAAAGCCCAGCTAACCCTGTCAAATCACTGACCTCAGCCTGTCCGGCCCCAGGGGCGCACTCCAGCGTTATGTCCGCTGCTGGCGAGAGCTGACATAAGAGGCTAGACGGCGACTTCCGGAGTTGACCCTGAGCGGACGATTGGCGCTGCAATTCGCCGCGATGCACAACGCAACATTGCCTGCAACGATGTGGTACCCTCCAGGCTGAGGGAGCGGCATGCGACGACGGGATTTCATCACGCTTGTCGGCGGCACGGCGGCAGCATGGCCGCTCAATGCGCGCGCACAGCAGCCTAAGAGAATGCGGCGGATCGCGGTGCTGATGAACCTACCCGAAAGCGATCTGGACGCGCAGCGTCGCCTTGCAGCGTTTCGGGATGCGTTGGAGAAGCTCGGCTGGGCTGAAGGCCGCAACGCGACGATCGAGGTCCGCTGGACTGTAGCCGATGTGGCAAGTGTTCAATCCGCTGTTTCCGAGTTGCTCGGACTGGGGCCTGAAGTGATTTTGGCGACAGCAACCAACGTTCTTGCGGCTCTTAGATCGATGGCGCACGACATTCCCATTGTATTTGTGCTCGTCTCTGACCCCGTGGGACAGGGCTTTGTCGATAGTCTCGCTCATCCGGGAGGCAGGATTACCGGGTTCACAAGTTTCGAATTTTCGATGGCAGGAAAATGGCTAGAAACACTGAAGGAAGCTGCGCCCCAGGTCACGCGCGTCGCACTCGTTTTCAATCCGGAGACGGCACCATATGGCGAAAAGTACATCACACCGCTGCAA
>Ga0306925_10002615_pt1 | contig 15589 bp, 12 predicted proteins | sample flu12Cox44000176_FD_203755 | JGI IMG/M metagenome (GOLD analysis project Ga0306925, IMG submission 203755) | Lab enrichment of tropical soil microbial communities from Luquillo Experimental Forest, Puerto Rico - flux8day.12C.oxic.44.000.176 (v2)... | ecosystem: Environmental > Terrestrial >... | reverse complement strand
CAGGAATGCGCCGCTGCTCGGCATGTCCTTCATCCGCGGCATGAAGCGCAACGGATTGCGCTACGATGACGGCAACATCGTCGATCCGCGCGACGGCACCGTCTATCGCGCCATGATGACGCTGAGCCCCGACGGCCAGGTGCTGACCGTGCGGGGTTATCTCGGCATTCCGCTGCTCGGCAAAGACGAGGTCTGGCAGCGCCTGCCCGACAGCGCCATTGCGCAGGTCGATCGCTCCGTCGTCGCCAAATACTTGCCGGGGCGCGCGCCGGCGGCTGCGGCACGGCCAGCCCCCGCCGCCGTTGCGAAGGGAAGCGCTGCCGCGCACTGACGCCGCCGGTATTCGCTTGGCATCGCGTTAGGGAGAGTTAAATCCCTAACCGGGGAATCGCCTGCCGTCACGGAATCTTCTTCACCGGCTTGGGGTCGAGCCCGAACACCTTGGCGGCGGTGCCGCCGAGGATGTTGCGGCGGCCGGTTTCGCTCAGGAACGGCAGGTCGTAGATCACGCTCGGCAGGTCGAAGTCCCAGTGCGGGTAGTCCGACGACCACATCAGCTGGGTCTCGGCGTTGATCATCTTGAACGTCGCCTCGAGGATCGAGCGGTCGCGCGGCTTCTCCATCGGCTGCGAGGAGTAGTACATCTCGCGCATATATTCGCTGGGCTTGCGCTTGAGCGAGGGACAATCGGACGTGCGCATCATGTACGAGTGGTCGAGCCGCTGCATCAGGCAATAGGCCCAGGTGAGCCCGCTCTCGATCCACATCACCTTGAGCTTGGGGAAGCGCTCGGGTAGGCCGTTGATCACCCAATTGGTCATGTGGACCATGTTGAACCACATGAAGCCGAGCGCGTGCACCGAGATGAACCGATTGGTCAGCGACAGCGACTGGTCGTGCCAATTGTAGGCCGCATGGAAGGCGATGGGCTTGCCCATCTCCTCGAGCAGCGCGTAGGTCTTGACGTAGGCGTTGTCGTGCACCGGCTTGTAACGCGGCGACGTCACCATGAATCCGACCACGCCCTTCTTGTCGCCGAAATCCTTGACGGTCTTGTACGCGGCGTCGGGGTCGTTGAACGGAAGATACAGCATCGAGATGATGCGCGGCTCGACCGCGAGGATGCGCTCGCAGAGCCAACGATTGTAGGCGCGGCACATCGCGACTTCGACCTCGACCTGCGGATGCAGGCCGAGAAACAGCATCGGCGTGGGGAACAGGCAGGAATAGTCGACGCCCATCGCGTCCATCCATTCGAGCGTCATGGCGACGTCGCGGTGGTTCCCGGCGCCGACTTTGTCGTGCCTGCGGATGTCGTGCCTGCGCAGCTCATGGCGGGTGATGCGCCCGCCGATGTCCTGGTAGCCGATGGTGCCGCCGAGCATCGAGGCGCGTGCGCCGCGCTTTGCCGATTCGACCGCCTGGCGGCGGATCACCGGGCTTTCGATGTAGGTGAAGACCTCGTTGTAAGACTCGCTCTCGTAGTGGTGCGCGTCCACGTCTACGATGAGAAAATCCTGGTAGTTGCGCTCGCGCGCTTGCCGCGAGGCATGCTCGAGGTGCTGCGTGGTCGAATAGTCCTCGGCGGCGAGCTTGCGCACTTCGCTGCGGGCCATGTCCATGGGCGCCTTCTCCTCGGCTTTTGGCGTGACGCGCCTTGTACCGTTCCTAAACGACGACGAAGATATCGTCGCCGCGCCGGACGACGTCGAACTTTTTCAACCGCAGCCGCCGGTCGCCGACGCATTCGCCGGTTTGCAGCTCGTATTCATAACCGTGCCACGGGCAAACGAAATGGACCTCGTCCGAGAACGTCTGGCCCTGATAGGTGCGGTCCGGCGCGATCACGTCGACCACGCGGTTGATCATGAGCCCCTCGCAGGCCGGCCCGCCGGCATGGACGCAGGTGTTGCTGTAGGCGAAATAGGCGCCGTCCTTGTAGAACACGCCGATTTCCGCGTTTGCGGCAACGACGATGCGCCGATCGCCATCTTGCATCTCGGACGCCTTGGCAACGAAGCATTCCGGCATGGGGCAGCTCCCTCGCGCGCAGCCTAGCATGGCGGCGCTGCGATCGGTGGCGCAAAAAACGTGGCATCGGGCGGGATCGAGCTAGGCTCAAGCCGCATGTCTTCCGTAGGAGCACGTCTTCCGTAGGAGAATGACGCTTGCCATGGCGGCACAGTGCGCTCAGCGCTGGGAATCCCTCGATCCATCGCGGGCGGCGCGGATCGCGCTCCAAACGCGTTGCGGCGTCGCCGGCGTATCCATGTGCTCGATGCCGATCCCAGAGAGCGCGTCCAGCACGGCGTTCATGAGCACCGCCGAGCTCGGCGTGATGCCGGCCTCGCCGCCGCCCTTGACGCGCAGCGCATTGCCCTTGGTCGGATCTTCCGTCAACGCGACGTCGAGATGCGGAAGGTGATCCGCGCGCGGCATGCCATAGTCGAGAAAGCTTGCGGACAAAAGCTGCCCCGAGCCCGGCTCGTAGACCGCCGCCTCCATCATCGCTTGGCCCACGCCCTGCGCCACGCCGCCGTGCACCTGACCGTGCAGAATGAGCGGATTGATCGGCTGGCCGCCATCGTCGATCGAGGTATAACGGCGGATTTCGATCGCACCGGTTTGCGGATCGACCTCGGCCTCGCACACGGCGGCGCCGGTCGGATAGGCCGGGATGCGCCCGGTGAAGCTCGCTTCGGCCGCGAGCGGCGCGCGCAGATCGTCGGGCAACGAGGTGAGATCGTCGATGGCGCGGGCGATATCGAACAGAGTGAGACGCCGATTGCTGTTGGGCGCCACGAACAACCCGTCGGCGAATGAAATATGGCCTTCGGCAACGTCGAGCATGACGGCGGCGATCCGCCGCGCCTTGTCGATCACCGTACGTGAGGTCTCGACCATCAGCGCGCCGGCCAGGCGCATGGAACGGTCGGAATGGGTCCCGCCGCCGGAGGCGAGCGCTGCGCTGTCACCGCTCACGAAATTGATCGCCTCGGGATCAACGCCGAGCTGATCCGCCACGACCTGCCGGAAGCTCGTCTCGTGACCCTGCCCGCTCGATTGCGTTCCGACGATGAGAGCGATGCTGCCTGCGGCCGACACCTTGATCGCGACGCGCTCGTGCGGCATGCCCACCGGAGTTTCGACATAGTTGGCGACGCCGATCCCGAGCAGCCGACCGCGTTTCTTCGCCTCCCGGCGGCGGGCGGGAAAGCCATCCCAGTCCGCGGTTTGCAGCGCGCGGGCGAGATTGCCGGCGAAATCGCCGCTGTCGTAGGTAAGCCCGGTCGCCGTGCGATGGGGCAGCGCGTCGCGCCGGATCAGATTTCGGCGGCGCAACTCCACGCGGTCGATCTTCAACCGTTTCGCCGCGATGTCGATGAGCCGCTCCATGACGGTGGTGGCTTCCGGCCTTCCGGCGCCCCGGAACGGCGCCGTCGGCACCGTGTTGGTCATCACCGCGCGCAAGCGCACCCATGCCATCGGCACGTCGTAAACGGTTGGCGCAACGCGGTAACCATTGCTGAGCGGAACGTAGGAGACGGTGTGCGCTCCGGTATTGGCCGTGAGCTCGAGCGCAAGCGCGAGCATGCGGCCTCTGCGGTCGAACGCAAGGCGCGCGCGCGTCACGACGTCGCGCGCGGTATAGTCGGTGAGAAACGCTTCGCTGCGATCGCCCGTCCATTTCACCGGCCGCCCGACACGGCGCGCCGCCCATACCACTGCGACCTGCTCCGGATAGATATTGAAGCGCGATCCGAACGCGCCGCCGACATCGGGACAGATCACGTGCACGCGCTCCTGCTGCACTTTGAAGCAAGCCGCGAGCGCATGCCGCAAACGATGCGCGCCCTGACATCCCGAAATCAACGTATGCTGCTTCTGCGCCGCGTCATAACTGCCGATGGCCGCGCGCGGCTCCAGGAACGCGCTGGCGGTGCGCTGATTGCGGATCGTCTGCTCGATGACGACGTGCGCGTCCTTGATGGCGGCCTCCACCGCGGCGCGGTCGCCGAAGGCGCAGTCGAGCGCGAGATTGTTGGGAGCATCCCGCCAGATCGTCGGCGCTCCATCCGCGAGCGCGTCCACGACGTCGGTCACCGCCGGCAGGATCTCATATTCGACCGCGACCGCTTCGGCCGCGTCGCGCGCGGCCACGGGACTTTCCGCCACGACCACCGCGACCGCCTCGCCGACGAAACGCACGCAGCCGACCGCGAGCGGTAGCTGCAGCTGGTCGAGGATTTTTCGTTCCGGCGTCGGCGCGAAGGTCGGGATGCTGACGTCATTTGCATCGGCCGGATTGGGAAAGTGCGACATGCCGATGTGACCGTCGCCGACATAGTCCTCGCCGGTGAGCACGGCCAGCACGCCCGGCCGCCCGCGCGCGGCTGAAACGTAGATCGAAACGATGCGGGCATGGGCGTGCGGCGCGCGCACGAAGGCGGCATAGGTCTCCCCCGGCACCGAGACATCGTCGGTGTAGTTGCCGGCTCCGCGCACGAACCGCAGATCCTCGAAGCGCGGCATGGCGCGCCCGATGAAGGCTCCGCGTCCATGGGGCGCCGAAACGCCGTCGTTCTTCGCCATTGCGCTCCCACCCCGCCACAGCGGTCCGTCTACTCGCCGATCAGCCTATCCAAGCACGCACGCCGTTGCCAATTGGCCGCGGCCGTCGTTTATGATCGGAGCGGGGCTTTGCGGTATAGTTCCGCCGTGCCGCGCACGGGCCGATGGGCGTGACAGCAATGGGCATCGTAGAAACGACGCAAGCGAGCGCACCCGTGGCGGATTTCGGCCGCTTTTCGATCGCGCCGTTTCGTCGAAGGGCTGGGCGACGGGCTCGAAACCCTGCGCGTGGCGAGCGATGCGTTGCGGCAGAAAGACCTCGATCGCGACGGCGAGGGACGCTATTTCATCAAATTCGAATAGCGCGTTCGCGCGCGATGGGAGAAATCGCATGACGCTTCAGCGCATCTTGCTTGCGTGTCTCGCCATCGTCGGCGGTGCGAGCGCGGTTCACGGCCAAGAGGTCATCGTCAAGGTCGGCACGGTGCGCTCGATCTCCACCGCCACGATTCTGTGGGCGGTCGAGAAGGGCTACTTCAAAGACTACGGCATCAAGGTCGTGACCGAGACGCTCGACACCGCCGCCAACTCGATCGCGCTGCTGGCGCAGAACCAGCTGCAGCTCGTGGAGGGGGGAATTTCGGCCGGCTATTTCAACGCGCTGGAAAAGAACCTGCCCATCACGATGGTGCTGGATCGGGTCTCGAGCCCGCTCGGGCACAACCTGATGCTGCGCCCCGACCTCAAGGGCGAGATCACGCAGCTGCGCCAGCTCAAGGGCAGGACCATTGCCACCAACGGCCAGGGCGCGGTGTCGACCTATGAAGTCGGCAAGCTCCTGGAGAGCGACGGGCTGACCATCAACGACGTCGACATCAAGGTCATCCCGTTCACGCAATACGCCGTTGCGTTCAACAACAAGGCGATCGACGCTGCGATCACGATCCCGCCCTTCACCGCGCAATTGCTCGACGGCGGGCATGCCGTGAACTTCAAGGACCCCGACGACGTGGTCAAGCCGTACCCTCTCACCATCGCGGTGAGCATGGTCAACACCGATTTCGCCAACGCCAACCGCGAGCTCGTGCGCAACTATTACGTCGCATATCTACGCGCCATCCGCGACTATTGCCAGGCCTATCACGGCGGCGCGGGGCGGGCGGCGCTGATCGATCTCGCGATCCGCACCGGCACCGAAACGCGCCCGGAATTGCTGCACAAATATCCGTGGCCGGCCCGCAGCCCGAACGGCACTATCAATGTCGAGAGCATGCTCGACATGCAGGCTTGGTTCCTCAAGAGCAAGATGAGCATCGCCGAGTTCCCGGCCGATCGGATCGTGGACAAGAGCTACGTCGATTACGCGCTGCGCAAGCTCCCCCCGTTCGTGCTCGAGAACAAGGAGAGCAAGCTCGCCGGGTGCCGCTGAAGTCAACGCATCGGCGGGGGAAGATATCAATGGCCGTCGAGCGGCGCGGCGCGGCGATCGACATCGTCGGATTGCGCAAGGAGTACCTGAGCGGTCCGGGTCGCGTGGTTGCCCTCGACGACATCAACCTGCGCATCGCGCCGGGCGAGTTTGTCTGCATCGTCGGACCATCGGGCTGCGGGAAATCGACGCTGCTGCGCATCCTCGCGGGGCTTACCGCCCAGACCAGCGGCACGATCAAGGTCGAGGCGTCGGGCTGGGCGGTCGAGAACGCGATGGTGTTCCAGGAGAGCGGCCTCTTTCCCTGGATGAGCGTCGAGGCCAATGTCGGCTTCGGCCTCATGACGCGCGGCATTCCCGCCGACGAAGCGGCGGCGCGGGTCGAGGCCGCCTTGAAGCTCGTGGGGCTGACCCGATTCCGGCGGCATTATCCGCACCAGCTCTCCGGCGGCATGCGCCAGCGCAGCGCGATCGCGCGCGCCTTCGTCACCGACCCGGGCATGCTGCTGATGGACGAGCCGCTGGCCGCGCTCGATGCCCAGAACCGAGTGATCCTGCAAGCCGAGCTGGTGCGCATCTGGGAGCGGACCCGCAAGACCGTGATCTACATCACCCATTCGATCGAGGAAGCGCTGCTGCTCGGCGACCGCACCGTGGTGATGACCGCGCATCCCGGCCGGATCAAACAGATCATCGACGTGCCGTTCGCACGCCCGCGCAACCTGATGACGTTGTCGGCATCGCCGGAATTCGGCCGCCTCAAGCTCGACATCTGGCAGGTCCTGGAGGCCGAAGTCACGCGCGCGCGCAGCGACGAGGAGGCATGAGCGCAGTACCGTTGGGCTTTACCCAACTCGACGTGGGAGAGCGTCATTCATGAAGATCGAGATGTCCACCAAGGCGCGCGAGCGTTTGCTTTATCTGATCTCGCCGATCGGGCTCATCATCATCTGGCAAGTCCTGCTGATGGTCGGCATCGGCGATCGCCGGTTCGTCCCCGCGCCGAGCGACATCGCGCAGCGCTTCGTCAAGCTCGCCGGCAGCGGCGAACTCGAATGGCACGTCGCCGTCACGCTCTACCGCGTTGTCCTCGGCTACATCATCGGTGCCGTGCCCGCGGTCGCGGTCGGGCTGCTCATGGCCATGTTCAGGCCGGTGCGCATCTTCGTCGATCCGCTCATCGCCGCGCTGTTTCCGATCCCGAAGATCGCGCTGATGCCGCTCCTCCTGCTCGCCTTCGGCTTCGGCGACGCCTCGAAGATCGCGCTGGTCGCCATCGCCGTGTTCTTCCCCGTCGTCGTCAACACCTACGTCGGGGCGGCCAATATCGAGACGATCTACTGGGACGTGGCGAAGAATTACGGCGCGAGCCAGACCGTGATGTTCACCCGCATCGTGTTCTTCGGCGCGCTGCCGACGATCTTCGCAGGGCTTCGCATCGCGCTGGCGGTCTCGTTCATCGTGCTGGTCGCGTCCGAGTTCGTCGCCACCAAGAGCGGCATTGGCTACCTGATCTGGAACTCCTGGGAGCTGCTTCAGGTCGACGTCATGTTCGTGGGAATCGTGACCATCGGCATCCTCGGGCTGATCACCTCGGTGCTGTTCCAGGAAATCGAGCGCAAAGCCATTCCGTGGAAGACGGAGTGAGGGAAACGCTACAACCCCGCGAGCGGATAGCGCGAGAAGTCGTAGCCCTCCTTGACGACGATCTCCAACAGGAACGGCGCACCCGATTCGGTCACGCGCACGGCGTCCTTGATCGCCGGCGCGATGTGAGTCGGCTTCTCCACGCGCGCCGCGGCCACGTTGAGGCCCTCGGCCACCTTGGCGTAATTGCCGCCGACGGTCAGCGCGCCGTATTTCTTGGTCGAGAGCTCGAGCACGTCGCGCTCGGCCGCCATGACGCCGTTGTTGAACACGACGGTGAGGATCGCGATGCGGTTGCGCGCCGCGGTCTCGATGTCCATGCCGGTCATGCCGATGGCCGCGTCGCCCATGATGTTGACGCAAAGCTTGTCCGGCGCCGCGAGCTTCGCGCCCATGGTGATGCCGAGCCCGTAACCGAGCTGGGTCGACTTGCCCCACCCCATATACGAGCCTGGCGCGGTCGTCTCCCAGAACGGGATGAGCTGTTCGCGCGGACTGCCGGAATCGTGGGTGATGATGACGTTGTCGCGGTCCACCGTGCGCATGAGATCGCGGATCACGCGGTACTGGTTGATGGGCACTTCCTCGGAGTCGAGATGCTTTCCCCATTCCGCGAGCCATCCCTTCTTGGCCGCCGCGACTTCCTCCTTGAGCGAGGCGAGCGCATTGCCGCCGCCCGCCCCCTTTTGCCGGCCGACCTCGGCGATGACCGCATCGAGCACCAGCGCCGCGTCGCCGACCACGGCATGGTCGACGCGGTACTCCTTGTTGATGTCGGCGGCGTCGTTGGTGGAATGGATGATGGTCTTGCCCGCCGGCACGCCGGGCCCGAACGGGGTGCGGGTGAGGCTCGAGCCGATGGCCAGCACGAGATCGGCTTTGGCCATGAACTCGGTGAACATCTTCGGCCGCGAGCGCGTGGACGCCCCGAGCGCGAGCGGATGGCTTTCGGGGATGGCGCTCTTGCCCGGATTGGTGGTGATCACCGGCGCGGGAATGAGTTCGGCCAAGGCGCTGAGCCGGTCGCTCGCTTGCGCATAGAGCACGCCCTGCCCGGCCAACAGCAGCGGATTTTTTGCCTTGAGCAGCATGCGCACCGCGGTCTTGATCGCGTCGGGATCGGGGGCCGCGCGCTGGACCTGGACGGCGGCGTAATCGAGCTCGCCTTCGTACTCGGCCTCCCATACCTCGGCCGGAATCTCGATGAGGACGGGCCCGCCCTTGCCGCTGCGCATGGCGTGGTAGGCGCGGCGCATCAGGTCGGGCAGTTCCTGCACCGAATGCGCCAGCGCTGACCACTTGGTGACCGGCCGGTAGACGTCGGCGGCGCGGAATACCGGCCGGACATATTGCCGCGCCAGCGGCAGCCCGGCCGGAATGACCAAGAGTGGGACGTTCTCGGAAAAGGCCTGGGCGACGCCGGGAAAGGCGTTCTCGATGCCGGGTCCGGCCTGGGCGGCGAATACGCCGTTGCGCTTGCCGCACTTGATGCGGGTATAGCCATCCGCCAGGCCCACGCCGACGCGCTCTTGCCGGCACAGAATCGGACGGATGTCGAGCGCGGCGCAGGCCTCGATCAGGGGGTTGCGCGGATAGCAGGAGAGGAACTGCGTTCCCTCCCGCCTGAGGATTTCGGCGATGATGGCGGCGCCATTCATGGACTTGTCCCTTCGGTGGATAACCGGCATCCGTACGGTAGCCGGATAGGGTTGCCGGGTAGCAAACTCGCCGCCCGGCAACCCTGAATTCTCGTGGTTTTAGGCCCTGTTGGACGGGGGCCACACGGCGCGTGCAAAAGAAGTTGCGAACAGCCCATCCGCAGGCCCAGGCGTTGTGCGAAGAGGCTCCCCCATGTTAACGATGGCTGAATACTGTGGGTCAATATTATCCCTCGCGGGGAAGCGAGAGGGGGGCGGATGAGGGGCCGGCGCGCCGCGATCGCCGCTTTTGTGGCTGCGCTGTGGGCCCCCGTGGTGGCGTCCGCAGCCGACAGCGACGCGCGCGCCTATGTGCCGCCGGCTTCCGCGTATGATTGGACCATTACCCTGGGGGCGGAAGGCAGGCTCGAGCCTCTCTTTCAAGGGTCCTCGCGCGAGCGCCTGCGCCCCTATCCCATCTTCGCCGTGCGCCGCTACGGCGCGCCGGAACCCTTCCGCGGTCCGCGCGACGGCTTGGACGTCGCACTGATCGACGAAGGTAAATACCAAGTCGGTCCGGTCGGCCAATTCGTGTGGTCGCAGCGTGAAAATGCCAACTCGCCGGCGGTGCGCAGCCTCGGCAACGTTCCCTGGGCGGCCGAGGTGGGCATCTTTGCCCAGTATTGGTGGGTTCCTTGGCTGCGCACGCGCACCGAGGTGCGGCAGGGCTTCCATGGTCACCACGGGATCGTCTCCGATATCACGACGGACGCCGTTGTTCCGGTGGGCCCGCAATTGACCTTGTCGGCTGGTCCGCGGCTCACGCTGGCAACCACGCCCGCGGTCAGTCCGTATTTCAACATCACGCCGGCCCAGTCGGTGAGATCGGGCCTGCCGATATACGACACCAAGGGCGGGATTCGCTCGTACGGCGCGGGCGCGCAGGCGCGCTACCTATGGACGCCGCAGTGGGCGACGCACGTGTTTGTGGAATACGAAAGGCTCGGCGGCGAACCCGCTGACTCGCCGCTGGTGACGCAGAAGGGTTCCCCCGACCAAGTGACGATCGGGTTTGGGGTAACGCGCTCTTTCGACATCAAAACGCCGTGGTAGCCCGCGACTGCAGATAGCGGCCAAGTTGCGGCGAGAGCGGTGGATCGGAGGGGGGAATGGTCAAGCAAGCCGGTGTGGTCGCCTGGCTGGGCGGGATCGCCGCGCTCGTCGTCCTCACCATCTGGTCCGGTCTCGACGCGGTTGGCCACGCGATTGCAAGCGTCGGTTGGGGAATTCTGCTCGTCGTGATGGTGCGCGCAGTCACGGTTTCCGTGGCGGGGGCGGGCTGGTGGCTGCTCTTTCCCCCAAAGGTGCGCCCGCAGTTTGGCGCATGCGTGCTCTTGAGGTTCGTTCGGGAGGCGGTCAACGTCCTGTTGCCGGTGGCGCAAGTCGGCGGCGACGTGGTCGGCGCGCGACTGCTGACGGGTTACGCCGTCCCAGGCGCGCTCGCCGCCGCGAGCGTCATCGTCGACATCCTCGTCCAGGCTGCCGCACAGTTTCTGTTCGCGGCGCTCGGCCTTCTGACGCTCATGGCCCTGGGAGCGGATCATGCGTTGGCGCGAAGCGCCGCGATCGGGCTTGCAGTGGCAGCGCTCTTGCTCGCCGGGTTCTACCTCGCACAACGGCGTGGCGGGCAACGTGTCCTTCAATCGATCGTGAATCGTCTGGCCGGCGACCGGGAATGGCGCGTGCTCGGCACCATCGACGCCGTTTATCAGAACCTGACCATGATCTACGCGGCGCGTTCCAGCTTCATCGCCAGCAGCGTCGTGCATCTGGCCGGCTGGGTCGTCGGCGTGGCGGAAGTGTCGATCGTGTTCGCGTTCATGGGGCACCCGGTCAGCATCGGCGAGGCGCTCGTCATCGAAAGCCTGCTGCATGCGGTTCGCGGGGCGGCGTTTGCGATCCCGAGCGCGCTCGGAGCGCAGGAAGGTGCGCTCGTGGTGCTGTGCGCGGCATTCGGAATTCCGCCGGAACAGGCGATCGCGCTGTCGCTGGTCAAGCGCGCCGCCGATGTCGTGCTCGGAGTGCCTGGCCTTCTCGGTTGGCAGATGCTGGAATGGGGACGCTTGGTGCCGAGCTACCGCAGGCAGCCGGCGCGCGAGCCCGTCAATCCGCGTTCGCAAAGCCACTGAGCCGAGCCATGATCCTGTTCTGGTCGTCTGTCGCGGCGTCGGTCGTCGCCTTGGTCGGCTGCGGGTACCTGGTCACGGCCGCGATCCTCGTCGGCCGCTTTGCGCGCGATCGTGCGTCGGTATGCCCCGCGCCCGCGCCCGACGTCACCGTTCTCAAGCCGCTTCATGGCGATGAGCCGGGCCTCTTCGACAACCTCACCTCGTTCTGCGCCCAGAACTATCCGGGACGCCAGCAAATCGTCTGCGGGGTGCAGGACGCTGACGACGCCGCCATTGCGGTCGTCGAACGCCTGCGCGATCTGCACGCTGATCGCGATATCGATCTCGTGATCGAAACCAAGGTGCACGGATTGAATCGCAAGGTCTCCAATCTCGTCAACATGGCGCCGCGCATCCGTCATGACGTTGTCGTCCTCGCCGACAGCGACATGCGGGTGAACCCCGACTATCTGTCCCGCGTCATCGCTGCGTTGGCAGAGCCCGGCATCGGCGCCGTGACCTGCCTCTACTACGGCGTTGCCCTCACCGCCATCTGGGCGCGCCTCTGCGCGCTCGTGATCAACGCGCAATTTCTGCCGAGCGTGGTGGTCGGCGTCGCGCTCGGCCTGGCGCGTCCTTGTTTCGGCTCGACGCTGGCGCTGAGAAGCGCGACGCTGGCCGAGATCGGCGGCTTCAGGCCCTTCGCCGATTGCCTCGCGGACGATTACGCCATGGGCGAGGCGTTGCGCGCCCACGGCTGCAAGATCTCGATACCGCCCTTCGCCGTTGCCCATATCTGCACGCAGACATCGCTGCGCGAATTGTGGCGGCACGAGTTGCGATGGGCACGCACGGTCAGGAGCATCGATCCCACCGGTTATGCGGGCTCGATCGTGAGCCACGCCTTGCCATGGGCTCTGATCGCAGCCCTCGTGGGCGCAGGCTCCGCTGCCCTCTTACCGGCGATCGGCCTCACGATCGCGGCAATCGCGTGCCGGATGGCGCTTTTGCGGCGAGTCGAGCGCGCCTACGCCCTCCCCCCGCAGGCGTATTGGCTTGTACCGGCGTGCGATCTATTGTCGTTCGCCGTTTTCGTTTTCAGCTTTCTGAGCTGGGAGGTAAGCTGGAAAGGCCGCCGCCTCCGGATGGTCGCGGGAGGGGCGTGGGTGGCTGATCGGCGGGCCCATTAACCCATGATGCGGACGCTGTTTCTGCAAGCGCCGTCCTTCGACGGCTTCGACGGGGGTGCCGGCGCGCGCTATCAGATGCGCCGCGAAATCCAGTCGTTCTGGTACCCGACGTGGCTCGCCCAGCCCGCCGCGCTCGTTGAGGGCTCGAAGCTCATCGACGCGCCGCCCCACCGGCTCAAATTCCAGGACATCGCGCCCGAGGCTGTGAGCCGCGACCTCGTGGTGCTGCATACCTCGACCCCGTCGTTCTCCGTCGACGTCAGAACGGCCGAGGCCCTCAAGGCGCTCAAACCGAGCTTGAAGATCGGCATGATCGGGGCAAAGGTCGCGGTCGAGCCGGAGGCGAGCCTGAAGGCGTCGCCGGCGATCGATTTTGTCGCGCGCAACGAGTTCGATTTCACCATCAAGGACGTGGCGGAGGGGCGCGACCTCGGCCGTATTGCCGGGCTCTCCTGGCGCAACGCCGACGGCGTCATCGTGCACAACGAGGACCGCGCCGTCCTCGAGAACATGGACGACCTGCCCTTCGTCACGCCGGTTTATAAGCGCGACCTAGTGATCGAGAATTATTTCAGCGGCTATCTCAAACACCCCTACATTTCGTTCTACACCGGGCGCGGGTGCAAATCGCGTTGCACCTTCTGCTTATGGCCGCAGACGATCGGCGGCCATCGTTATCGCACCCGCAGCGTGGGGCATGTGATCGAGGAGCTCGCCTGGGCGCAGAAGGCCTTTCCGCAAGTGAAGGAATTCTTTTTCGATGACGACACGCTGACCGACAACCTGCCGCGCGTCGAGGCGCTCGCGCGCGAGATCGGCAAGCTGGGGCTAGTGTGGTCGTGCAACGCCAAGGCCAACGTGCCGCGAGCAACCTTGAAGGTGTTGAAGGACAACGGCCTGCGGCTCCTGCTGGTCGGCTACGAATCCGGCAACCAGAAGATTCTTCACAACATCAAGAAAGGGATGCGCGTCGACGTGGCCAAGCGTTTCGCCAAGGACTGCCGCGAGCTTGGCATCGTCACGCACGGCACCTTCATTCTCGGTCTTCCGGGCGAGACCAAGGAGACGATCGAGGAAACCATCCGTTTCGCCATTGAGATCAACCCGCACACGATCCAGATTTCTCTTGCGGCGCCGTATCCCGGTACGTTCCTCCACAAGCAGGCGCTGGAGAACCATTGGCTCGTCGACGAGAATGCGGAGCTGCTGACCGAACGCGGCACGCAAGTCGCATCGTTGAGTTACCCGCATCTGAGCCATACCGAGATTTTCAAGTCGGTGGACGATTTCTACAAACGCTTCTATTTCCGCGCACCGAAGATCGCCGCCATCGCCGGCGAAATGGTCAGGAGCCCGGAGATCTTGCGCCGGCGGCTGCGCGAGGGCATCGAGTTTTTCAGATTCTTGCGCGAGCGCCAGGAGCCGGCGCTCTGAAGCGCCTTGTCGTCATGGCCGACGATTTTGGGCTTGCGCACGCCGTGTTCGGCCTTGCCCGATCGGGGCGATGAACCTTCCAGGCGTTCGCTTAACGCAGGTATCCGGCTTGCTTGAACCAGGCGATCGCATCGGCGATGGCCTCGCGATAGGGTCGCGAGGTGTATCCAAGCTCTCGCCTGGCCTTCGCGTCGTTGAAGAACATGTAATGGCGCGCCATGCGCAGCCCGTCCCGGGTCGCGAACGGCTCCTTTCCAGTCAGGTGAGCGAGCCATTCGGCGCCGAGCGCAATGGGATAGAGCGCGGCAATGGGAAATCGCAGCGTCGGCCGGCGGCGTCCGACGATGTCGGCGATGTCCGCGAGCATGGTGCCCAGACGCACGTTCTCCCCACCCAGAATATACCGCTCGCCGATTCGACCGCGGCGCAAGGCCGCGAGGTGCCCCGCCGCCACGTCGTCGACGTGGGCGAGATTGAGGCCGGTATCCACAAACCCCGGCATGCGGCCGCGCGCGCCCTCGACGATGATGCGCCCGGTCGGCGTCGGCTTGACGTCGCGGGGGCCGATCGGCGTCGAAGGATTGACGATGACGGCCGGGAGCCCGTGGTGGCTGACCATATCCTCGACCAGACGTTCGGCGATGACCTTGCTTTTCTTGTAGGCGCCGACGGCCTTGCTCTGCGGGAGCGGACGGGTTTCGTCGGCCGGCGCGTCGTCCCGCAATTCGAGCGTCGCCACGCTGCTGGTATAGACGATGCGCTCGACGCCAGCGCGCAGCGCCTCCTCCATGACGCCACGCGTCCCTTCCACGTTGGTTCGGATAATGTCGTCCGGGTCGGGTGACCACAGCCGATAATCGGCGGCGGCGTGGGCGAGGTAGCGCACGCCCCGCAGCGCGGCCACCAGCGATGCCCGGTCGCAGATGTCGCCGACGACCACGTCGTCGGTGGGCGCGATATTGGTGCGCGGGCTCGACGGCCGCACCAACACGCGCACCCGATAACCGGCCGCGCGCGCCGCATTCGAAATGGCCGAGCCGACAAAGCCGCTCGCGCCCGTCACCAGCAGAAGATCACCCGGCTTCGACTCGGCCATCGAATTCGCGGGCGCGTTCATCAATCAACCGGAGCCCTCACCGCCCGGCGGCGTAGCCCTGCATTCCGCGCGGATTGGCGGCGGCGCGGCGGCGGCGGCCGTCGCGCGCGGCGGCGGTGAGACGCCCCTCGCACCAGTCGGCGTCGACCTCGACGATGTGACCCCGGCGTTCGAGCTCCCTCACCGTGGCCTGCGGCAGCCGGCCCTCCACCACCAACACACCCGGCCGCGCGGTGCGCGGCCAGAACGAGATCGGGAAATGCTCGGAGTGCCAGGCCGGGGCGTCGATCGCCTCCTGCAGATTCATGCCGGCATGGACGTGGCGCATGAACAACTGCGTCGTCCATTGGTCCTGCTGGTCGCCGCCGGGCGAGCCCCAGGCGAGATAAGGCTCCCCGTCGCGCAGCGCGAGCGTG
>Ga0306925_10002605_pt1 | contig 15616 bp, 10 predicted proteins | sample flu12Cox44000176_FD_203755 | JGI IMG/M metagenome (GOLD analysis project Ga0306925, IMG submission 203755) | Lab enrichment of tropical soil microbial communities from Luquillo Experimental Forest, Puerto Rico - flux8day.12C.oxic.44.000.176 (v2)... | ecosystem: Environmental > Terrestrial >... | reverse complement strand
GAACTCGGTTATCGCCCCTCGGCCGCGCTGGAACGCTTCATCCGGTGCCGGGACATGACGTGTCGGTTTCCCGGCTGTGATCGTCCTGCCGAGTTCGCCGACATCGACCACACCATCCCCCACCCGCAGGGACTCACCCACGCCTCCAACCTGAAGTGCCTATGCCGAAAACACCACCTGCTCAAGACTTTCTGGCCCGAGTGGCGCGACGAACAACACCCCGATGGCACCATCGTGGTGGACCTCACCGACCCGGCAGAAATACGTGACCCGTCCGGGCAGCCGGCTGCTGTTCCCGGCCCTGTGCCTGCCCACCGGCGAATTACCCACTGCCCCAACCGGATACCGGCCATCCGGTGATCGCGGCGTGATGATGCCCACACGCCGCCGCACCCGAGAACAAGACCGCGCCAAACGCATCGACGCCGAACGCGCCCTCAACGCCGCCCACGTCGCCGAACGCAACCAACCGCCCCCGTTCTAAGCCGAGCCCGATTAGCTGCACGCATAGGTTGCGGCGCGCTTTTTCATTACGGGAGTTGTTGAACGCGTGTCCCAAAATGCTCTTTGACTAATTATGCCGCGCGGAGTGAGATAGTTTGCCGGGACGATGAACATTGGCTCGGAATCGGCGTACGATTTGAGTGCTCCTCAAGTGTTCACCCGACCCGGGAGGGGGCAGCGATGTCGTATGTGGTGGCGGTCCCAGAGTTTGTGGCGTCGGCGGCCTCGGATCTGTCCAATATCGGCTCAGGGCTGACCGCCGCGCATGCGGCGGCGGCGGCTCCGACCACCGCGGTGGTGGCCGCCGCCGGTGATGAGGTGTCGGCGGCGATCGCGTCGCTGTTTTCCGGCCACGCCCAGGCCTATCAGTCGCTAAGTGCCCGGGCGGCGGCGTTTCATGCCGAGTTTGTCCGCGCCATGAGCGGTGCGGGGGCCGCGTATTCGCTGACCGAGGCGGCCAACGCCTCGCCGTTACAGACCGTCGAGCAAGTAATCAACACGCCCACTAATCTGCTGTTAGGTCGCCCACTGATCGGCAAGGGCACCAACGGCGCGCCCGGGACCGGCCAAGCCGGCGGGCCGGGCGGGATTCTGTTCGGCGACGGCGGTGACGGCGGCTCCGGGGCGCCCGGGCAGGCCGGCGGCAAAGGCGGTAACGCCTTCTTGTTCGGCAACGGCGGCAAGGGCGGGGCAGGTGGGGCTGGCACCTCCGGCCTCGCGGGCTCGGCGGCGGTCAGCAGGAGCGGCGGGGCCGGCGGCACCGGCGGGGCCGGTGGGGCCGGCGGCCACGGCGGGCTGTTGCACGGCAATGGCGGCATCGGCGGCCCAGGCGGCGCCGGCGGGCCCGGCGGGCCCGGCGGGGCCGGTGTCGCCGGCTCGCTCAACGGCACCGACGGCGGCCTCGGCGGCAACGGCGGTGCCGGCGGGGCCGGTGGCAAGGGCGCGTTCTTGTTCAGCCATCCCGGCAACGGCGGCGCCGGCGGCCAGGGCGGCCACGGTGGCCAGGGCGGTCAGGGCGCCAACGACGCGGGCGCCGGCCCGGGCAACGGCGGCAACGGCGGCAACGGCGGGGCCGCCGGCCCGGGTGGCATCGCGGGCGGTCCCGGCGCAAGCGCGGGTCCCGCGGGCACGGGCGGCACCGGCGGCAACGGCGGCGACGGCGGCCGCGTGGGAGCCTTTGGCATCAACAAGATTGCCGGCCATGGCGGCAACGGCGGCAACGGCGGCAACAGCGTCGGCGGCGCCGGCGGCAACGGCGGCCAAGGCGGCGACGGCGGCAGTACCAGCACCGTCCCCATCAGCGGCACCTCCGCGTTTACCGGCGGCGACGGCGGCACCGGCGGCAAGGGCGGCAGCGGGGTCACCGGCGGCAACGGCGGCAACGGCGGCGACGGCGGCACCGGCATAGTCAATGCCACCAACGCTGGCGCCTCCGGTGGTGGGGGTGGCGGCGGCGGCGCGGGCGGCAACAGCACCGGCGGCGGCAGCGGCGGCACCGGAGGCCGCGGCGGCCGCGGCGGTTCCGCCGATGCCGTGAGCGGCAGTTTCATCGCGTCGGCCGGTGGTGGTGATGGTGGTGGCGGCGGCGGCCCCGCCGGCGCCACCGGTGGTCCCGGTGGTGGCGGTGGCGGCGGGGCTGGCGCCGTATTCGGTATTGAATCGGCCGGTGGCAGCCTCGGCGGCGCTGGCCAAGGCAACGCCACCGGCGGGGGTGGTGGTGGCGGCGGCGCCACAATAGTCGGCCAAGCCGGCACCGTCGCCTCCGCCGAGGGTGGTGGTGGCGGCGGCGGTGGTATCACCGGCGGCGCCGGTGGCACCGGCGGCAACGGCGGCGGCAGCAGTGGCGCCGGTCAGGGCGGCACTGCCGGCAAGGCCGGCGGTACCGCCCTGCCGTCACCGCCCGGCGGCGTCGGCGGCAACGCCGGCATCGGCGGCGGTGGCGGTGGTGGCGCCGCCCTCGCCACTGGTGCCGCTGTCATCCTCATCGGCGGTCACGGCGGCAACGGCGGCGGCCCCTAGCGGCTACGCCGACGACGGGCCGGCGGCCTCTTTTGCCTGGGCCAGCTGACGTTCTAAACCGGCGATGCGCTTCTCGGCACCCGGTTGTAGCGGCTACAACAAAGCCGGCGGGCACCGGCTGACGACGGTCACCTGGTCTTGCGCAGCAGGTACCGCAACACCAAGGCAACGACGGCGCACAGCACGATTAAGACGGGCACGGCCTGCAGCGCCATGATTCCGAAGCCGTTGACCGGATACGAGCTGTCGCCGCTGACACATTGGAAGCCCACGCTGGTCCCCGACTGGCCCGGTTTGTAGCTGTAATTCGAGGTTGTGTACGCCAGGTGATACGGGCTGTTGCACACGATCCCGCTCGTCCACAGCACGCTCGACGGGATCACCGCGGTCAGCGCCGCCGCGCCACCGACCGACCCGCCGAGCACCCCGCCGCCCACCCCGAGGATCGCCCCGACGCGATCTGCCGTGCTGTCCAGTCGCAAAGCTCTATCCCACCGCGTCGGACGAAACCCGCTGGGAGCGCTAGCGGCGAAAGTTGGCCTGGCCCCGAACCCGGCTTGGTCCACAAGCCCGGCTCGGCGCATGATCTCGCCGGCCAGCTGACCGTCGAATCCAGCCAGCTGATCCATGGGAAGCTTGCCCTGTTGCAGCGCAGCCGCCAGCTTTTGCATCGCTTTGGGAGGCAGGGGGGAGCCCACACCGGACGTGCCGACCTGCTGAAAATCGCCGCCGTTAACCGAGACCCAGGTGCCGCTCCACTGCTTTCTCGATCCAGACTCTGGTGGCCACGGCGGCGGCGGTGGTCCCGACGGTGGCGGTACCGGCTGGGGATCCCCGACCTGGCCGGCGGCCCTTTTTGCCTCGGCCAGCTGGCGTTCCAACTCGGCGATGCGCTTCTGCTCGGCCAGCTGGCGTTCCAACTCGGCGATGCGCTTCTCTGGGTCGTCCTGGTCCATCAGCAAATGGTCCCACCCCGCGAGGCGCGGTGACAGGAAATCGCCGACCCGTAAAAGGACCGTCGGACCTCCCTCACCCGCCCGGGCGGCCGACTGCTGTTCCCCGCCCTTTTGCTGCGCACCGGCGAAATACCCACTACCCCAACGGCATACCAGCCATCCGGTGATCGCGGCGTGATGATGCCCAAACGCCACAACAGAGAAGAAGACCGCGCCCACAACGCCGCTCTGTTAGCCACGCCCTAACGCAAGGGATGACATTTGCTGAAACCCTCGAATATCGGGGCCGGATTGGCATATGATCTGAACTTTCTTGGTATTTTATTTGATTCGCCGCAGTGCCGATGACGTCGCGGATTGAAGTTTGCTGAAACGCTGAATATCGGGCCGGGATCCGCGTACGCTGTTTGCTCTCTGGGTGTTCATCCGAATCAGCGAGGTGTCGACGAGTGGCGGGGGTTGGGCACTGTCGCCCCCGTTTTAACGGGTCCCACGATCCTGACCTTGCGATCGGTAGCGGCGCGGGCGGTGTCCACTTGCATGAAACGCCGCCCAGTCAGACCGCCAGCAAAGAAATAGGACGAACATGAGCGTTGACCGCGAAACCATCCGCAAAGGCGCCGAGAAGAATAACGTGCCTTCTATGACCAGACGAATCGTGCGGTTAGCAACAACTGCATTGGTTGCCGGGGGTCTGGGTGTGGCCAACCTGGCCGGAGGCATCGCTTCGGCCCAACCTGGTCCTCTGCCGCTCGATGCGTGGCCCGGCTGCCCGAACAACCACCCGCAGGGGCCATGCCACTGGTGCCCGGGGCAACCCCTGCCGCCGACCGGTAATCACGTCACCAACCCGGTAATTTGGGACAACAACATCTGCCACACCTACTACTACGTCTACTTCGGCCAGGGCAATGTCGCCCAAAACATTTGGGACGGAGAAAACCCGCCACCGCCGCCGCCGCCTGCGCCGCCGGGCCTTATCAACAAAGACAACTGCCAGCAGATTCTCGGAATGTTCTGCCCGCATGCGTGATCCGGCTTCGCGCAACAGTTACGTTCAGGGTGAACCTAATTCAATGCGTTGCACCGGATTTGCCTCCCGTTAGGCTTCCTTGGTGAGAGCAAGCCCGTCGTCATATCTGGTGCTGGCCTCCCAGCGCAGCGGCAGCACGCTGCTGGTGGAATCGCTGCGCGCGACCGGCGTGGCCGGTGAGCCGCAGGAATTCTTCCAGTACCTCCCGGCCACGAGCCAGGCCCCGCAGCCGCGGGAGTGGTTCGCCGGGGTCCAAGACGAGTCGATCCTGAGCCTGCTCGATCCGTTGGACGTGGGGACGCCCGACCACGCGCCGGCCGACGTCTGGCGCGACTACATCCGCACTGTCGGGAGAACCCCGAATGGCGTGTGGGGCGGCAAGCTGATGTGGAACCAGACACCGCTGCTGTTGAACCGCGCGAAAGACCTGCCCAATCGATCCGGCGATGGTTTGCTGGCCGCGATCCGCGATGTCATCGGCGAGGAACCGCTCCTGGTGTACGTCTACCGGCCCGACGCGGTGTCGCAGGCGGTGTCGTTCTGGAGAGCGGTGCAGACGCGGGTGTGGCGCGGCACGCCCGATCCGGACCGCGACGCGCGTGCCATCTATCACGCCGGAGCGATCGCCCACGTCGTCACGATGCTGCGCGCCCAGGAGCAGGGCTGGCGAACGTGGTTCGCCGAAGAGGAAATAAAACCCATGGAGATCGCGTATCCGGTCTTGTGGCGCAACCTGACTCAGCTGGTGGGCACGATCCTCGAGGAACTCGGGCTCGACCCGCGCCTGGCGCCCCACCCGGTGCTGGAGCGCCAGGCCGACCAGCGCTCCGACGAGTGGGTGGATCGCTACCGGGCCGACGCTGAGAGCGAGGGGCTGCCAACGTGACCGCGCCGGCAGAAACGCGGCGAGTCGACGAGTTGCGGCTGCTGGAAGCCGAAGCGGTGCACGTCATCCGCGAGGTCGTCGCCGAGCTGGAGCGACCCGTCCTGCTGTTTTCGGCGGGCAAGGACTCGATCGTGCTGCTTCGCTTAGCGGAAAAGGCTTTTCGGCCGCTACCGCTGCCATTTCCGGTGATGCACGTCGACACCGGCCACAACTTTCCCGAGGTGATCGAGTTCCGCGATTGCAGGGTCATCGGCCATGGGCATAAGCTGATCGTCGCCTCGGTGCAGGAATCCATCGACAACGGCCGCGTTCCCGATCCCGGTCCGGGGGCGTCGCGCAACCGGGCGCAGACCCGAACGCTGCTCGACGCGCTAGAGGCCGGTGGCTTCGACGCGGCCTTCGGCGGCGCCCGCCGCGACGAGGAACGCGCCCGCGCCAAGGAACGCATCCTGAGCTTCCGCGACGAGTTCGGCCAATGGGATCCCCGCGCACAGCGCCCCGAGCCGTGGTCGCTCTACAACGGCCGCATCAAGAAGGGCGAGCAGGTGCGGGTATTCCCGCTGAGCAACTGGACCGAGCTCGACGTCTGGCGCTACATCGAGCTGGAAGACCTTGAAATACCGTCGATTTACTACGCACACGAACGCGAGGTGTTCGAGCGCGACGGCATCCTGCTGGCGGTGTCGGAGTACGCCGGGCCGCAAAACGGCGAAACCTCCGCGGTCGAGTGGGTGCGCTACCGCACCGTCGGCGACCTGACCATCACCGGGGCCGTGCGCTCCACGGCCACCGACATCACCCGGGTCATCACCGAGATCTCCGCGGCCACGATCTCCGAGCGCGGCGAGACCCGCGCCGACGACCGCACCTCGGCCGCCGCGATGGAAGACCGCAAGCGCGAGGGTTACTTCTGATGACCAAAGGCGCAACGCGTCAACTGCTGCGCATCGCCACCGCGGGTTCGGTGGACGACGGTAAGAGCACCCTGATCGGGAGGCTGCTGCACGACACCGACAGCCTGCCGCTCGACCACTTGGAGGCCGTCACCGACGACGAGGGCGTCGCGGACCTCGCGGCGCTCTCCGACGGCCTGCGCGCCGAACGCGAACAGGGCATCACCATCGACGTGGCCTACCGCTTCTTCTCCACCGACACCCGCAGCTACATCCTCGCCGACACCCCGGGCCACGAGCGCTACACCCGCAACATGTTCACCGGCGCATCCAACGCGCATGTGGCCATACTGCTGGTCGACGCGCGCGCCGGGGTGCTGCGGCAGACCCGCAGGCATGCCCGCATCGCAAAGCTGTTGGGCATCAAGCACTTTGTGGCAACCGTGAACAAGATCGACCTAGTCGACTTCGATCAGGTCAAGTTCGCCGAGGTGGAAGACCAGCTGCGCCAGTTGGCGGCACGTCTCGGCGGCGTGGACATCACGGTGATCCCTATCGCGGCGAAGCACGGGGACAACGTGGTGCACCGCTCCGAGCGCACACCGTGGTACGGCGGCCCCACGCTGCTGCAGTATCTGGAAAGCGTCGAACTGGCGGCGCCGCAGGCCGAGTCGTCGCGGCTGCGGTTGCCGGTGCAATGGGTGTCGCGGCCGACGGCCAACGTGCGTCGTCGCTACACGGGCCGGCTAGCGGCGGGAACGCTGCGCGTCGGCGATGAGGTGGTCTCGCTTCCCGCCGGCACCCGGTCGACGGTGACCGCGCTGGACACCCTCGATGACGACCGCACGACAGCCGTTGCGCCGCTGTCGATTTCGATCGAGCTGGCCGACGACATCGATGTCGGTCGCGGCGACGTGCTGGTCAGTGGTGCCGACGATGCGGTATTGCCGGTGCCGGCCCGAGAGCTCGACGCGACCGTGTGCTGGTTCGTGGACTCGCCACTGCGGGCGGGCGACCGGCTGGCGCTCAAACAAACCACCAAAACGGTCCGGGCGACCGTGCAGGAGCTGCTCTCGCGGCTGGATCCGGAAACGCTCGACGAGCTCGACGGGCCGGTTGAGTTGGCGCTCAACGACATCGGCACCGTGACCCTGCGAACCAGCTCGATCGTCATCGCCGACAGCTACACCGACAACCGCACCAGCGGCGCGTTCATCCTGATCGACGAAACCACCAACGACACCGTCGGCGCCGGCACCATCATCGAGGCGCGGGAGGTCAAGCCGGGCACACACCCGCGCACCGACATCCGTTGGCATCCCTCGGCGCTGGACCGTGGCCACAGGTGGCGGGCCACCGGACAGTCGGGCGCGACGATCTGGTTCACCGGCCTGCCGGCATCCGGCAAGTCGACCATCGCGGTGGCCGTGGAGCGCGCACTCGTCGAATCGGGGCGGGTGGCCTACCTGCTCGACGGCGACAACCTGCGCCACGGCCTGTCGGACGACCTTGGTTTCTCCCCCGGCGACCGCACCGAAAACATCAGACGGGTAGGCCATTTGACTCGCCTCCTGGCGGACGCGGGCGTGGTCGCGCTGGCGTCGCTGGTGTCGCCGCTCAAGTCGGACCGCGAGACCGCGCGCGCCCTCAACGACGCCGCCAGACTGCCCTTCATCGAGGTGCACGTCGCCACCTCACTGTCCGAGTGCGAAAAGCGGGACCCCAAGGGCCTCTACGCGCGTGCCCGCCGCGGCGAGCTCGCCGGGCTGACCGGGGTCGACGCGCCCTACGAGCCACCCGAGAACCCGGACCTCGTGCTCGATACCACCGACGCCGATATTGATGAGCTTGCCGCGCGCGTGATCGCGCTGCTCAACGAACGCAGTTCGCGACCGCGGACCTAAACTCAGCGCGAGCCAATCACTTGGCCGCCGGGACCGGCCACGCCACCATTGCGGCGTGAAGCGGTTATCCGAAGATTGGTGGGCCACACTGCTGGCCGGCGTGATCGTCGCGTTGGCGGTCATCGGCGCGCTCCCGAAGATTCCCTGGTGATGCCCTGAGCACCGTCAGCGCCGAACCCGAAGAGAAGTCGGCCGAAGTCGCCTTCACCAGCAACCGCCCGCTCGACTATGCGCCGGGCATTCTCCTCCTGATCGCGGTGGGAGTGCTGGGCAAGTACGCCCAGATCTGGTGGAACACAGTGGCCAAACACCACCACTGGACCGTGCCCGACATCGAATATGTGTTGTGGGCCATCGTGATCGGGCTTCTCGTCACCAACACCATTGGCCTACACGCCATATTCCGGCCCGGCGTGCAGACCTACCAGTTTTGGTTGAAAGTCGGGATCGTGGCGCTGGGTTCGCGATTCGTGCTCGGTGATATCGCCAAGCTCGGCGCCACCAGCCTGGTGCAGATTCTGGTGGACATGGCGATCGCGGGATCCATCATCCTCGTCGTCGCGCGCGCATTCGGGTTGTCGGGCAAGCTGGGCTCGCTGCTGGCGATAGGCACTTCGATCTGCGGGGTGTCCGCCATCGTGGCCGCCAAGGGCGCGATCCGGGCCCGCAACGCCGACGTCAGCTACGCGATCGCGGCAATCCTGGCGCTGGGCGCGGTGGGACTGTTCACGCTGCCGCCGTTGGGACACGCGATCGGGCTCACCGACCATGAATTCGGCCTGTGGGCGGGCCTGGCGGTGGACAACACCGCGGAGACGACCGCGACCGGCTACCTGTTCTCCGACCACGCCGGCAAGATCGCCGTGCTGGTCAAGTCCACCCGCAACGCGCTGATCGGCTTTGTCGTGCTGGGATTCGCGGTGTACTGGGCCGGGCGCGGACAGGCCGACGAGATCGCGCCGGGAGTGCAGGCCAAGGCCGCCTTCATCTGGCAGAAATTTCCGAAATTCGTGCTCGGCTTCCTGGCCGTCTCGGCGATTGCGACCGCGGGCTGGCTCACCAAGGGACAGGCCGCCAACCTCGCCAACGTGTCGAAATGGGCGTTCCTGCTCACCTTCGCCGGCGTCGGCCTCACCACCGACATCCGCCAAGTCGCGCGCACCGGATGGCGCCCGCTCGTCGTCGCCATCATCGGACTCACCGTCGTCGCGTCCGTCTCCCTGGGCGTCGTCCTGCTCACCTCCCGCGTGTTCCACTGGGGCTTGGGCACCTAAGCAAACCCGTCATCGGCGGCGAGACGGTAGCCTGGCGCCATGCGAGACTCCTCCGTCCTCTCCCTGTTGCGCGAACGCGCTGGTCTGCAGCCAGACGACGTGGTGTTCAGCTTTACCGACTACGAGCAGGACTGGGAGAGCGGCGTCCGCGAAGCGTTGACCTGGGCACAGCTATATCGGCGGACCTTGAATGTCGCGCACGAGATCGGGCGGCACGGCTCGGTCGGCGACCGGGCCGTGATTCTTGCGCCGCAGGGCCTGGCGTACATCGCGGCGTTCCTGGGCGCGATGCAGGCCGGGTTGATCGCGGTACCGCTGACGGTCCCGCAGGTCGGCTCGCTTGACGAACGTGTGAGTGCGGTTCTTGAAGACACATCGCCCTCGGTGATCCTGACGACGTCCGCAGTCGCCGAAGCGGTCTCCGAGTACATTGGCCGGCCGGGCACGGGCGTCATCCCGACGATCATCGAGGTCGATGCGCTGGATCTGGACGCCAAGAGTCCATCGAGCATTCGGCTCTCCGAGGCACCGACTACGGCGTACTTGCAGTACACCTCCGGCTCGACCCGCCTTCCGGCCGGGGTGATGATCACCCACCGGAACCTTCTGGTGAACTTCCAACAGCTGATGGCGGACTATTTCGCGCCCACCAACGGCGTGGCACCAACCGACCTCACCGTCGTGTCGTGGCTGCCGTTCTACCACGACATGGGCTTGGTTCTCGGCGTCGTCGCACCGATTCTGGGCGGCTGGCGCTCTGAGCTCACGAGTCCGATAGCGTTCCTGCAACGCCCGGCACGGTGGATCCGGGCGATGGCCAACGCCAGCCACCCGTTTTCGGCGGCGCCCAACTTCGCCTTCGACTTGGCCGTACGAAAGACGACGGACGCGGACATGGCCGGGCTCGATCTGGGGGCCTGTCAGGGCATCATCAGCGGCAGTGAGCGCGTCCATCCCGCCACGCTGGAGAGGTTCTGCAAGCGTTTTGCTCCATATGGTTTCCCCAACCACATGATGCTGCCCTCATATGGTATGGCGGAAGGAACTGTCTATGCCGCCTGCCGCCCTAAGGATGGCAGCTCACCGGTGATCGTCCACTTCGAGCCCGAGAAGCTATCCGAAGGCATCGCCGAAAGGCGTGAAGCACGAACCGGCGCACCGCTAATCAGCTACGGCACGCCGAAATCACCGATGATGCGAATCGTGGATTCCGATACCCGTATGGAGTGCCCGGCGGGAACGGTCGGTGAGATATGGATGCGTGGCGACAATGTCGCCGAAGGTTATTGGCAGAAACCGGACGAGACACAGCGCACCTTCGGCGGAATGCTGGTGGACCCGTCCCCGGGCACACCTGAGGGACCATGGCTGCGAACCGGCGACCTCGGATTCATGTCCGAGGGCGAGATGTTCATCGTCGGCCGCATGAAAGATTTGCTGATCGTCTACGGGCGTAACCACTATCCCGACGACATCGAGTCGACCGTTCAGGGAATCACCGGGGGTCGGGTCGCGGCGATAGCGGTTCCGGTGGGTGAGACCGAGAAGTTGGTCACCATCATCGAAGTCAAGAAGCGCGCAGACTCCGACGAGGAGGCGCTACAAAAGCTCAACGCCGTCAAGAACAAGGTCATCGCGGCGATATCCACGTCACACGGCCTCAAAGTCGCCGACCTCGTGCTGGTAGCGCCCGGATCTCTACCCACCACGACGAGCGGCAAGGTCCGGCGGGCGGCCTGTGTCGAGCAATACCGCCGACAACAGTTCGCCCGATTGGACGCCTAAGCGGGCCAAGCCATTTCAAATGGTGGGGGTCGCGGTGAAGTAGGGCGCGGCTGACCTACGTTTCACTGGTATGCCCGGGCTCGGCGGCCTTGGCGGGGTCCTCGATCACGTGGTACGCCGGATCGGTCATCCACATGGGCCGGTTGCCGGTCTGGCGGGCCCTGCCGGTGATCCGCAACAGCTGACCGGGTTGGATGTCAGCACCCCCTGCCCCGGAACGGAACGTGACAGTGATCTCGCCGCTGTTGTCGCCGACGACGACCTCTCGGACGGTTCGCCTCCCCTTGCTGATGTCCTCAACTTCATTGACCCGTCCTTCGAAGGTGGCGCGCTGTCCCGGGATCAGACCCGCCACCGTGATCACCGACGGTTCCCCCACGGGGTGCTCGTAGCGTTCGACCTCCTGGTCATCCTGTGAAATCCATGCTTCGACCTTGTCGACTCCGCGCGCGACCCGATGCTCGAGATCGTCGGGGTACGCCTCCTTGATCCGCGTCTCCACGTCGTAAGGCACGATCGTCGCCGCGGCGTCGGGGACCAGGCTGACCGCCCGGGCGACCTTGTCCGCGGTGCGGTCGTGCAACAGGCGTCCCAAGAGCGGCGAGTAAGTCCGACGCGGCAACAACACCGTCACGTTGGTGTTCCGATGTTCATCGCGTGCCTTGGCAACCAACACCTGCGCGGCCCGGGTTATCCGCCGGTCCGGGCAGTCCACCACCCGCAGCGGGGTGTCGAGTTCGAAGTGGTCCCAACGCTTTCGCAGCTGCGCGGCGTAGGTCGCGTCGACCAGGAAGTGCACCGCGACCAGTTCGTCGGCCCGCAATCCCTTGCCGTACCGCAGGGCTTCGATCACGGCGAGGTCAACCGAATTCACAAACACGAACACCTTGTGCCGCGCGTACTTCACCAATTCGGGCCGGTCGGTGCGGAACATCTCGAGAATGGCTGCCTCGGCGCGGTACTCCTTGTTCAGGCGGATCAGCACGAATACCAGCACCGGGAAGACAACGACTACCAGCCAGGCGCCCTCGGTGAACTTGGCCACCGCGAAGATCCCCACCACAACGGTCGACAGGATGCCCGCGGACAGGTTGATCGCCAGCCGGCGTCGCCAGCCCGGTTCCCGGTGCGTCAGATGGTGTTTGGTCATTCCATAGCCGGCCATCGCGAAACCGGTAAACACGCCGATCGCGTAGAACGGGACCAGCGCGGTAACCGAGCCGCCCGTCGTCAGCAGCAGTACGACCGATAGCGCGGTGAGCGCGATGATGCCGTTCGAAAAGACCAGGCGGTGACCGCGTTTCATCAGCTGTCGTGGCAGGAAGCGGTCTTCGGCGACGAAACTCGCCAGCGCCGGGAATCCGTTGAAACTGGTGTTGGCACCGGTGAACAGGATGGCCGCCGTCGAAGCCTGGACGAGGATGTAGAGGATATTGCCGATCAACCCATTGCCGAAGACCGCGCGGGCAACCTGCGACAGCACCGACGGATATCCCGCTTCATACGGCGCTGCGTGGGTGACAAACGTGAGAAATGCGACACCGGCCAGCAAGAACCCGAGTATGCAGGCCATAATGGTGAGCACCCGGCGGGCGTTGCGGCCCTGCGGCTTACGAAAGACGTTGACCGTATTGGAGATCGCCTCGACGCCCGTCAGCGACGAACCGCCGTTGGCGAAAGCGCGCAGCAACACCAGGACCGTCGCGCCCATCACCAAGCCATCGCCCTGATGAATCGGCACCATTCCGGCGATGTGCTGGGCATCGTAGGTCGGTAATCCCCAAAATATTTCGCGGATAACACCGGTCACGATCGTCAGGGTGATCATCGAGACGAAAAAGTAGGTCGGGGCCGCGAATCGCACGCCCGCTTCCTTTAATCCGCGCAGGTTCGCGTAGCAGATGACAAGCACCACGCCGACGGTGATCGTCAGGCTGTAGGGTCCCAGCGCCGGGATCGCCGACGCCACCGCGACCGTCCCCGCGGCCGTCTGCACCGCCACGGTGACCACGTAGTCGATCAACAGCGCCGCGGCGGCGACCTGCGCAACCCGGGGACCAAAGTTCTCCCGCGCGACGATGTAGGAACCGCCCGCCCGGGTGTAGGTCATGACGACCTGCCGATACGAGGCGGCCACCAACGCCAGAATCACCAAAATCGCGCCGTTGATGGGCAGCAACAACGCAAAAGCCGCCAGCCCGGCAGCGGGCAGCAGCTCGATCAAGATCTGTTCGGAGCCGTAGGCGGTGGACGAGATCGCGTCCGGCGCAAGCGCGCCCAGCGCAATCGGATTAGACAATCTCTCGGTTGACAGTTCCTCGGTGATGAGCGGTTTTCCCAGGAATGCGCGCTTGGCTACGTCCCCGACCGTCGGCGGGATGTTCAGCTTGCTAGCCGAAGTTGTCACGACCACATTCCTTACCCGAGGTTGACCGTGCCTAGGTAGCTAACTTAGCCGTTGAACCGCCGCAGCGATGCGCTCGTCGGTAGCGGTCAGCGCAACTCGCACATGCCGGGCGCCGCCCGGCCCGTAGAAATCGCCGGGCGCCACCAGGATGCCGCGGCCGGCCAGCCACTTGACGCTGTCCCGGCACGGCTCACCGCGGGTCGCCCAGAGGTATAGGCCCGCCTCGGAATGGTCGATGGCAAAACCGGCCGATCGCAACGCCGGCAACAGGGCGGCCCGCCGCCGTTCGTACCGCTCGCGCTGCAGCCGCTCGTGGGCGTCGTCATCAAGGGCGGCCACCATCGCGGCCTGTACCGGCGTCGGCACCATCATCCCGGCGTGCCTGCGCACGGCTAACAGCTCGGCGACCAGGGCCGGATCTCCGGCGACGAAGCCGGCCCGGTAACCGGCCAGCGACGAGCTCTTCGACAGCGAGTGGATCGCGAGCAGCCCGGTATGGTCGCCGTCGCAGACCGAGGGATGCAGCACCGACAGGGGTCCTGGGGGTTCGACGTCCCAGCCCAAACCGAGGTAGCACTCGTCGGACGCGACCACCACGCCCCTGTCGCGCGCCCATCCGACGACCTTGCGCAGGTGCTCGACGCCCAGCACACGCCCGGTCGGATTGCTCGGCGAGTTCAGGTAGACCAGCGCAGGGGCGCGGGGGCCCACCTGGGTCAGCGAATCCGCCCGCAGCACCTGCGCTTTGGCCAGCCGGGCGCCGATGTCATACGTGGGATAGGCCAGCTCCGGGACCACGATCACATCGTCGGGGCCCAGGCCCAGCAGCGTCGGCAGCCAGGCAATGAGTTCCTTGCTGCCGATCACCGGCAGCACGGCCGACTCGGTCAGCCCGGAGATTCCGAAACGGCGGTGCAACGCGGCCACCGCCGATTCCCGCAGGCGCACGGTGCCGGCGGTCGCCGGATATCCCGACGCGGAACCGGCGGCCCCCAGTGCCTCGCGGATCAGCGGCGCGACGGGATCGACCGGGGTGCCGACGGACAGGTCGACGATTCCGCCGGGATGAGCGCCGGCCAGCGCTTTCGCGTCGGCCAAGGTGTCCCACGGGAACTCCGGCAGGAACGCCGACACGGCCGGGCGGCCCCTCCCGGGCTTTTGCAGCACCGGCCCGCTCAGTCGCCTTCGCCCTGTGGCGGCAGGTCCTTGACCACTTGCGGGTCGTTCTCGGTCATGCCGACCTTCGCAGCACCGCCCGGCGACCCCAGCTCAACGAAGAAGTCGGCGTTGATTTGTGTGTACTCGCTCCACTGCTCGGGCACATCGTCTTCGTAGTAGATCGCTTCGACAGGGCAGACCGGCTCACACGCCCCACAGTCGACGCATTCATCGGGGTGGATGTACAGCATCCGAGCGCCCTCGTAGATGCAGTCGACCGGGCACTCCTCGATGCATGCCTTGTCCTTGATGTCGACGCAGGGTTCGGCGATCGTGTACGTCACAGACGTCTCCTCAAGGTCTCCTCCATGTACTGCCTGGTGGGCTGCTGTTCGGTCCGCCGCGACACTCGGCCGCCGCGAACAAAGCTTCTGGTTACTGATACTAGACGTTGCACATACACGTCAACCAGTCGGCACGCGCCTCGGATATATGCTGCGCGGGACAACGGGGGCCCGCCGCGCCACTCAGTCCGGGGCGGCCCGCCAACCCACGCCGGGGGCCATCGTGACAAACCCATATCCCAAGACGGATCCGTACCCAACCTTGCTGTCGCCGTTGGACCTCGGGTTCACCACGTTGCGCAACCGGGTGGTCATGGGTTCGATGCACACCGGACTGGAAGACCGAGCCCGCCATATCGATCGGCTTGCCGAATACTTCGCCGAACGCGCGCGCGGAGGCGTCGGGCTGATCATCACGGGTGGGTACGCGCCCAACCGCGCAGCCGGCCCGCG
>Ga0306925_10002603_pt1 | contig 15627 bp, 19 predicted proteins | sample flu12Cox44000176_FD_203755 | JGI IMG/M metagenome (GOLD analysis project Ga0306925, IMG submission 203755) | Lab enrichment of tropical soil microbial communities from Luquillo Experimental Forest, Puerto Rico - flux8day.12C.oxic.44.000.176 (v2)... | ecosystem: Environmental > Terrestrial >... | reverse complement strand
TTTGCCATGAAATCCTCCGCGCCATAAGTGCGACCATCGCGTACGTCTTCCATTGCCTCGCCGATTGCGTGATTGATCCGCAGCGCCTCGCGGACTTCGATGAGCAGCGGAGAATCATCGGGCAGTTCATCGACAAGATGGTGAATCTGTTGCTTAACGGTCATATCGGAACTTAGCATGGCCTGGCATTTCTTCCCTCAACTACTAATTGCACGGCCGATCAAAAGGTTCGCCTCCACGCGACAATTCTTCATCTCGCGGTAAAAGTGGGGGGTGCTCAATCCGGAGCCAAGCCTTATCGTAGGGTTCCAGCAAACCGGCGGCTAACGGACGACTCCTCTGGCGTTGCGACTTGCGCTTGTCTTTTCTTTTCTGGCGTTTAAAACCTTTTCTTCGACCGCTCCAAAGGGGATGTCAGGTTGTCGCCCGTAGAAGAAAGCTTTAGCGGGACGTCCGAAGCGTTTGGATGAATTCTTTCAATTTGGCGCTAGTCTGAGCCCGTTCTTCGTCCGTCGTTGGCGGCTCTTCAGATTTCGGCTCAACCCGTTTCTTCTTAGGAGGCGGCGATGGCTTTGTGTTTGTGACCGGCTCCCGGTAATCTTTTTCGAGGGCCCGGATGAAGAATCCTCCCGCATTTCGCAGGTCCTTGGATCTCGTGAGAGCAGCTTTTTCTAAAACGTAGCCTTTGCCGTCCTGGTCGAGGTAAAATTGGACCTTCTTGCTCTGGTCATAGCTCAGCTTCAGCTTTTCAGTGAGCTTCTCCACAATCTCGGTGGATTCGTCATCATCATCCGGCCAAAAAGAATCGACGACGACGACGGGCTGCTTGGTGGGGAGCTGCGCGCGGAACTTTGATTGGTCGTCGTCGCCGTTTCTCTTGTTTGTGTTCTCTTGCTCTATATTACCGAAAGCGGTTTTCCGGCTTTCGCCAAAGTGGTTTTCCGGATTTCCCGAAAGAGGTTTTTCCGCTTTCCCGAAAGTGGTTTTCCCACTTTCGCTAGGAGAATCGGCCTCCATGATGGCATCCAAGGTGTCTGTATGGATGCGATAATACAGCCGGTGATCGAGGCGATCGTACTTGGTTTCTAGGATTTTCTTCTTCTTAAGATCCTCGGTGCACTTGTCCTGTTCCCACCGCGATAGACCAGTCTCTTCTTCGAGCTCAAGTTTGGTTTTGTAGATCCAGCCTTCTTCGTCCTGCTGTTTGCCCTTCCAGAAGAAAAGCTGGGCGATAAAGAGCGCTTCCTTAGGGCCTATGGCATGAATGAGCTTGACCGGTACCGTGATGGTGCGGCCGCTGTGCTCATATGCTTCAGACCATTTCATGCTTGCATTCCCATTCAATCGCCGCCGACGCCAGGTCTCTCGATTTTTTCTGCAGGCCCTTTTGCCGGCCGGCGCACAACCTTCTCAAGGTTGGTCATACAGTTGGGACTTCGGCAAATAGAACGAGCGAACCGCTTTCAGCCAGGCGGAGAGGGGACTCTTCCCGTTCCAGTCCACCTCCTAGGAGAGCTGCGCGCACATCTCGGCGGTCTAGAGGGCGAGGCCGCCGCGGCCGAGCTCCCTCACAAGATCATCCTCGTGGATGGTCCCGGGAGTTCTCCCTTGGGCGTCCAACGTTTCCCAGACGCCGTAGCAGGCTCGCAGGATCGCCGCGGTGTACGCCCGCGCTGGGAGCGAGTCCCACAAGGGGACCTCAAAAGTCTTGGTGCCTTCCTCGCGTTCGATCGTGATCCGCGCGCTACGCTCAAACAGACCACAGACGATCGCCGGCACGCCGGCGCCGGTCGTCTTGTGGTCCGTCAGGAAATAGACAGAGTTACCGATCTCCATAATCTAACATTCTCCTTTAGGGTTAGGGTGTTGTTCTAGGAAGCGGATCAAAAGTTCTCGCGTGTTCGATCGGGGAGTGGTTCGTCCCGATTCCCAGCTTTTGAGACTGGCGAGAGTCAGATCGAAGAGATGCTTACGAAAAAACGCCACCGTTTCGGCCTGTGAAAGGCCGTGGGTTTGACGCCAGAAAATAAGGGATTCGACCACAGGATCTTTTGTTTGCGCTGGCGCTCCGGCCCGTCTCTTCATATAGAGCCATGATGCAGGGAGAAAAACATACAAGCAAGAAAAACTAGTAACCAAATATGTCGCTTTTATTTTGTCGTTCAAAACTGACGTTGAGGCTTGCTATCACCAGCTGTACTATGCGAGAAATCGCCCTTCCAAATGGATCGCGAGCTCGGTGACCCCATCAATTCTCCCCAGACGGGTAAAGAGCTTAGGGCTTGGCGGAAGGCTCTCGGGCTACGACAGCGGGAGCTCGCCAGGGTCCTAGGACTTCACCCGAATACGATTCGCCGGGCGGAGTGGGCGATGTGCGACCATCTGAAAGGTCAACTTCTCCTCGCGGTCCAACTTACGCAGCATCGCATCGTGCACGGTGAAATTGATTTTAGCGCTATTTTCCGTGAGAGAGTGCCTCGAGGACGGCCACGAAAAGATATGGGATGACGTAAAACTGTAACACAAAAAGTCCCTATTTTTCCTTGCCGCCTGCTTAGAATCCCTATAGAACCTGTGGCGACTTACGAAGTTTTGTCGTCCTATGGTGAATAGAGTAGTTACAGAAAACGGGGAGAGCAACGGAAAAGATGCGGCCCTGGGGAGGCGCTTAGAAAAGCTCCGACGCGACTTCGGCCCCACTTTTCTCGCTGCACTCAACGATCCTCTAACGATCGAGATCGTGCTCAACGCCGATGGCACCCTGTGGCAGGAAAAGCTGGGCGGCGAGATGGAAATCATCGGCGAAATGAGCGCCTCGCGCGCCGAAGCGGTGATGCGCACCATTGCGGCTTGTCTCAACACGGTCATCACCTGGGATCACCCAATGCTGGAGGGGGAACTCCCGCTCGATGCATCCAGGTTCGCAGGCCAGCTCCCGCCAATTGTCTCCGCGCCGACGTTCTCGATCCGCAAACGCGCCTCGAGCGTCTTCACTCTTGCTCAGTACGTGGAGCAGGGGATTATGACGCCAGAACAAAAACAAACGCTTTGTTCAGCGATTCTGGAGCACCAGAACATTCTGGTAATCGGTTCTACCGGCTCAGGAAAGACCACGCTGACCAACGGTCTCATCCATGAGATGACCTGCTTGTGCCCGCACGAGCGCATCATCATTATCGAGGACACCGGCGAAATCCAATGTGCAGCCCGTAACGCGGTGCTTTACCACACGACCGCCGAGGTGACGATGACCAAGCTCTTGCGCACCTCGTTGCGTATGCGACCCGACCGAATCCTGGTAGGCGAGGTGAGGGGACCTGAAGCTCTCGACCTGCTCATGGCCTGGAACACCGGCCACCCTGGCGGAATCGCAACCTTGCACGCTAACACCGCGAGCTCTGGCCTGAGCCGGCTCGCCAGTCTCATTTCTATGGCGCGGGATTACCCCAAGCCAATCGAACCGCTCATTGGCGAGGCGGTCGATTTCATAGTTCACATCGCCAAGGAAAACCACTCCAGAAAAATAAAAGAAATCCTCCGGGTTACATCCTACAACACGCAAACAAACAGTTACGACTTAAGCACTCTATGAAAGCAAAATGGCTCTTCTTATCGATCCTTCTTTTTCTGGCGTTGAGCCCTTGCTTGGCCTTGGCTGCCGGCACCGGCGGCGGCGGAGGGCTCCCTTGGGAAACCCCTATCCAGAATGTTTCCAACTCCCTCACCGGCCCCGTGGCCAAAGCAATCGCGCTGATCGGTATCATCGGCGCGGCCGGTGTGCTCATCTTCCAGCACGCCGAGATGAACATGTTTGTCCGGTTTGTGACGTGGATCGTCCTGGTCATTAGCTGTCTGGTCGGCGCCAATGCTTTCTTAAATAACGCTGGTGCCACTGCAGCGGAAATCACGAGCAACCCAAAACCTTTGCAGCACGAGGTCGGTGCGGCCTTTCCGCGGCTCTCGGAGCCGTGGCCCCATTGAAGAAAGAAAGATGCAAAGATGCGCCCGAGCGATCACAGTATCCCGATTCACCGCGCCGCTAACCGGCCCGTGCTGCTCCTGGGTTGTGACCGGGAGCTGATCGGTTTGGTGATTGCCGCATCGCTGGGCTTGATCTGGATCGGCCAGACTTGGACCAGCGTCGGTTACGGAGTCTTTCTCTTCCTGTTCAGCCTCGGGGTCTTGCGCCTGGCCGCTAAGTCCGATCCCTACATGCGCCAAGTCTATATGAGAAGCCGTCACTACAAGAGGACGTACCTAACCAGGAGTACACCGTTTGTGGATACGCCAAAAAGAAAGAATGGATCGCTGAGCCCCTACCGATCGCGGGATCCGGGCTTCTGCGACCTTCTCAATTGGGCCGCGGTGCCGGAAGACGGCATTGTCATTGGGAAAGACGGAAGCCTGATGGCCGCCTGGGTGTATGAGGGCGAAGATGAGGCAAGCCGCACCGATGAAGAGCAGGCGCTTGTGTCATTTCGAATCAACGAAGCGCTTAAACGACTCGGGAACGGATGGATGCTCCACGTCACTTCAACGCGGGCCGAGGCGGCTGGATATCCCGCGCGGAGCCTGTCGCATTTCCCGGATCCCGTGACGGCGGCGATCGATGAGGAACGCAGGCGTTACTTCGAAGCGCGCGGCCAAATGTATCAGAGCCGTTTCACTCTGGTCGTGACCTGGCTGCCCCCAGCGCTGACGCAAAAGAAGTTCACCGATCTGATGTTCGAGGATGATCGGCCGGCGGGGGACGCCCGCGAACAAACGCTCTCTATCCTTCAGCAGTTTAAGCGCGAGATTTCGGCACTTGAATCGCGCCTGGCGCCGCCATTCAAGCTGCGCCGGCTGCGCGGCCGCGCGGTGCAGCAGGAAGACGGTTCGTACCTCATCCTTGATGACCTGCTCGAGCACCTGAACTTGTGCGCGACGGGGAAAAATCACCCGGTGATCCGGCCCAGGAATCCGATCTATCTCGATGCGGTCATCGGAGGGCAAGACCTGGTCACCGGCGTGATTCCCCGAGTCGGACGCAAGTTCGTCCAGATCGTCACTATCGACGGATTTCCTCATGAGTCTGCTCCTGGAATTCTCACGGTTCTCTCCGAGCTCCCGCTCGAATACCGGTGGACGAGCCGCTATGTGTTCCTCGATCGGCATGAGGCCACCAGCCTCCTTAAAACGTACCGCAAGAAATGGCGGCAGAAGATGCGCGGCATCTTCAGCCAGATTTTCCCGAACCCTAACGCCTACGTCAACGCGGACGCCAAGATGATGAGCGAGGATGCCGAGGAAGCGCTCGTCGAGATCGAGAGCGGGGATACTGCCGGCGGTTATTACACTTCGACCGTCGTCGTCTTTGACGAAGACCGCGCCAAAGTCGAGGCGGCCGCCAAGCAGATCGAAAAGGCGATCAATAATGCGGGATTTACCGCGCGCGTCGAATCCTTGAATACGATGGACGCGCTGATTGGCAGCTTGCCTGGTCACGGCGTCCAGAACGTCCGTAGGCCTTATGTCTCGGTCTTTAATCTCGCGCACCTCATTCCTACGAGCTCGATCTGGACTGGGGAAGAAAAAGCGCCTTGCCCGATGTATCCGGCGCTTTCTCCGGCCCTGATGCAGTGCGTCACCAAAGGTCACACGCCGTTCCGGCTTAATCTCCACGTCCGCGACCTTGGACACACGATGATCTTCGGCCCGACCGGTGCCGGCAAAAGCACTTTCCTGGCGCTTATCATCGCCCAGCTCCGCCGATATCGCGACATCTCCATATTTGTCTTCGACAAGGGGATGAGCTTGTATCCCTTAACCGCCGCGGCGGGCGGCGCCCATTACACGATCGCCGGCGACGATGAGAGCCTTGCTTTCTGCCCGTTGCAGTTCCTGGAAACGCCGGCCGATAAAGCATGGGCCTTGGAATGGATCGAAATCATCTTGGCCCTTAACGGGAAAGAGATCACCCCAGGCGAACGCAACGAGATTGCGGGCGCGCTCGAGAGCCTGAGCCGAAGCCACGGCAATTCGCTCACCCATTTCCTTTCCACCGTTCAGGTGCGCGACGTCCAGGAAACCCTCAAACAGTACACGGTTGAGGGCAGCTTTGGGCACCTGCTCGATGCGGAGACTGATTCCCTCGCACTCGCGCGGTACACAACCTTTGAGATCGAGCACCTCATGAACCTCGGGGAAAAATACGCTCTACCCGTGCTGCTTTACCTGTTTCGTAGAATCGAGCGTCTAATCGGCTCACAACAGGGTAAACCCAGCGTTATCGTGCTCGATGAGGCCTGGCTGATGTTGGGGCACCCGGCTTTCCGCGACAAAATCCGAGAATGGTTGAAGGTGATGCGCAAGGCCAACTGTGCCGTCGTAATGGCCACCCAATCCCTTTCGGACGCCGGCCGCAGCGGGATCCTCGATGTGATCGCCGAGAGCACGCCCACCAAAATCTTCCTGCCAAATGTCTACGCGCGCGATGAAGTGTTTCAGGAGCTCTATGTCCGCCTGGGCCTCAACAAACGGCAGATTCAGCTGGTCACCGAAGCCACCCCAAAACGCGAGTACTACGTGACGAGCGAGAAAGGCCGACGGCTGTTCGAGCTGGCCCTCGGGCCGCTCGCCCTGGCCTTCTGCGGTGCCAGCGACAAAGACACGATCGCGAAAATCCAGGGCCTGGAAAAGAAATTCGGTCCTGAGTGGATCTACCCTTACCTAGCCTCACGAGGCTTGCGCCTGGCCGACTACACCACCACCAGCACGCCATGACAACAGCAGCACTGACTCCAGAAAAGAACATGGTCTCTTTGGGAACAGAAACTCCCGCGGACCAGCAAGCCAGTATGCTGGCAAGCCAGCAAGATGCTAATCCCTTTCTCGATACGCGCCGCGCCTGGAACGGCGTCTGGGAAGAGAGTTTGGCGAACGCGCGCCGTTGGCGAATGATTGCCTTCGTTCTGCTCGCGCTCTTGGGGATAGCCGTTTATGGGCTGATCAATCTCGGGAGCCAGCCCAAAGCGATTCCTTACATTGTCGAAGTAAACAAGTTGGGAGAAGTGGCTTACGCTGGGCGGCTAGAGCCGGCGCGCGCTGATAGCAATGTGATCAAAGCGTCAATTGCTTCCTTCATTGCCGATTTGCGCCTGGTCACGCCGGACGCTGGGCTCCAGGCTGAAGCTGTCAATCGAGTCTATGCGTACATCTCGAAAGGCGATCCCGCTCTGGGCAGGGTGAACTCTTTCTATGGCGCGACCAAAGAATCCAGTCCCTACGTACGCGCTCAGGATGAGATTGTCTCGGTCGCGATCGATGATGTGTTGCCTACCAGCCAGAACACTTGGCAGGTGGATTGGAGCGAGACCACGCGTGATCGCAAAGGCGAGAAGGCTGTAACTGCCAAATGGAGAGGCCTAGTCACAATCGTCCTTGTGCCACCCAGCGCATCGACCTCGGAAACGCAACTCCGCCGTAATCCTCTGGGCGTCTACGTTCAGGATGTGACTTGGAGCCGACTTAACTAACACTTATGAAGGCAAGGAACAAAGTTCTTTTTCTGGCGTTTCTCACCGCACGTTTCGCCGGCGCTGAACCGGCGCCACTTCCCGGCGCTCTCCCGAGCGCGGCCCCTGTTTGGACGCCGCCCGCCGCACCAACGCCAGAAAAGAAAATTGCTGGCAATGCAGCAAATCAGCGAGATGCGCAAGCAACACCTTCTCCGGTTGCCGCGGTTGCGCCGGCGGAGCGATGGGATCTTCTGTCAACCCTGGCCAACCGGCAGGATCAAACTGTCACCCTCTCGATCGATGAAGCGGCCGGCGTCGAGATGACGCGAGAGTGGCGCGAACGCGCGAAGAACTTCGAAACTCAGAACATGACTGATGGCGCAGTTCAGTTCACCTGGCCCGCGGAAATTCCTTCGATCGTCTGCGCTGTGCTCCAAGTAACCGATGTGGCCCTTGAACCCGGCGAAGCGATCACAAGCGTTTCGACCGGGGATAACTTGCGCTGGGGTGTCGAATCGGTGGTCTCTGGGGATGGAGCCACGCAACAGCCGCACCTTATTATCAAGCCGTTCGATCGCGGCCTGACCACCAGTGTGGTCGTGACTACCACGCGGCGAAGTTATCATCTTACCCTGCGTTCCACAGATCAGGCCTACATGCACGAGGTCTCATTCACTTACCCCGAAGAGCCGCAAAAACCCGCGGCGCCGGAGCAAAAGCCTAAGGCCAATGTGGCTTTGACCGAAGAAGTTGAGCCCTCGGCAAGCCAAGAAAAGAAGCCCGCGCGCAAACCAAGCGGGGAATTGCCGCGCGGATCTCGGGTCCGCCGCGACCCGCCTGGTCAACCGGAGTATACCCAGGATCCGGACAGTTATCGGATCAACGGCACCCCAAGGTGGCGACCGATCAACGTTTATAACGACGGCCGCAAAACCTACGTGGTCATGACCGAAGAGATGACTCGGACCGAGGCTCCGGCCATGCTTGTTCTTCGCAGGAACAATTATTTATTCGGTTACGATAAGGTGCTGGCGAATTATCGCCTCCAGCACAAGACCTATATCGTTGATACCGTCTTTGACCGCGCCATCCTGGTGAGCGGCAGCGATAAAGTCACTCTTACACGCGTGCCCGGCAAGGTGCGCGCGATCAGTACCTTGGAGGGAAGCGATGCCGGAAACCGAAAATAACCAGCCTCCAGAACAGCCACCCGCACCTGCAGGCAAACCCTACAGTGTCCGCCGTGTCAACAACGTGCCGCTCTTGATCGGTTTTATCCTGGTGGCAGCTTTTGTAGCCATCGTTTTTCTGGTGGTGCTGCCCAGCAATGACAACGCCAGAAAAGAAACCAAGACAAGAATCGTGAGCTCGGAGGGTGAAGCCGCGGCGATCAACGCCGGCGCGCCCAATGGATTTATCGCGGCGAGGACCGCGCAAACACCGGCAGCGCCGGCTCCTACCGCTGAGCCGGTTGCCTATCGGCTGCCAGCAGCCCCTCAAGCAACTCCGGACGATCGCCTGGCCACCCTGAAGGAGGCGCTCTCGTTCCGGACTCGCAGCGTCAACGTCGAGCACCCGGTGTTGTACCAGGCAACGCCGGCTCCCACACCACAGCCGGTTTCCGCGCCGGCGCCGGAAGATTACCGGACGCTAATGGAGAGGACTCGGGCGGTGAGGGAAGGCAATGGAACGCCAGAAGTAAAGAGGGAGGCGACAGCCCTAGGCAATGCTCTGGCAAGCGCCGATTACGGTGCCGATAATCCCGACCGATGGCATAGCCCCAACCAGGTCGAAAACCCGGTACGCTATCAGCTTCGCGCTGGCTTTGTGATTCCGGCAGTTTTACTTTCTGGCGTCAATTCTGAAGTGCCAGGCACCATCATTGCCCAGGTAGCTCAGGATGTTTTTGATAACGCCACCGGCACCGAGCTTCTGATCCCGCAAGGTGCGCGGCTCATTGGCTCGTACGCGTCTAACGTCCAGTACGGTCAATCGCGGCTGTTTGTCGTCTGGCAACGGATCGTTTTCCCAGACGGCCGCGCCCTGGATATCGGCGCCGAGCCTGGCACTGGTTCCGATGGATATGCTGGGTTCAAAGACAGGGTCGATTCTCACTGGGTTCGGATCTTCGGGAGTGCCGTTTTGATGTCGGCTATTTCCGCCGGCGTTGCTTATTCGCAGGATCGCAATGGCCAGGTTAGCGGCAATTATTCCGCGCCGAGCTTTGGGCAGGAACTCTCAGCGGCGACGGGGCAGCAGTTCGGCCAGGCGGCCGCCAAGCTCCTCGAGAAGAATCTCGACATCGCCCCGACCCTGAAGATAAGGCCTGGGTACCGCTTCTCAGTCCTGTTAATCAGGGATTTTGTGTTTCCCGGCGTCTACGAGGACTTCGCCTACCACCGCGGGAATCAGAACAGATGAAGACGCCAGAAAAAGAAAACTAGGAAGGAAAACCAATGCTTAGGAAAGTGTTAACTGGGATCGCACTTTGTGCCATTGCCACCGGGGTAGCGCCTTTGGCGCTGGGGACCGGTTTCGAGTTCGTTTACGATTCGGCTAACCACATGACTGCGCTGGCAGAGCTCCAGCAACAGGCTACGAGCGCAACGCAGAACGTTGCCTCGGTCCTGAAACAGGTCGATCAGTACGCCACGCAGCTTCGGCAGTATCAGACGCAGCTCATGCAATACGCTCAGCAGATCAAAGACGCGGCGCTGCCGGTCTCACAGATCTGGGGTCAGGCGCAAGGCACCATGCGCGATATGATGAGCCTGGTGAACCAGGCCCAGGGTGGTCAGATGCTCGCTTATCTCCAGCAATACAAGGATTTGAACGGCTGGCTGCAGAGCAACGGCTATTACAATCCGAATACGATCCAGCAGGGTTACGCCCTCCAGAAATCAACCAACGACACGGCCCTACAGATGGCCCAGGCACAGCGCGCGGCGCTTCTGAACGATGTTCAGCGCTTCGATGGGTTGCAGCAAGCGGCTTCGAGCGCGGACGGCGCGGACAAGCTACTGAGTGCGGCGAATCAGATCGCCGCGGAACAGACCAAGCAGCTCATGCAAATGCGGGCTCTATGCAACCAGTTGCTCGAAGAAGCCGCTGCCCGCGATGCGGCCCTCGCTAACCGCCAGGCTATGATGGATGCGGCTACGCAGAAGGCGCTGGCGAACGATAATGGCGGCTTTGAGAATACCAAGTTGCCTTTGAACTACTCGAACTTCAGCAAATGACTAGGCTCTTTACCAAGATTGTTCCGCGGACGCCGTCGTCAATTGGCATCTGGATTTTTGGACTGTGCTGCGTGTTTGCGGTTGCTGCCATGATAACGCATAACATCGCTCGTCTGTCTGACGAGGAAAAGCGTCATGAGGTCCAGACGAGGTTGGAACAAACGGCCCGCAAAATAGATGAAGACTGGAAGAACGGTAAAGGCGCTTTTTCTAATACTACTCTGCCGTTGAATTACGACCGCCTATCACCTCGGGAATCAAAGTGAAGTCAATTGCTTTGCTCGTCATCCTCCTATTTTCAGCCTGTCAGGAGTTCTACCCAAAAGCCAATCGGGCTTCTGCTACAAGCCAGGCTCTAAAAAGGGGAAGGGGAGGCTTCGAGGGAACAACCTTGCCTTTGGACTATGATAAAGTCGCTTCAGATCTAGAAAAACAACGACGATGAGAAAGCAGTTCCGAACAGTTTTCGCGTCAATCGCATTCTGCGGCTTTTTTGTTCAGACAGCGGCGGCCGGTGTGGGTACTGATGTGATTGATAACATCACTAACCGATACAGTAACAGCGCGGAATCCTGGATCTTGAGCATTCAGGGTCATGCTGAGGATTTGTTTTGGATACTTGCTGCCATCGCCGTCGTTTGGACATTCATCGTTTTAGTGCTGCGACAATCGGATTTGGCCGACTTTGTGGGGGCGGTAATTCGATTCATTTTGACTACGATGTTCTTCTACTGGCTCGTCGACCATGGTCCAACGCTAGCGGCGAAGATTCTTTCCTCGACAATGCAGCTTGCGGCGGACGCTACTAATGTGCAAGCCGTCACGATTGGAGACTTCATTGATCTGGGCATCAAGATCTTTATCGACGTGACAAATTCTGTTCAAGCTAGCTGGAATCCGATTCCTGCGGTTGCAGCCATTTTGTTGACGCTCATAATCATGCTTGCGCTGGCCGGTATCACGTTCGTTCTCATACTGGTGAACTGCCAGACATACGTGCTACTTGCGGCCGGCGTGATTTTTCTTGGATTTGGGGCTACCGAATGGACGCGCGACCTGTCAGTTTCATACTTTAAACACCTGCTTGGTATCGGCATTAAACAGTTCGTACTGCTGCTGCTGGCCAGCATCGCGCTGGACGTTTTGAAAACTATGGACGCGTCTCATACCAGCAGCGGATGGACGCCAGATCTCGCAGACCTCTGCCGCGCTGTGGCGGAGTCCGTCATTCTTTTGATGTTGATTGCAGTAGTACCAGGCAGTGTTGCCGGCATGTGTGGAGTCCCAGTTAGTACGGCAGGGGTAGGTACTTTATTCGCCGGCGCACAATACGGAGCGCAAGCGGCAGCACTTGCCTCAGGTATAGGCTCGACTGCTATGGCTGGGGGTCGAGCCTTCGGAAGTGCGGTCCGGAATGCCGTAAAACAAGGCCAGGCGCTATCCAGAGGGAAACCCTAACGTGTTACTAGGATGAGCCGGATAGTCGATGTTATGATTCGGAGTTACGCGAAAGGCTATCTTTTTGGTCAGATGGTCGTGGGATGTTTTTTCCTCTTGGTGTTTGGTAGTTTTGCCCTGTCGATTTGGTGGCTGTTAATAGATTCATATTTGAAGGAACATCACATCCACGATTTCTGGTCTTTCCTTCAGTGGGTTTGGCCTCATCTATGGTGACGTCAGCCAGGAGAAAAGCAGTGAAAAAGGGCAAATGGCTCGTGCTTCTTGTCCTCGCCTGGCTACCATCGCTGGTTAGCGCCGCTGGAACTCAGCCTTACAGCCTTTCGATTGAGATCTATGCGGGGCTGACCACTGCAGAACAATCGATGAGTCGGCCTTTTTTACAGGAATTGATGGCGTTCAAAGAAGGAACCGGCCCTCCACCTGGCCAGCTCGGCCGAATCCTGCACCTGGAGCATCCAGCGGCTCCTGACTTTGATTTGGTAGGGGAGGGGACAGCCGATGGCCAGACTCGCTCGGTGCGCGTCCGTGTCACTCAGAAGCCTGACGGGCGGCTGTTTCTGCAGTTCTCGGACCTGGGCGGACCCAGCCAATCGTTTTTCAGCCACAACCAGCTGTTGATCGGGCCTGGGGAACGCCAGTTCCTACGGTTTCAGGATACTCCTGGCTCTCCTGGCTCCGGTGGTAAAGTCTTAACCAGCGTCGTCTTAGTGACCACTTCAAAGCAGTAGAAACCCAGATCAGAAACGTATGAACCTAAAAGAAAAGATCGAAAGAGCCCGAGCTGAGGCGAAGGAAATAGAACGGAAACGGCCACCGGAACCGACCTTAAAGGTCAAGGGCTTCTGGCAAAAGAAGATCGGAGACAGAGACAATCACAGTTCGTTCGTCGCTAAAGTAACCGGCATCGGGTACGACGAGGAGCGCGATCGCGAGAACCTGACGTTGAATTTCGATGAAATCTATTCCGAAATTCAATGGACCACGAAGAAGGGATCCAATCCCGAAGGAATCAAGACCTGGTTTTTACCGGAGGGGATCTATAAAGCGCGGATCTTCTCTTCGAAAGCACAAGAAGAACCGGACTGGAAGCTGTTTGCCGTCGTGGACGGTAAAGAAGAACCGCTGACCGAATCGGAAGTTTTTCACATCTTCCAAGACGAGACTGTTGAAAGCTGACGGCTCTTCACCACGTTTAATCAAAACAACACAATTTTATGTCATTCGAGGAAAATGGCGATCGCCACTCTCGAAGCCGAAGTGGCTTTAAGAAAGTCGATCTTTCTTAAGGGATATGAACTGGGCGAGGGGCGCCCTTTGACCAATGAAGAGCAAAAACAGGTAGTTGATACCCTCTATCAGCAAGCGTACGACGATAGCCTGGAGAGGATACGGGAAGAAAGAGCTGACCTGGTGCAAAGCACGCGAGAGTTCAAAGATGGTTTACGGTAATCGCCGGGAGTTCCTTTTCTGGCGTTAGATTGCACCCCCCACTTAGCGGCCACGTATTTGCCGATGGAGATAGGTGAAACAGTCGTGTTCGTGAGCGACCTGGATGGAATGCCGGCGGGTAAAGAAGGCATGGTCATGAGGGTCCGCGACGACATGCTTTTGATCGGATTCCGATCGGCGGAGCGCCTGGAGTTTGTGTTAGCGCGATCTTGGGAAGTCCTGCCGGAGCGCAAATGGAGGCGGCTCAGAGAGAGATCGGTCAGCACAAGGAATAACGTGAATTCAAATGGCCCCTAACGGAGACGCGACTAAAGGAGTGTGACCATTGACGAGCGTGGAGCTCCTGGACGCAGCCGTCTGGCGAGAGCTCCGGACGCAGGACGCGCAACCGGCGTCCGCCTTTGTCGAGGCTCTCTCCCGCGTAGTCGCCCGCTGGCTTCTGGTGCGCTCGGAGACACCGGAGATGGATGCAATGACGTTGGTCTGCCGCGCGCGTGGCTACATCGCGCGCGCCAGGGATATGGAGGACGGATGGACTCCTTGACCTCGGTGTTACTCTTCCCTGAGCCACTAAAAGTCATTATGGCTCTGGGGGTTGTACTGGGGGCCGCGCTGACGCCTTGGAGGCTGTTCCGTTGCCGGAGGTCTAAATTGTTTAGCGTCTATGGCCTATGAAAGATCGTTACCCGGGGTTGTTAAGGGGGTTGCCGAGTAGACTTGCTCGGGCGTCGGGCAAAAAATCGTGGGAGAACAGGGATCTCCCAAATTGGCGCGACCGAGTGGGGGACCTGTTAGAAGGAAAACAAATTTTTTGTAAAAGATTTGAGAGAGTTCAACGCGCTCTATGTCGCGGCCAGACGCAAAGGAGTGCAAATACTCCGCTTCAAGCTTTTTAATGCACGATTCGCTGTCGTTGCCGAAGGCATTTACGATCGCAAGATTGAATTTATCGCAGCTGGAAATGTTTATTATACGCGCCGAAAGGAATTGACTTGCCTTACTGAAGCAGCGGAAAAGGCGGGAATCTGTCTAGATCATTCCGCGATCAACAAGAGCGCAAACCCGCAAATCCTTAGAGTTTCTTCGGCAAATAAGGACAAATCAGGCGTTCAGAAATGAATCGAGAGACCTCACTCGCGCAGCGGATTTTATAACGATAAAGTCTCCCGGCTGTTCGTTACGCCAAAGCACACGAATGAATTTAAAGTAGATTTCGTTTCGTGTGGTGACCTCCAAAAGCTCGATAGACAAATTTCTAAGTCCGCCGATTACTCCGACGAAGGCTCGGGCCGTGAAAAGCTTTCCGATTGGTAAAGAATGGATGTACGAGCCGAAGTGGGACGGGTTTCGTTGTCTCGTTTTCCGGGATGAGGAAACCATCTCCTTGCAATCCAGAACGGGCAAAAGCCTTACTTCAGCTTTCCCGGAAATCGTCGCGGCTGTTCGAGCTCTTAGGCCGAAGAGGTTCGTTTTAGACGGCGAACTGGCTCTACCGACAGAAGATGGTTTCTCTTTTGATGGCTTAGTGAATCGGTTGCGTATAGGCAGTGCGCGCCTGAAAACTCTCGAACGATTCTTCGAGAATTGGGTTCCCCGGTCCGCGCCACTCTACCTATCGGCCAGCACGGCGGACTTGAGAGAAGTTGAGAAGTGGGTCGGGCATATCGGACAGCAACTCGACGGTATTATCGCCAAGCGCGCCGACGCGCCGTACCGACCAGGGGATGATCATTCGACGGTTAAAATCAAAAATTATCGGAGTGCGGATTGTGTCGTATGCGGTTTCCGGGATCACGCAATCGGGAGCGCTCGGAACGAACTTTTGCTTGGGCTCTACGATCAGGAGGGGCACCTTCAATACGTTAGTTCCGTCGGCATTGACGCAAAGCAAAGGCAGCAGGTTGGTATGCTCAGACCGAAGAAGACGACGACTTTCTACGGTAGGTAACCGGGAGAAAAGTCACACTGGAGCGGAGAAG
>Ga0306925_10002601_pt1 | contig 15627 bp, 16 predicted proteins | sample flu12Cox44000176_FD_203755 | JGI IMG/M metagenome (GOLD analysis project Ga0306925, IMG submission 203755) | Lab enrichment of tropical soil microbial communities from Luquillo Experimental Forest, Puerto Rico - flux8day.12C.oxic.44.000.176 (v2)... | ecosystem: Environmental > Terrestrial >... | reverse complement strand
TTGAAAAGACTGCGTCTCGAAAAGGAGGCTGCCGCGAGATTAGCCGCTGCTTCAGAGCCAGTCATGCAGACGCAATCAGCAGAGCTTCTGCGAGAACCTTCGGAGAAGGGTATCCGGAACAATCTCAAGGCATCACGAAGCCAATTAAATCGCAGGACTTCAGGATCAACACCAAAAACCTTGTCGGAATGGCTCACGCAACAAAAGCGCGATGGCGGCCGTTATTGATTGTCCGCTCGGCCGCGACCACCGGCCGCGAGCGAGCTTGAGTTCAATAATCGCCAGCGGGCTATGCTCTCGTGACGGACAGACTATATCGGAGTTCAACACTCACGATCGCGCTAGTTTGAGCGCTCGACGTGAGGACTACGCCGTCTTTGTCTTGCCGCTTCCTACCGTCTGAATGGTCTCGAACCCCTCGAACTGCGGGTGACCAAGGTAGAGCGGCTTATTTTCGCCGGCGCGGGCATGCGCGGCACGGAAGGCCTCCGATTTCGTCCAGGCTTCAAAGGTGGCGCGATTTTTCCACACCGTATGTGACGCATACAGCGTGTGGTCTTCTAGCTCGGGGCCCTTGAGAAGGTGAAACTCCACGAAGCCTGGCACCTTCTCGAGATGAGTGTCTCGCGACAACCAGACGTTCTCGAAATCTGTTTCGGAACCTTTGATGACTTTGAAGCGGTTCATTGCAATGAACATCTGATTATCTCCGTTACGACCTCGGCGCGATGACGCAGGCGCTAGGGTGAATTTTGGTCGCTCGGTTCGGTCTCCAATGTTAGGACGGCCTTTCGAACCGAATTGGTTGATCGTGCGGCCGCGCTCAATCCAAATTCAACCGTAGTATGGCCCGCCCTCTGGCGGCTGAAGTAAAATAGGACCTGCCGCGACAGTTATTAGCGGGGTCTCCGGCAGGACCCAAGATTGCGGTCCTTGTGCCTTTTGCCATGGGGACACTGCTGGCGGAGCGTGGCGGCCGGTCCTGGTAATGACGCGGCAGGTGTCAATGCTGGTCAATCGCTGGTGTAGGAGGGCGATCAAAGTCGATACGTCTCGCGGACAAAACGATCGCGAGGCGCCAATGGAGACACCCTCACAGCAAGCCGGCACCCGGGGCGCTTCGCCCTGGCTGACGACGAAGGCAGCGGCCGAGTACCTCGACTGCACGCCGGGGACGCTCAAGACATGGCGGGCCGCGGGAGCGGGCCCCAAGTACCATGGCAGGCACCGCTTCGTCCGCTACAAGGTGGCCGACCTAGACGCGTTCGTCCTGAACGGCGGCTCGCGTTCGGAGCCGGGTTAACGACCCGGTCGGCGGCTCGAGCTCGTCTGTCGGCAGCTTCTTGCTGTTCTCGCGGTCGGCGCGGCGCCACGCGCGTTGGCGCGGCACTCATGCGATCGACGTGAGCGACGTCGCGCTGCCTTAGAGAGAACACCCTATGACCTACAGAACGCGGAAAAGCGCCACAGTAAGATTCAGACGGGGCAATAGATCGTCCCAGCGCCGCCCCGTCGATAAACATCCTTCCAAACTAACTGTGAGTTAGCCAACACATCATGACTCTTTCACCGAGCCTCCACACGTGTTCTTCGGGCCGCCCGAATTGCGGCAGGCGCCAACGTTGGTCGATGGTTGGTGTAACACGGCGATCAGAGTCGATATGCATCGCGAACAAACAAACGCGAGGCATCAATGGCAGGACTTTCAAGCGACCGACTCCGTGTGATGCCACTGGCTTGGCTGTTGGAGCGCTCACCCCGGATCACTACGGCCGCGGCGGCCGAAAGGAGCTCGGGGCCGGACCAAGCTCTGGTCAACGCTTCGAGCGCGCCTCACGGTCTGTTGGGACCTTCTCGCCGTCCCTGCGGAGCTTGGCGCGGTACCACGCGACGGAGGCGAGCGAGGTCGCTGCTCTCGGGAATTTCTTGCGCACGGCCGCGAGCGCTTCGTCGTTCGAGGCGCCCTTCAGAATCGCGTCGCGCGCGACCCCTCCGATCGTCTCCTTCCAGTAGTTCTCCATCAGGTAGGTGGCGACGGCCTCCCGGACCGCCTCGCTCACGGAGGCCCCCATGTCCTCGGCCATGTCCTCGAGACCGGCGACGTACTCCTCCGGGATCGTGACCGTCAGCCTTCGCATGGCCTTAAGGTTAATTTCGCTCATGAACTTCTTACTTTTGCATACTGTGTTAGATGAAGTATGCGATTAGATTATCTGCTAAGAGGAGAACAGGCAATGTCGTACTTTCAGACTATCCCCAGGAGCGAACCGCCCATGCCGTCGTTCGAACTGCTGAAGCCACATCTGAGGGCCGGCCACCGCCTCATTCTGCTCAAGCCGCTTTCAGACGAGCGGTTTGAGAAGCCGCGTGTGGCTAATTCTGACTTCGAGAGTCCTACTCCTCCGCCGCTCACTGTGGAGAGGGTTCGCGCCCACATGGCGAAAGGGGGGAACGTGGGTGTCTCAATCAGTGACGGCATGCTGGTCATTGATGTGGATACCCGCGGAGCGCCAGAAGGGATCAGTCCGATTCGGCAGCTCGAGAATAGCCTCGGCGTGAACCTGTCACGCGGACCTCTCGTTCTTAATGGCGGATGCGGTCAGCATTTCTATTTCTTTCATCCCACCTTTCCTACCCTTTTCGCAATCGAGGCATCCCCAGAATTTCCCGGCGTAAAGCCCGGGAGGAGGAGGGGATGCAATGACCGGACCGTCTCAGATGGCTCATTGCGTCTTCAGCGCTCATTGCCGGAATTTCCCGCTCTGACGTTCAGGACAAGGGACATGGTGCTAGCGAGCGGCTCAGTTCACCCGACAACCCAGGAGCATTGCTTCTGCGAGATTTTGCAGGACAACCTCGCCGACGCGCCTCTCGTTCCAAGAGAGCTGCTTGTCCGCATTGTCGAGAAGCCCCGATATTCGGGGGATTACGAATTGTGGTGAGGTCGCAGCTGGAAAAGATCTTACCGCGCGGTCATCCGTCCGCGACTTTGAGGACTAGCAGAACCATGCCACAAGGCTCAATCATTCCCGCCACAACGTTGCCTCTATTCGAAGCGCTCGAGCCACATCTGGTCGCGGGCCACGACCTGATCCCATTGAAGCGTCTCGACAAGGTGCCTCTTCATGCGGGTTGGCCGATCGAGACCCCACTAACATACGACGAGGCGCACGCTCACATGGCGAACGGAGGAAACATCGGCGTCCGCCTCCGTCCCGACATGCTGGTCATCGATGTCGATCCTCGCCATGCCCCACCAGGATCGAAGCCAATTGAGGAGCTCCAGAACAAGCTAGGGATCAGCCTCACGTCGGGTCCGCTCGTCCTCACGGGCGGAGGAGGTCAGCATTTCTACTTTAAGAAACCTGTCGACCGGGCGATTCGTACGAAGTTGTCGGACTTTCCGGCTATTGAGTTCAAGTCGGCGGGAGCTCAGGTCGTGGCGAGCGGTTCGGTTCATCCGACTGGAGTACACTATCGCTGCGAGATTTTGCAGGATGATTTCGCTTCGACTCCGGATGCTCCAGACGCGCTGCTCGATCTCATTGCCAGACCGAGTGGGGGAAACAACCCCGCGAGTGGCCAATTGTCGCCTGAAGCGCTTGAGGCCTGCCTCGCAGGTCTGGACGTGCGGCAATACCGCGATCAGGACCGTTGGCAGAGATTGATGATGTCTTGCCATTACGCCACGGGTGGCGCGGGTCGCGAGGAGTTTGTGGGCTGGTCAATCTCAGATCCTGAATTCAGTGATGATGAAGAGATCATCAAGCTCCGCTGGGACAGCCTTGGCTTTAGCAAGGAGAAGCCGATCACCACGGGGACGCTGTTCTATGAACTTAAGAGCGTCGGCAGAGAAGATCTGGTCGCTGTGGCCATGCGGATTCCCCCCGAGGAAGATTTTGACGACGATGTGGCTGAGAATTTCGTAGCGCCGTTCAATCCTGGCGGCCTCTCGGAGAGCAAGTCTCCAAACGGCTTCCGCAGCTGTTTGAAGGCCCTCGCGGGTTGTAACTTGCAGTTTGGCTTTGACGAGCTTTCGCAAAGGGCCGTTGTGAGGGCAGAGAGGCTGCCGTGGAGCGTCGATGCGGGTCGCGAAGTGAATGACGATTTCGTCAGGATTGTCCGGTTCTACTTGCTTGAACAGTTCCAGCGGGATTTCTCGAAGGAGAATGTCTTCGAGGCCTGCATGACTCTAGCCGCCACGTCTCCTTTCAATCCTGTGAACGAATACCTGGATGAACTTGAGTGGGACGGGACGAAGCGGCTGGACACGTGGTTGATCGACTACCTCGGTGCTGAAAATGTTCCTCTGAATCGAGAGATCGGCAGGCTGGTGATGATCGCCGCTGTGAGGAGGGCGAGGAAGCCCGGGACCAAGTTCGATCAGGTCCTCATCCTCGAGGGCAAGCAGGGGACAGGCAAATCGTCGGCGCTTCAGATTCTCGGCGGCGAATGGCACAGTGATGCCGACCTTGGCCCCGTCGAATCCAAGGAAGCGTCCATTGGGCTCCAGGGCTGTTGGATCTTCGAGCTCGGGGAGATGACCGCAATGGGTCGCTCGGAGATCGAGGCCCTGAAGGCCTTTCTTTCGAGAAACGCCGATCGTTATCGCGCTCCGTACGAGCGTGCCCTAAAGTCGATTCCTCGCAGGTGCGTCTTCATCGGCACGACCAACGCGGATGGCTATCTGCGCGACGCGACCGGCAACCGGCGCTTCTGGCCGGTTCGTACGGGCGAGATCGATCTCGAAAAGCTGAAGGCGAACAGAGATCAACTTTGGGCGGAAGCCGCTGCGGCAGAGGCCTCGGGTGAGTCCTTGGAGCTCAGGCCCGCGCTCAGGGAAGTCGCGTCGGAAGCCCAGCAATCCCGCCTCATCGACGATCCCTGGAAGGACACCCTCGCGGACTTCCTCCAGGGGTCGGGGGAGACGCGGGTCCATACGACTACCTTGCTCCCGGAGCTGTGGGCAGCAGAGTCAGCATCTGGCCAAGCGCCTTCGCGAGGTCATGGTCTCACTAGGCTGGGAGTATAGGAAGGGCATCCGAGTCCGAGGTAAGGTCCTTGCCGGCTATGAGGCGTCGGACGGTTGGATCTCCACGGTCGATGTTGGAGATTAGTCTTGATAGTAACTGCTTGAAATTGCTTAATGTTGTATCTGTTGAAGCTGTTGAATGTAGTATAAGAAAGGAAATGAAAGCAGGGTGGTAGAGGCTGGAGAATTCGGGGCAGCATTATCTCAGGCATTATGTTGTGGTCACCAACACCCTCAACAGGCTCAACGTTAGAAATGCTTGGATGAAGATTGTCTTGGGCCGGCTCCCATCGACTGAAATCCACGACAGCTTACCTCCGTTGACCTCGAACAACGGAGACAGACGTGACTGTCAAGGAACGCATCAATGAGCTGCTGGAGGCGGCGAGGAAGTCGGATGCCGCTGGCCCCGAAAGGGCCGAGCTCGTCGAACAGGCGCGCCGCCTGTGCCGCGAGCACAAGATCGGCATGGGCGCGTTCGACTGGCCGGACGCCGAGACCGTAGATACGAACGCCCGCGTCGAGGACACGTCCGCGGCCGAGGAGCCAACGGCGGAGGCACCGCGGTCGATCGGCGAGATGGTCGAGCGGCTCCTGATGGATCCGAGCCTGAACTACGTCGAGATAGCCAGCCGCGTGCGGGCGCAGTTCGCGCATGCGCGCACTACAAACCGCAGCGTGGCCTCGGTCGCCAAGGCGATGCGGGCGAGGGGCGTGGACGTCGCGCGACGGCGAGGGCCTCCGCCGACCGAAGCAAATAAAGAGCGATGAGTGCGGGCGGCCCGAACACCCAGATTGTGTGATTTGCTTGCCTCGATAGGGGTCGGTCCTCGCGTGCGCACGCGCGCGGGCCTCTCGTCTTGATCAGAGCGCCCGACGCACTATCGGCAGCCCCTACGGTTTCGTGCCGTGATCCGTGACGCGTCCGGGCGACTTGAGATTGAAAACGCGGCGCTCAGTGCTCCGCGTCGATCTAGGAGCGCGGCCGCAGTTTCCCGCGTCGGTTTTGAAGCGCGATGCATGTTTCCGGTGTTTTGTGCTGTGCTCTCTGGAGGGGCCTTCGTCTTAGGCTCTTGATCGGATTATCGATCCAAGCGAGATGTCGCAGAATTATGAATCTGAGGGTCACGTCGTTTGTGGTCCGCAAACGACTATTTTAATCTCGGAGGAGCGTCGGCCCCTGGGGGTTAGATCGGACTTGGCCCAGGCGCCGCGAAACCGATGCTGATGACTCCGAGCCGAGACACTGAGCCGAAAATGCCGACGCGTCAGGATGAAGATCAGCACGGGAATGCTGAGAAGGACGAACAACCCCGACATGACAGCGCTGAGCCGCACCACGCGCATTCCGGTAGACGCCCAATGCGCCGGGACCACGCATGCCGGACCTCCGCTACTGTACCGCCGATTGGGTCGCCCAGGGTCTACGACCAGCTTCCTCGGGCTAGATCGGACATGGGCCAACACTGGCTGGCTCCTCAGATCAGGTTCATCTCGCGTGCTGCCGCTGAAAGCTCGTCACGGAATGCGGGGTCTGCAATCGCGATAAGCCCAAGTGCGCGTTCGGCGGACGATTTGCCGCGCACCTGACACATGCCATGTTCGGTCACGACATACTGGGTATCGATGCGCGGGTCGGTTGCGGGCCCCTGAAGACGAGGCACGATGCGTGACGCCTTTCCATGTCCGGCCGTCGACGGCGCGACAATGAAGGACAAGCCACCCCTCGAGTAGTAGGCGCCGCGCACGAAATCGAGCTGCCCGCCGGCGGCGCTGAATTGATGCGTATTGAGGAACTCCGCGTTCACCTGGCCCATCAGGTCGCATTCAATCATCGCATTGACCGATACGACATTTTCGTTCTGTCCAATCACCCGCGGATCATTGACGTAGTCCGCGGCCCGGCACTCTATGCCGGGATTGTCGTTGATCAGATCGTAGGTCGGCGAACCGCCCATCGCGACATTGAAGATGCTCTTGCCGGGGTCGGTAGTCTTGCGGCGGTTGGTGACTGCGCCGCAAGCTATGAGACTTGCGATGCCATCGCTGAGCAATTCGGTGTGAACGCCAAGATCCTTCCGATCCTTGAGTGCTCCCGCAACGATGTCAGGCACCCCGCCGACGCCGAACTGCACGCAAGCACCGTCCTGGATCATCGGCAGCACCTGAGCGGCGATGCGCTCGTCGACATGGGTTGGACTCTTTCCTGCCGCGAGCGGGATCTCGGAGGTGTGCTCCACGATGGCGTCTACCTGAGAGACGTGAACCATGCCGGTGCCAAGGCTGCGTGGCAGGCTCGCATTTACTTCAACAATGAGCCGTTTGGTCCGCTCCAGCCCGGCAAGCGAGTAGGCGCCGGTAAGCCCAAAGCTGAACCAGCCGGCACGATCCATCGGCGCCACCTGCAATAGAAAGACATCCGGAGTGATCTGCTCGCGGATAATCCTTGGAACGACGCTGAACGAAGCCGGCGTAAAGTAAACCACCTTGCGGCCTGCCTCCGTTGCCTCTTTGGTCAGCGCCCGCTCACCCGGTCCCATATAGAATGGATAGGGTTTGATCACGTCCATCAACTCAAGACGCAACAACGTTGTGGCGGTGTGCGGCGTCGGATGCATGTAGTAGATGCGCACTTCGTCGAAGTTTCCGGCGCGCGCGCCGTCGGCGAGCGCCTGCACGAGCGACGGCGGCTGCGCTGCAAAGAACCCGAGCAGCACGGAGCTGCGCCGCGGAAGCCCGCGAAGCGACGCTTCCGATGTCGTGAGCTTGCGTCGATAGAGATCCTTGAAGTTCGACATGTCACCCTCCTTGTTGGTGCGATCAATAGCCGGCGGCGGCATACGGACCGACGCCGCGGCGATAGACGAGGAGTGCTCGCTGGTAGCGGCAGACCAATTCGCCGCTCTCCACGAAGGCGCGGCTCTCAACCTCCGCGATACCTTGTGTCGGCCGTGAATGAGATCCGCGGACCTTACCTATTGTCGACTCCGCGTAGATCGTCTCGCCGGGGCGAACCGGGCGCGGCAGTTCGATACCGGACCAACCGAGATTTGCGACGACGCGGCCCATGGTGCGCGTGGTCAGAGCTGTCAACACTCCGATCACCAGGGGTTCGAAGATCGCGGGTTCGATGCCGGCATGCTTGCGAAGATACGCTTCATCGCTCCAGCGCGGATTGATCTCCAGCGAACGAAGCGCGTGCAGCCGACTCTCGGCGAAATCAAACGTGCGGCCGGGCCAGTGCACGAAGGTTTCGCCGGGGACCAGATCCTCGAAATCCAGGCCGGTTTGCTCTACCAGCGCGCCATCTTGCGCTTTGTGGTAGAGTTTGAACCGCTCCTCGGCCACGACCTCTTCCTCGGGCTTGTCCTCGGGATGCCGTCCGCGGCGGTAGACCTCCATCTTGCATGCGATCTTGGAGACCACCTGACCCCGCTGGTTGGATCCTTCGATGCTGATCGAGACTTGTCCAACGTCGGGGTCGTTACCGGGATCCAGCGCAGTAACTGACGACGCCGCGTAAAGGGTGTCGCCGCCAAACACCGGGTGCGTCATCGCAATGCTGTCGATGCCGAGCAGCCGCCGGCGCGCATACCAGGTTCGAGATGTCATTCCGAGCAGGCGCTGCACGGTCAGGGTACTTACGCCAAGAGGGTTTTTCCATTCGGTCTGCGCGGCGTAGTGACTGTCGTAGTGGAGTTGCGCATTGTTAATGAGATCGACTGCATCTTCCCGATTGTCCTGCTGGGAGACGTCGATGCCGGGGCGATGGTGGATACGGAGCCCTGTACGAAGATCCTCGAATCTCAGACCGAAGCGCTCGCGGTACCGTTTGGGTCCAAGGCGCACATAGCCATAGAAGCTCATGTTCTATCTCCTTTGCGGTTTGGGTTGTCAGGCGGCCTTGCGTTCAGCGAGTGCCACCGTGCGTTGCGCGGCCTTCACGACAGGCACATCGATCATGCGCCCGTCGACTTGGCAGGCGCCGCCACGGGCCTGCTTGAATGCCTCGACGATGCGGCGCGCGCTTGCCAGTTCCTTTGGATCTGGCGTGAACACCGCGTTGATTGGCGCGATCTGCGCTGGATGGATCGCGAGCTTGCAGGAATAACCGAGCGCTTTGACCATCTCGGTCTCTTTGCTCAGTCCGGTCATGTCATGGATATCGAGGAAGGGCACGTCGAAAGCGGCGACGGCGGCTGCAGCGGCAGCTTGCACAATACGGCTGCGTGCAAACAGCACGGGCTCCCAGGCCAAGGTGGCGTGGAGATCCGCCGCGAGATCAGCTCCACCGAAGGCGATCGCCTTGACTGAAGGATGCGTTGCGATCGCTTCAGCGGCGCCGAGACCTCGACCGCTTTCGATCAGCGCCACGATCTGCGGGCCATCGCCTCCTTCGGCCTTAAGGTGGCGCACCGCGATCTCCACTTCGGCGACCGACTCCGTCTTCGGAAGCATGACAACGCTCGGCCGCCGAGCGGCTGCCCGGAAGGCCAGCAAGTCCTTCAATCCGTCTTCCGTCGTGACGTGGTTGAGGCGCACCGCCCAAATGAAGTCCGCTGGGGCGGAAGGCGGCGCCTGGAAGAGAGCCAGCGCGGCCTCACGGGCTTTCTGCTTGGACGGCAGCCCGACGCCATCCTCAAGATCCAAAATTGCCCCGTCTGCGCCGACGGCTATGGCCTTTCCGAACCTCTCCGGTCTGTCTGCGGGCGTGAAAAGAAGATTACGTGCCAAAGCAAGGCTTTGCATGTTCGCTCCCTTTGATTAGTTATCCGAATGTCCGGACATCCATACAACTGTTATTAACCAAATGCAAGCTCTTGTACGGACAACCGGACATCACTAGTTTGTGTACATGAGCTTGGATGTTGTTCGCGGTGATTCGCCGCTTTTCCGTCGAATTGCCAACAGCTTGGCTGAGTCTATCGGCCGTGGAGACTTTCCTGTCGGCGGGCAGCTCCCGACCGAATTTGCCCTCATGCGCATGTTCGGCGCCAGCCGGTTTACTATTCGGGAGGCTCTCGCGGAGCTTCGCGCGCGCGGGCTTGTCGCCAGCCGCCGGGGTCTGGGGAGTGTCGTCCTGCGTGCGGCGCCGCAGGAGGCGGCTTTTAGAGAGGTTTATGAGTCCATCGACGAATTTCTCGCAGGCATTGTTCAAGCGCCGCTAACGACGCTTGAGGTCACCGATATCGTTGCAGATGCCGAACTAGCCTCTCAGTTGCGCTGCGACGAAGGACGAAAGTTCATCGTGCTACGCGGCGAGCGTCGGCGATTGGGCCATTCGGAGGAGCCCCCGATCGCGCTCGTGTGGGCATACGTGAACGCGACGTACGAACTGCTAAGGCCGAAGCTGACCAATCTTACTGAATCGATTGCGAGCACTGCCGAGAAGTTTCTCCAGATTCGTGCCCAACGAATTGTGCAGGAGCTGCGGCCCATCGTTTTGGATCCCGATGCCGCGGCGAGCCTCGTTGCGCCGGTGGGTTCTCCCGCGATGTTGGTACGGCGGTGGTACCACCTCGACAATGATGATCTCCTCCTTGTGAGTCGTTCCATCTATCCGCAAGAGCGAATGGTTTTCCGAACCGAGTTGACCCGCTCGGAGCCACGGCCTGGCGCTTGATTTGCACGGAAGCGCTGACCTTCAGCTTTTATTCCAAACTCCGCGCGGTTGAGCGACTTCATCAATTCAGGCTTGCGAATGTCGCCTCCTGATCCCAAGCGGCGGTTCGAGGATGTCTATTATTGCGCTCGCCTTCCTCGCGTGTGCACGCGCGCGGGGGCCTCTCGTCTTGATCAGAGCGCCCGACGCATCATCGCCGGCCCCTACGGCCTCGTGCCGTGATCCGTAACGCGTCGGGGCGTCTCGAGATTGAAAGGCGGCATTAGGATCGCGTCCGCAGTCTCCCGCGTCTGTTTTGACGCGCGATGCATCTTTCCGTTGTTTTGTGCTGTGCTCTGTGTCGGGGCTTTATCTTAGGCTCTTGATCGGATTGCCGATCAACCGAGATTTCGCCGAATTATAAATCTGAGGGTCGGCGTTCGTCCGGATTTGCTGACCGCGCGGAGGGAAACAAGACGTCTGGTCCGCACGTAACAGCGGAGCTGCGAATATTTGCTGATGTCGGCTCCCGATCTCGGGCCGCCGCTGATCGTTTAGGAGGCGCAATCGGCAACGGCTAGCCACAGGCCGGAGGGCTAGAGAAGGCAATAAAGTATTAACGATTATGACGGATAGCCGTCGCTGTGACAATTCAGCGACGGCTTTTTGCCGCTGGATTGCCGCCAGATCGACTGAAGAATCACGTTTGTCCAATCGTTCTTTTTGCTTGAGGGAGATTTCGAAGTGGCTATGGGGACAGTGAAGTGGTTCAACGCGACAAAGGGGTATGGCTTCATCAAGCCAGACGGAGGCGGGTCGGACGTGTTCGTCCATATCTCGGCTGTTGAAAGGGCCGGTTATACCGGTCTCGCTGATAATGCTAAGATCAGCTACGAGCTTGTGACGACGCGGAATGGCAAGACTGCTGCCGAAAATCTGCGCCTCGGCTGACTATCTATCCCATGACACTTCAAAGTACCGTGTTTGAAGCGGACGTAACTCGCTGCGTCCGATGCGACAGGAAGACTGAGCTTATGCTCAGCATCACCAGCCCGAAGGACGGTCGAACGCTTCGCATATTTCGCTGCGAATGTGGGAAACTGACGTCGGCCGAGAACCGCCGTTCGGAAAGCCCCGCATATTAATCTGAGGTCAGACCCAGATCCTCACATCCCGGCAGTTGCGCCGCTCTTCAAGCGAGTACGTTGAACCGATAAGATACCCAGCTCTGAGAGCAGGGTCGGCAAATGAAACAAGATTGGGCGCAACATGATCTATAAAGTCAAAGCAAAAGTCATCGACGAAACCATCGGCGAATTCTACCGCAAACTGGCTGACGGAACAGTAGGCAAACAACGACCCGATGGGGAGGAGATCGTCGCCTCGATGAAGAGGGCTGTCCTGACAGGACCGGGTATGGCTGAGTGGTATGAGATGTGTTTTTGCCCAACCCCGTTACAGCACGAGCGACAAACACAATACAAGTCTTACTTTACCGATATGACGACAGAACCGGCCGAAGGATACGGCGAAATACAAGGCGCATCCTTGTGGTCCTACATGGCTTCAAAAGCCAAGGCAGCAAAACACGCTCAGTAGACTCCAAATTTGCTGCACCGTATATCGGCTCGTGGCCCTTCGTCATTTCGCGCTTGGCAACAATCAGATCGCGTTCGGGGCAAAGCAGACATCAAGCAGTAGGCAGCACCGACTGGATAAGTCGAAAATGACCCATTTGAGACATGGTGGATTTCTTGTCTTTGGATCTTGCGAGGTTCAATCGCTGATGCTGCGGGAGCCAGCCGGACCATCCCATCTCGAACGTGGACCCTGCCCATTCGGCGCGGCGAGGCAACGCAAAACGCTGGTGTGAGCGGTCAGATCGGGTAGGCTAAGCCCATTGTTTGCGCTTCTTCGTACGCCGTTGGCGAGAGAAATTTCTATGATCATCAAGCCCTTTCGGATTTCAGTCGACAATGACGTGCTCGCCGATCTTAAGTCGAGACTGCAAAAGACTCGTTGGCCGGAGGCCGAGTTGGTCGACGACTGGAGCCAGGGCACGCCTCTGAAGTGGATCAAAGAGGTCTGCCATTACTGGGCTGAGGACTACGATTGGCGCAGTCGCGAAACGCTTCTCAACCGCTTTGCGCAGTTCACGACAGAGATCGACGGGCTCGACGTCCACTTCTTGCATGCGCGTTCCCCACACTCGGAGGCCATGCCATTGATCATCACCCATGGCTGGCCAGGCTCCGTGGTAGAGTTCCACAAGGTGGTAGAGCCGCTGACAAATCCGACCGCCCACGGCGGCGACCGTGCTGACGCCTTTCACGTCGTCTGCCCGTCCTTACCCGGCTTTGGCTTCTCCGCCAAGCCAACGGCTACTGGTTGGGGCGTCGATCGCATTGCGTCTGCGTGGGCCACGTTGATGGACCGCCTGGGCTACGCGCGCTATGGCGCTCAAGGTGGCGATTGGGGTTCCGCAGTGACCACTTCGCTCGGCGCGCTGGACGCAAGGCATTGCGCCGGCATTCATATTACACTCGCGATGGCCACTCGGCCTCAAGTCGAGGGTGGTCCGACGCCCGAAGAGGTACGAGCGCTCAAGGGAATCAAGTATTACGGCGACTGGGATTCCGGCTATTCCAAACAGCAATCGACCCGCCCTCAGACACTAGGGTATGGCCTCACGGACTCTCCTTCCGGACAGGCGGCCTGGATCCTGGAGAAGTTCTGGGCGTGGACCGACTGCGATGGGCACCCCGAGAACATCCTCAGTCGCGATGAACTGCTCGACAACGTAATGCTGTACTGGGTGACCGCCAGCGCCACGTCATCGGCCCGACTCTACTGGGAGAGTTTTGGGCCAGAGCGTCGGATCACCCACGCGGTAACCATACCGACTGGAGTGGCAGTGTTTCCCAAAGAGATAGTCCCTCCGGTGCGCAAGTGGATGGAGAGCAGCTACACAGACATCCGACACTGCAGCGAAATGCCCAAGGGCGGTCACTTCGCTGCTTTCGAGCAGCCTGAGCTGTTTGTCCGCGATGTGCGAGCTTATTTCCGGATGTTGCGGTAGGGGTGACAAGAACCATGCGCAGCTTTGATCCCGATCCGTCTGTAACCACCACCGATGAACGCGGGCAGCGCGTCCACCGGCGAAGTCTGGATCAGTCTGCACGGTTGCAACGTCGCCTTTATACCGTGCGGCCCGGAGCCTGGTGTCTGGTAGGCAATGGCCTTTCCAATCAAACTTTCATTGAGGGGCCGCAGGGCTTGATTGCCATCGACACCGGCGAATCCGTCGAGGAGATGACCTCAGCGCTCCAAGAGCTGCGGCGCGTGACCCAGGCCCCGGTGGTGGCGGTAATTTATACTCATTTTCATTACCTCTTGGGTACGCGCGCCGTATTTACCGAGGCGGGCAAAGCTGTGCCAGTCTACGGCCACGAACGAATCCCGCTTAACCTTGAGCGTACGGGCGCAGAAATTGCTCCAGCCTACGCCAACGGTCTCGTCCACCAGTTCGGAATTCGTCTTCCAGATGAGGGGCCAGACGGACAAGTAAATGTCGGCCTAGGTCTTCGCTTCAGGAGCCCGGAACACGCGCCCTTTACCCCAGGTTATGCACCGCCCACCATCACGTGGAAGGGGGGAGAAGAGATTACGATCGCCGGGCTTCGAGTTCGGATAGCGCATGCACCGTCAGACTCCGACGATTCAGTCACACTGTGGTTTCCTGACTTCCGGGTCTGCGTCCAGAATCTCATCTGGCCGACCCTGTTCAACATCTTTCCGATCCGCGGAGAGGAATATCGTGACCCGCAGGTGCTGCTCCGTGGCATCGATCATGTCATTTCACTTGGCGCGGAGCATCTAGTCGGAGCGCACGGACCGCCGATCTCGGGTGTCGAGGAGATAAGGAGGCGGACGACTCGATATCGAGACTCTATTCAGTTTCTGTGGGACCAGACGGTGCGGGGCCTAAATAAGGGGCAGACCGCCGATCAGTTGGCGCGCTCGGTGTCCTTGCCCCCCTTTTATGACGACGACTATCTGACCTCCGAGTTTTACGGGGTTTCGGAGCATCATGTGCGCCAGATAGCCGCCGGAGTGCGAGGCTGGTTCGATGGCGACCCTGCGAAGTTGTTCCCCCTAGAGCCATCCGATAGAGCGGCGCGCCTGGTCAATGGCTTTGGCGGAGTTGATCGGGTGCACGAACTCGCAAAAGAGGCGCGACAGGCCAATGACCTGCGTTGGGCGCTGGAGCTCGCCAGCTGGCTTGTGGCCCGGCCTGATGCAGACCGAAGGGATAGGCAGGTCCAGGCCGATGTACTGCGCGACATAGCAACGCGAACAACGGCTGCGAACATCCGCAACTGGTGCCTGACCAAAGCGCGGGATGTCGATGGAACCACGGATCTGTCTCGGGCGCGCGTCCATCGTTTGCGAGTTCAGTTCCTTCTTGCCGGGACGCCTAGGTCAGCGCTCAATGTCCTGCGTGTGATGCTGGATCCCCAGCGCGCTGCAGACATCGACCACCACATCGCATTCAGTTTCCCCGATGGTGAACGTGTCGGCCTTCATGTACGAAACGGCGTGTCGGTAGTGACGGACGGCGAGGGGGCCGCTGCGACCATCCGAATCGGATGGCCAGATCTCGCAGAATTGCTCGCTGGCCAAGCCAGCCTTTCCACATTGATGTCAAACGGGCGCGCATCAATTGAAGGGGACGTCGCTTCGGTCCGGCGGACTCTGGGAAGCTATGACATTCCTGGGTTCACTGCGTAAGTCTGGGACGAGCCCTCTTGCGTCTGGACTGAGATGAGTCGGGGTCTTCAGTTGACCGTCTGTGATGGTGGTCAAATTTTGTGCGGCGCATGAGTCTCTTCCTGGCCAGGTTGTGTAAAAAAACTGATATCAGCACCGCGCTCAGACCGCACCGCCGGCAACTTGCCCGGCTGAACATATTCCTCCTGGAAGCCATCTCCGG
>Ga0306925_10002598_pt1 | contig 15635 bp, 8 predicted proteins | sample flu12Cox44000176_FD_203755 | JGI IMG/M metagenome (GOLD analysis project Ga0306925, IMG submission 203755) | Lab enrichment of tropical soil microbial communities from Luquillo Experimental Forest, Puerto Rico - flux8day.12C.oxic.44.000.176 (v2)... | ecosystem: Environmental > Terrestrial > Soil... | reverse complement strand
GCCTGGCGCTCGCGCGCGCCAAGCTCAACCTCACTGCTCCTCAGGGGCCCAGACTGCAAAACTTCGAAGTGCTGTGGCGCCAGATGCCCAAGGGCAAGGGCGGGCAGGAAGGCGCGCAGATCGCCTTCTCGCCCGACGGCCAGTATCTATTCCTCACGGTGGGCGACCGCCAGCGTTTCACCCCCGCCCAGGATCCGGACCAGCCTGAAGGCAAGATCCTGCGCCTGACCCTGGACGGCAAGCCCGCGCCCGGCAATCCTAACTACGGCCAAACCGGTGCGTCCACGATTCCGCTGATCGATCCGCCCAGCGACACCGAAGCTGCGAAGACCGCGAAGGTGGTCAGCACCTATACCTTTACCGCACCCAACCTGACGCGGGCGGAAACGTGGACCAGCGGCCACCGCACGCCCTATGGCATGGCGTTTTCACCCACCGGCGAATTGTGGGAAGTGGAGCATGGGCCGCGCGGCGGCGACGAGCTGAACCTGATCGAGAAGGGCAAGAATTATGGCTGGCCGCTCGTCTCATATGGGCAGAACTATAACGGCGTGCCCATTCCCAACCCAGACACGCGACTCGACCTAGCGAAGCCGGTGCTCTATTGGGTGCCGGTGATCGCGCCGGGCAACCTGATGTTCTACCACGGGAGCCAGACCTTCCCGCAATGGGACGGCAACGGTTTCATCAGCGGCCTGGGAACCACATCGCTCAACCGCATCATCTTTGACGGCCACGGCGGCGCCAAAAGCGGCGAGCGCTGGAGTGTAGGCCACCGCATTCGCGACGTGGAAGAGGGTCCCGACGGCTCACTGTGGATGCTGGAAGACGCCAATCCAGGCGCCCTGATCCATGTGACACCCAAGTAATCACTTCGCTTGTGTCGGTTCACGTTTCAGAGCGGCTCGATTGAGAGTAAAGGGCGAGTGCAGTCAGCGGTCAGAATACTTTAGGCGGTTCCATTTGTGTCGGCGATACCGGCGTGTTGGGTAGAAACAGACAACAAGAAATTCCGGACGCACTGTTCGCCGGACCGCTGCCATCGCCAGCGTAGGGGAAGAAATGCTGAGAACGCCGGCGTGGCCGTGCTGATGCTTCTCTCGCGAACACCACACCCGCCAGCAAGAGCAAGGCTCCGTCTAACAGGCCGCTTATCGGGCAGCCGACGGACGGTCCAAGAGTGAATGTCAGCTCCGCTATGATGCACCAAAGCCGGAGAGCCCGTAGGGGTGAGTCATCCACGTTGCGCTCATTGTTGGTAACCCCCAAATGTCTCCATGCGGTTGGCGGCGATCGGTCTCAAGCCGGCCAAGCGACGAAAATGGGCAAGTTTCCAGTTGTGACGGGTTGAGTTTTGTCGGAATCATGTGAGCCGCTACCTGCCGCCGCACGCGATCGCGTAGGCCCGGCCGTGAATTATCTCAAAGATGTTGGCTGTGCAGCGAAAAACCGAAGTGCTGGCTGGTACTGGAGTGCTGGCGCAGCTAACTCACGGTGTACTTGGAACGTAGCAGCGCTGGCAACGCAGCCACGCTTTCGATGAGGTCGGTATGCGGCTCCATCGTCTTCCGCGTCCCCACCCCGGAAAGCACGCCCACCACGCCGCGCATTCCGCCGTTTGCCCCGGCCTGAAGATCGAGCGGGGTATCTCCCACTGCAATCACCTGAGAAACACTGTCCACACGCGCAACCTCCATCGCGTGAAACAGCATGTACGGCGAAGGCCTCCCATGCACGACGTCGTCGCTTGTGATTTGTGCAACGAAATAGTGTTTCCAGCCCAGGCGTGTCATGATCGATGAGGTGATGGGCTCATCGAAGCCGGTTGACGTCGCGAGCGTCAGGCCCATCTTCTGCATGGCGCGAAACGCATCTTCGGCGCCGGGAATGCCTTTCACTGTTTTATAGCTATCGATAATCCGCGCACTGAAGTCGGTGTAAACCGCCTCAATCAGCTTGTCGCGCTCGGCATCCGGTAGCTTCATGCGCTGGGTGACGAAATGCCGAACGACCTCGCGCTTAGCAGCTCCCCGCCACTGATTGATCTCCGCAGGTGATACATTGATGCCCCGCTTCCCAAAGGCGCCGCTGAGGGCTTCAGGAACGTCGCCGCGTTCCTCGACGATCGTGCCACCGACATCAAGTACCACCAGGCGGATCGGAAGCTGCATTTCGCCTGCCCTTATCCCCTGCGGCAACACCGTGCCGAACAAGCCAGACATCGCTGCTAGGGCCTGTCTTCTGGACGATTTCATGTCCTCTCATTGAACCACGAGTGACATCAGCTGCGCCGGCGGTTCGTTCAAGCGGCTAATGCATCGCGGAAGGGTCAACCAACGCGTTCCGGTGAGTCCAGAATGACGCGATAGATTATGGGACAACGACGGCATCGTCAACACTGCATCGATGCTCTGGCCCGAAGGCGAGAACACGCGGGTCGCTGCCGACCATGGACATATTGCCCGGTTCTGCTACCGTAGACGGTCTCTATCGCAAGTCTGCTCTGTTGGAGATTGGGTCTACCGAGGCCGAGAGCGGCCGTCCCGTTCGGCAGTGAGTGCTGCGCGCCCGCGTTTTCCCGGTACTTTTGGGTGGATTCACTCCCTCGTATTCGGGCAGGCTTGGCGTCCACAACGCAGGTCCCAGAAGATCGCTCCGTCGGTGGGCGAGAAGCCAAGCAGGCATTCCATCCGGCAGGAGAAGCGTCTGAGCTTGGTCGTGGCGTTAAGGTGCGGTGCGGCGGTCTATACTGTTGGGATGATCAGTTCCGTATTTCGTATCGCCGCCGGGCTGCTGGTGGCGGGCGCCGGCCTCTTTGGGGCCTCGAGTATTTACGACTTCAGCCTGAACTCAATCGACGGCGCTGCTGCGCCGTTGGCAGCTTATCGCGGTAAGGTGCTGCTGGTGGTGAACGTGGCCAGCTATTGCGGATACACCCCGCAGTATCAAGGTCTGGAAGCGCTCTACGAAAAATATAAAGACCGCGGCCTGGTGGTGATCGGTTTCCCGGCCAATAATTTTGGCGCGCAGGAACCGGGCACCAATGCCGAGATCAAGGACTTCTGCCAACGCACTTACCACGTGAAGTTTCCGATGTATGCCAAGATCTCGGTGGACGGTGCCGACAAGGCGCCCCTGTACCAGTACCTCACCGCAGCTAAGGGCGGCAACATCCAGTGGAACTTTACCAAATTCCTGATCAGCCGGGACGGCAGGATTCTGGAGCGGTTCGAACCGGATGTCACCCCGGAATCCTCGGCGGTGACCGCCGCCATCGAAAAAGCGCTTGGGCAGTAAAAGTGTGAACTGAGGAAAGCCGCCACGGGTGCGACTGGACCCTCAGCAGTTGCTGCCTTACAATCGGTGAAATGTCGATTACTTCAAGGCATCCATCGCTGCTTTTCGCACCTGGGCATCGGGGCTTTGCGCCGCCTTCCGCAGGTGCGATACCGCGCTGAGAGAGGCCCCCCGCGCGGCGAGAAACTATCAGCGGCGTCCTGCCGAGCAGACGAGCTTGGGACGGAATGTTCCGCATCAAAGAGAAGATGTCCCTTCAGGTGCGAGCGGAGTCTTCAGCCGGACGTATCTGGCGAACCCGTCGCTGATAGCGCCGACGCAGCCGCAGCAGCGAAACAACCTCGGCCAGCCCCAATCGTGGTGGGGCTATATTAATCCCACTTCGCTCTACAGCCAGCCGCGCAACGGGCAGCCTGTCGCGCGTTTCCATTCTGATCGAATCGGGAAACGGGGAGGACGGTTTGCGGTCGTGCCGGATTCCGAGCTGGTATCCCGGTGTCCAGTGCTAAGCTACTTCGGTGGTCGCGTGCTGTGTTTCTGCCGGTGCTGCAACGAGCCGTATAACGGTCCAATTATCGGACCTTGAATCGTGGTAACAGCAATTTCAGCGGGAAATCGCACCCGAGTGTAACGCCCGGCAATGACGCTCAAAATCCAGATCTCCATTCCGCGCATGGCGTGGCTGCAACACGAACGTGTACAATCCGTCGTGGGGGTAGTGCCGGATTCAAGCGACCAACCCGGGCGAAAACAGTGCGAGCGGCGACCGGCGAATCTTATCCGACAACATCACGATGGCAGCCCTTTCACGAGCCCCTTCGTCGTACCCTGTTGCGCAACGGTGCGATCGCGATTCTCGTGGGCGCCGTCATCGCCCGATTCTGGGGCGGGTTGCCGCGCTGGCCGCTGGTGACGCTTTTGGCGCTCTGGCCCTCGTTGGGCGGCCACTGGGTGGAGGTATGGTTCCTCAACTGGCTTCGCCCGCGAATTCCGGCCGCGCGTCGCGTGCAGGTTGCGGCAAGATTTGTCGTTTGGTTCGCAGGCGGTTTAGGTCTCGCAGTTGGCTTGGCTCTAACCGCGATCACGCTGGCGGGCGACCGCCCGGGGCATTGGCCAACCTGGTGGCTCGCAGGCCTCGCCTTCATCTGTGTCGAACTGTTGGCGCATCTCGCTCTACAGTTGCGCGGGCGACCCAGTTTCTATAACGGGCGCGGATAGTAACAGGGGTGGCCGTGTGGTCATCCTCCCGGGTTTGGAGGAGCCCCGCAGGTCCGGCCTGGCTGGCGCAAGCTTGCACAGAATCCGGGGTGGATTTTGACCTGCCAGTGTAATCCGAGAGGAGCCGGAATTCCGGAGCATGGAGCGTCGAGCCGCGGCAAGTTTTTAACGCTTGCCGTACCAGCCGACTACTTGGCGCACGCTCACGCCCGGCGCGTCAAAGGGCACGATCGTCACTCCGGCCAGGCGCAGCGAAGCCCGGGCCAGCTCGGGCAAGCGATCATTGCTGAGGAGAATGCCGCCGGGCTTCAGCATGGACGCCACGTTCTCGGCCGCCAGGCTCTGTTCGAAAGCGTCATAGTAAACAAAAATGTTGGTCGCGACGATCAAATCGAACCGTGCTGCCGGTGCCAAGTCGAGGCGCTGTACGATAATGTCCAGGTCCACCGGCTCGCAAGCGAGCACGACGTCTGGGCGGATTTGAACGGCGCGCGTCTCCAAACCCGGAAAGATCTCGGGAGGCCGGAGTGGTGGAACCTCGGCTGCCACCTGATCGCCGAGCGAGTTCCAATATCCGATGAGACCGGACGGCCAGGGACGGGCCACGTCGCGCGGCAACTGGATGACGTAACCGCTATTCTTGGCGGCACGGGCGCGCGCGCGTTGCACGTGTTCGAGGACGCGGGGGCTGATGTCGAGGATCGACACCGAGAAGGCGGGGCCGCCCGTTAACTTTAATCGTCGGAGGGAATCGTAGACCGCGAACGGCTGTACAGTCTGCGGGGGATAGTAGTCGTAGGCGGATTCTTCGTTCTTATCGATAAAGTCGAGGCCGGGGCCAATCACGGCGAAGCGCGCGACCTGGCCTTCGCGCAGCAGACCACGCTGCTTCAGGTCGCGCAAGGCCTGTTCGATCGAGAAGTCGGGGATGATACCGGTATCGAGTGAGACGCCGCGATCGCGGAAGAAGGACGCGCGGTCCAACAGTGAAGCCGGACCGTCCGGATGTGTAGCGGGGTCAGCCTGGGCAGCGCGTGTTGCCAGAGTCTGGCGCTCGTGGAGAACGCGCAGCAGCTGACTGTAGATGAATTTTCCGGCATCGGTGGGGGCATCGGGGACGAGGTGTTGAAGAACGAGAAGGCGCTCGTTGCTGCCGGGATTGCGAAGGCCGGCAACCAGATCGTCCACGCGGGCGCGCAGGACCCCGGATTTTGAAGCTTCAGTCAGGGTCTCGATGTGAATCCGCGGCTGGCTGGTGAACGAAGTACCGAATAACAGAAGATTCACCATGGAATCGAGATCGCCCTGTCGCAGCCGGTCGCGAATGGATTTGTCATGGCGCCTTGCCCATGCGAGCCACCTGGATTCGTCAAGGTTCCGGAGTTCCGGCGGTAGGGTGAGGGACTGGACAGTTGGATAGGGAGTGAACGAGCGGTCCGCGGCAAGCAGGCTGACTGCCGTGAGAAGGCAAAGGCCGCCAAGAACGCGGATGCGTCTGGGCGGCCTGAGGGTAATCAACCTGAAGAGCACTTACATCAGAACGAGAAGCGGGCGACGATCGTGCCCGTGCGGCCCTGCAGGAAAGGCGCGTTGTTGGTGGAGTTTGCGCTGCCCGGCGTAAAGTAGGCGCTAATGACTCCGAACCCGTTGGTCTGGATACCCTGGGAATTCCTTTGTACGGCGTTCTGCGGGTTCACTCCAATGCCGTTGGTGAGCGGTGCCGGCATGATGGTCCGGTTAAAGACGTTGACGAATTCAGCGCGGATAAAGAGGTTGTACCGTCCGTCCTTGCCGAGGCGGAAATTGCGCCCGATGTTGGCGTTTTCGGTCGGCGTACGCGGAGCGCGGAAATCCTTGTAGTACACGGTCGATGTCGCGACGCCAAACGCGTTGATATAGGCTGATCCACAAGTCGAATTAGCGGGGCATGGAGCCCAAGCCTTTGGATTTAGCACTTGCGTGTAATACGGGTCATAGGTGCTGTGATTGTTGAGGTCGACGCCCGGCGTGTACAGCGGCTGGCCCGGAACCCGGACTTCCTCGCTGGTGAGGTAATTGGCCGTCGGGCTGATGGGAGGAGCCAGGAACATACCGCTTTGGTAATTGGAGAACCAGCCAAACTGCCAATCTCTGACGGCCGCATCGGCGATCTTCGGAAGGAACGCAAACTTGGGCACCGTGTAGACGATATTGAAGTTCAGATCCACGGGCGGAATCTGCTGCAGTTGCCATGCCGAACCTTGCCAGTTGAAGAAGTCCTGGGGCGTTGGTCGAGTGAAACCTTGCGCCCAGGTGAAGTTGGCGTTGGCTTGGAGGCCGTGCGAGAAGCGCTTATTCATTTTGACTTGCAGGGAATCGTATTTGGACGCGCCGTTCGCAGCCCCGCTCACTGCCAGGTTTCCAAACTGCGGATAAGGGTACAGGGCGCTTAGCAGCGTGTTCTTCGGGGAGAAGCCAGCGTAAGGCGTCCAGTTCGCCAAGCCCACAGAGGCTAGTTTCTGCTGTACCGCGGTGCTGCCCAAAGTCTGGTTGAGGAGAGCCCGGTCGCAATCATTTCCCGGCACGCAGAGAGGCGGGTTGCCGAATGAATAGTTGTAGCCTGCAGGACCCGTCCCAGGGTATGGATACAAACCATATTTGGCGAAGTTCGCGGCGCTGATCTGGCTCAGAAAACCCGGAAGCCCTGCCAGCCACGCAGAGCGGTTGGCCACGTAAGAAGCCTCCACCACCAAATTTCGGGTAATCTCCTGCTGGAAGCCGACACTCCACTGCATGATGCGGGGCGGGCGATTCTGATTGGCGTCGGGCGCGTAATTCGGAGGAGTTCCCCCGACAGTTCCGGGAACCGGGAATATGTTGGGATCGGTTACGGGCCAAGTCGGCTGTACGATGGAACCCGATGTCGAAATGTTCACGTAGGGGTTGACGCCAGACAGGGGATAGACACCATTGGTGCCGATAATGCCGCCTGCATTGGCACCGACATATTGGTAATTGATTCCAAAGCCCCCGCGAAACACCGTCTTGGGAGTGATCTGATACGCTACGCCGAGCCGCGGTCCGATGGCGTACGGATACGTGGGCTGGTAGAACGGGCAATTGCAGGTGCTGACGTACCGTGTCGCCCCCAACCGGCCGCCGGCGTTGGCGTTCGGCGCAGTCGGATCGAACTGACCCAGGCGCCCATATTGTTCGTGATACGGAGTGTTGTAGTCCCACCGCAGGCCGTAATCCAGAGTCAGCTTGCGGGTCACTTTCCAGGAGTCTTGCAGGTACAACCCCCAGGTCTGGTTGCCGACCCGATAAGTCTCGTTCGGGCCCTGCGACGTGCCGGAAATAATTCCCTGGGAATTTGTGGATCCATACTCGCCAAGCAGAAAGCTGGCATAGCCAAAGCCTTCGGTGAAACCGCGAAAGCCGACGGTCGGATTTTCCGGCAAAGAGGTTGCATTCAGACCTGCGGAGAGCCTAACCAAGGAAATCGTGCCGGTGTAGTTTTGTTCCAGGTACATCTCCGCGCCCAGCTTATAGGTGTGGTTGCCCTTGACCCAAGTCGCCGCGGCGTTGAAGCTGGGCTTTTCCTCGTAGCTTTGCGTTTGGCCCGCGCCTGGCCCGAGCTGTTGCATGCCGCCATAACCCGAACAGCCCTGAGAGGCGCCAAACAGTGAAGGCGCCGGGCACATTCCGGTAATCACCGGGAAGTTGCGGTGGATGAGGAAACCCGAGAGCCCGTACTGAGAGGGATCGAAATTCAACTCCGGCGCCCGGTCACTGAAGCTAGTGTGGTAGTAACCCGCTCCGGCATGAAGGAGCAGAGTCGGTGTCAGAGTGCGATCGTAATTCAGGCGCGCGGTCCAGGTGGGAATGAAGGTGCCGCGATACTGCCCGATCTCAAGCGGCAGGCCGTCGGCTGCCCCGTAGGGGACGGAGACTTGGGATTCCGTGTTGATCCTCGACCAGTAGAACGACAGCTTGTCCTTCGGCGAAATGATTTGGTCGACCTTGATCGACGGGATGGCGGTGTATCGATTTCCGGGCAGGGTCCCGAGGTAGTTGCCGATCAGATTTGAGTTTTGGGCGGCCGGGAACAGCTTTTGGAGCGCCAGGGAGCTCTGATTGAACATGAGCGCGGGAATGACATTGTTCGGAAACGGATTGGCGTAGGCACGGCCGTTGGCCGGATTGACGGCGCGCGTGGTGGGATCGTAGATCTCATTGGCGTACGTCGGACGGCCTATCGCATCCGTATAGAGGGGCTTTCCGTAGTTCGGGCTGGTGGGATCCGTATTGATGCCTCCCAACGGGCCGGTCGTAATCCCGTAAAGCGCGCAGAGGCTGCAATCGCCGTTGGGTGAGATGTGCGAGAAGTTGCCGTTCAAATAGTCGGGTGTCGGAACCGTGTCGGTGAAGGTGTACAAATTGGTTTCGCCGAACTGCTCATAGGCGAAGAAGAAGAAACTCTTGTCTTTCCCGTTATAGATTTTCGGGATGCTGATCGGGCCACCCAACGTACCGCCATAATCATTCCGGCGGTTGCGCGGCCGCAACTTGGAGCCATCGCCGCCCGCTGCGCCGCCGCTGATGCTGAACGGCTGGCCGGCATTCAGGTCTTCGTTGACGAAGTATTCGAAACCGGTGCCGTGATATTTATTGGTGCCGGACTTCATGGTCGTGTTGATGACGACGTTGCCAGCCTGCCCGAATTCCGGGGCGTAGTTGCTGGTCTGGTAGGCGACTTCCTGAATCGCGTCCGCGTTCGGCTGGGCCATTTGCGTATAGGTGTATGCGTTGAACATGCGAGAGGTGGCGTCCTGGCCTTCTATGCGTATCGCCTCGCTGAGCACGAACCCTGTACCCAAGCCGTTCACGGTGAACGGGCCGCCCACGGCGTTGCCATTGCTGCCATAACTGGACACGCCGGGCAGCGTGAGCAGCACGTTATAGGGATTGCGCACGCCGGAAGTACCCGAGTTGACCGTCCCGATACCCAGCAGCGGGAGATCTTGCATTTCCTCGAGCGTGATGTTCGTGGAATTCTCTCCGGTTTCCGTCTTAAGCAGTGTTGCTTGGGCTTCAACCGTCACCGTCTCTGAAGTAGTGCCTACTTCTAAAGGGATGTTTTGCCGTAGAATCTGCGCCGCCGCCAAAGTCAGGTTCGTATGGGTATAGGTCTTGAATCCCGCCGCCGACGCGGTGAGGGTGTAAGTGCCCACCGGTAGATTCGGCACGGCGTAGTTACCCGTGGACGTGGATGCAGCAGAATAGATCGCGCCCGTTTCAGTGTTCCTGGCCTGCACCGCGGCGTCGGCGACTACCAGCCCCGAAGGGTCAGAGATCGTCCCGGTGATGGTCGCAGTGCCTCCTTGCCCGAATGTCAGTTGTGTGACAATTCCCATCAATCCAATCAAACGCAAAGTCCAACCTGAGCGCACGAAAACCCCTCCTCAACTAGTTGTTTCCCAAATTGCCAAGACCCGGCTTGTTTCACCCTGGATAGAGGTTTTTGATTTTATCCTTCGACAATATATATGTCAAGTTCGGCCCAAATGTGTATCAGTGAGGATTGATTTGACGAACTTTATGCGATAAGAATGTTACACGCAGCGAATCTAGGCGCCGTCGGAGTGACCAGTGCGCTCCTGCAAGCCGACATCCGCCAACGGCGCTCAAAGGAAATACAACACCCGGAAAGGGCCTTCAAGGCTGCGAAATCTTATTGCCCGCAGCAGACAGTGTCCTCAACCATGTCTTCGTGCCGGTGAGCAATACCGGTTGCTCGTATTCACTGACGATCACGATTTTGGCGGCGGACCTAACCAGGAAAGTGAATTAGCCTATCGCGAACCGCCACCGCCAATTCTCTGGATGAGTCCCCGAGGGTCCCACGGGTAAGGACAACACCGCCGATGATCATTCCCGGCCCCTCAAACGGACTGCCTCGTCAGGTATGTCCTGTCTTCCTGGAACAGCGTTTTGCCGCTGCCGGGATACCAGGCTTGCCGAACTGAGTGATGAAAGCTGTGATTTCGATGGCAGTTGGTCGTGACACACTGATCTCACAACAGGGTCCGCGTGCAAGAGCCGATCATCTTATCCGAAGCCGCTACTCACGGGGCACTCTCTTGCACTTTTTCGCGTCCCATTTGCAGGGCGATGCCTGCGGGTGGTGGTCGAGAGTTACTCGGCACGGCTGCACCGCAGGGATTCTTCCGGCCCTTCGCCCTCATTTGGTGTTAACGCACTTTAGAACTGCTTGGGCCGAAGCTCCCGCCGGTCAAGTCCTTGGGAGACCACGCTTCGGTCAGTCGACGGATTGCGCAAGCTGCGTTGCCGGCCTGCTACTATTGGTTCACCCAGCCATCATCCTGCGGTTGGGATAAGCTAAACGTAATGTTCCGACCAAATTCTATCCTCATTCAAGCGGTCGGCCTAGCGGCTGCGGCGCTGTGCCTGGAGGGATCGCGAACACCGACAGACGGCAGGCCGGGTAAACTCGAAATGCCGCAAACCATTACTGCCGCGATTCTCCGCTTAGAGGAACTCCTCGACGAAGCCGAATCGCACCATCATGTGGCCACCGTCGAGAAACTGATCGCCGAGGACTACCGGGGCATCACGGTGGGCGGAGCCATCATCGCAAAACGCGATGTGCTGACTGCTGTCGGCGGAACAGAGGAAGCCTCCTCGCAGTCGACCGAACGGGAAGTGCGGGTTTTAGAGAATGCGGCCGTCTACACCGCTCTCGTCTTGGACCGCGGCATAGACAGCAAAACGCACGAACAGTACGCACTCGCGACACGGGTGATGGACGTCTGGCAGAAGCGAGGTCGCGAATGGAAGTTAGTGAACGACCAGGCCACCGGGGTGACTTTTGACCATGTGCCGCAATAACGTGGAAATTCGTGCCACGGCGAGAAACGCTGCCAATCGGCTGCGATACAATCGCCCGGACGGGAGATGAGATGCGATTTACGATGTCCATCGGCCTTTTGGTGGCGCTGACGAGCCCTGGATCGGCACAGCAAAGGGGGGCTCAGCCCGCACTGCTGCCGTTGATGGGATGTGGCGTTCACGGCGATGTCGAAGTTCTTTGCGGCACGCGCCAACCCGAAGATCTGGAACTCACGCCCGATGGCAAGTATCTGATCGCTACGCAATTTCTCAACGCGGGCCGTGGCGCTCCGACAGGTGGCGGCATGGCGCTGTTCGACCTGGCGAGGAAGAGTTTCAGCAAAATGGCCGAAACCGCCGTGCCGGACAAATCCTGGGGCGATCCGGACTGCCCCGGTCCCATTGGCGATGCCCTGGTTTCGCATGGCTCCTCTTTGGCCAAACGGAGCAACGGCGCTTGGGAACTCTATGTGGTCAACCACGGCAAACGCCAATCGATTGAGATGTACGAGCTGAAGCCGGCTTCCGGTAGCTGGGCCCTGATCTGGCACGGCTGCGTAGCGGCAGCCCACGACTACAACGACGTGGCTATCCTACCCGACGGCGGCTTCGTCGGGACCTATCCCACCGGACTCTTATCCCGTGGAAACACTACAGACCAGTTCGGCGGTGGCGTGACGGGTTACGTGGCGCGCTGGACTCCCGGGAAGGGCGAGTCCGAGGTGCCAGGTACGCGAGTGGCGTACCCGAACGGCGTCGTTGTCAGCGCCGATGCCCGGGACATGTTCTTGAATGTGTTCGCCGCCCGCGAAGTGCGCAAATATGACCTCAACAGCGGCGAGGTCACCGGCTCCGTCAAGGTGGACTTCCTGCCCGACAACCTGACCTGGACCAAGCAGGGTCTCCTATTGGTGGCCGGCGTCAAGGGCGCGCGCGGCGATTGTCCTCAAGGAAGCGGGAGGCCATGCATTCAGGGCTTCGGTGTGGCCGAGATCAACCCCGCGACGATGCACGCCCGAACTGTCTTCGATTCTGCGGCCCACGACCCGCTGATCACCGGCGTCTCCGTGGCGTTGGCAGTCGGTGACTCCATTTACTTGGGCGCTTTCCAGGGCGATCGGTTGGTCAAGATCGCGTACCGGAGGTAAGGAGCGCAAGATGCGACGCATCGAGAGAGAATGCAACCGGACCATCTCGTCCGCCCTCACCGCTGCTAGAGCCGCGCTGGGCGCTGTCACTGTGATGACCGCGGTGGCGGCGTGCCACGCCCAAGATTTCGCCGATCTGAAGCGCGCGCTGGTGGACTATTCGAAGGCGGAGAGCGAGCCACGCAAGCCCTGCGAGGCGCTGGCCAGGTTCAAATCGAAGGAGATTGCGCGTATTTCGGCAACGATGGTGCCAGCTGGGGAGGCGGCAGAGCATTGCCGCGTCACAGGTCTGATCTCCCCCGAGATCGCATTTGAGGTGAGTCTGCCGACGAAATGGAACGGCCGCTTTTACATGATCGGCAACGGCGGCCACGCGGGTGAGGCTCTGGATGCCCCCGGTCGCGTCGATCAGCGTAACGCCGCGTTGCGGATCGGGTTCGCCTTCGCGCAGACCAACACCGGACACGACGCGAGCAAAGAGCCGGGCGCCAGCTTCGTGATGAGCAACCCGCAGAAAGCGATCGACTACGCGTATCGCGCGGTGCACCTTACGGCTACGACCGCCAAGGAGGTCACCAAGGAGTACTACGGCAGATCCGTCTCCCGCGCTTACTGGAACTCCTGTTCCAACGGCGGACGCCAGGGGCTCATCGAGGCGCAGCGCTTTGCAGGCGACTTCGACGGCATCGTCGCGGCCTCTCCGTGGGTGGATCAGACGGGCTTCACGATTGGCGCAATGTGGAATCAAAAGGCCCTCAGCACGGCGCCGGTCACGCCGGCCAAGCTGGCCCTGGTGGGCGAGAAGGTGATAGAAAAGTGCGATGCCATCGACGGCCTCAAAGATGGATTGATTGACGACCCCCGAAAGTGCGCCTTTGACCCGGCGCGCGATGTTCCGGCCTGCAGCGACGGCAGCGATCGCCCGGACTGCCTCACGGCTGCGCAGGCGGAGGCAATCGCGAAAGTCTATAGTGGGCCGATGAGTCACGGCAGAGGTGTCTTCCCGGGCTACATGCCGGGCAGCGAAGCGGTGATCTCTAACCTCTTCGGAGGCGGCTCCGGCAGTGGCTGGCTGAACGTGATTGTCGCTACACGACCGGGTGCCAAGCCGGCGGACTTCAACCTGGCGGAGGGGACGATGCGGTATCTCGTTCCCACGCCGCCAAAGCCGGACTACGATTACCAAACGTTCGATTTCGATCGCGATATTCACCTGCTGGACTACTGGAGCACGCAGGCGGATGCGAAAAACCCGGACCTCTCAAAGTTCAGGAAGCACGGCGGAAAGCTGATCATGACGTATGGCTGGGCCGACTCGATCTTGCAGCCGATGATGGGCGTGAATTACTATGAGCAGGCGCTGGCCAAGAACGGTCCGGACACGCCGGAGTTTTTCCGTCTATTCATGGCGCCAGGCATGGCGCACTGCGGCGGCGGCATCGGACCGGACCGGCACGATTCGATGACTGCGGTCATCGACTGGGTGGAAAAGGGCAAAATGCCGGAGTCGATGCTGGCGAGCCGGGTGGTCAATGACCAGGTGGTGCGCACTCGCCCGCTGTGCCCCTATCCGCAGGTGGCGCGCTACTCGGGCGAGGGCAGCATCGACGAAGCAGCCAACTTCCGATGTGTAACGCCCTGAAAGGGGCGCTGCGGCCTGGCGGTCGCCGGTTCAATACCGAACCGAGAGGGCGGCGTTTCATATCTGTCGCAGCGACCTTGCTGCCTTTCCGCGGCGGAGGTTCGACTGAGGGTTCACCCATGCTCAAGAGCCTGGCCGTTCGTAGGATGCGTCCGCTCGGCGTCTAGAGCCGATCCACGGACCAGGCATGGACTTCGAGCGACTTTGCGAAGTGTACCGGGTCGGGCGGACCCTTCATGCGCAGTCCTAACCATTCGCCCAATGTGTTCACTCTCACGGTGGCAGTCGCAGGCTGCAGTGGCCAAGGTGCGTGGTCGATCTCTCCGCGGTACACGTTGCCGGCGTCATCCGCCGCGTATAGACAATAGCGATCGGTCAACCACGAATCCAAGCTTCCGGTGGCAGACCGGTAGACCTCTCCGGCAGGACGGTAAACCGCATGGAAGGCGGCATTGACAGCTCCGCGATGAATCCGCACGGCGGAGTATTCGATGGCCCCTCCTAGGTTCGCGATCTTAAAGGTCGCATCAAAATAGGGTAGGTAAAAGAAACGCCGCGCAGCTCTGACAGCCAGCTTGTTGCCGGCATCGAGGCTGAAAAACCAGACGCCTGGCTTCTGGTCGAGCGTCACATAGGTTCGCAGGTTCAGCTCCGGAAATGAATGAAAGCCGGGAAGGTTCGGTAGGAGTCGGGGCGCCACACCCTGCATTTGGAACGCGGCCGCACTCAAATACGCCCTCCCATCGAACAAGTCCAGCTCGAGTGGTTGCGGGATCCGCGTGCGAACAAGGGGCGGGTCCACAAGCCAGTGCGCGAAGAGCAGATCGCACCATCGCATGCGCATCAACCACGGTCGATCGGGAAGAGGGGAAAGGCGATATCCCATAGAACCTCACATACCATCTTCCTCAAGGCGCAGTGCCAAATTTCTCTGACTGGGGGTGTTGCGTGATCCGGGAGTGGGTTGAAACTGATTCTTCGCGCGGTCGGAGATTTCGACAGCTTCTTTCCGGGCCTCCGGCGGGAAATGGTAAAACGCCCGGCAGGTTCCCACCTGTGCTCTTTCAAGCTGCGCCGGTTGATCATTCCTCAAAGGCCGGCGACCTCATGCCTACCTCGCCAGTTCCGGGATGAGGAAAAACATGAGCGCCATGATGCAGTAAATCGTTAGCAGTTGGACTCCCTTGTACCAGTTAGATTGGCCATCACCGCACACCAACGCGCCCAGAATAACCCCCAGGAACAACGAACCGACCTCGGCGCGTCCAAACGACAGGTTCAATGGCTGCGGAGCAAGGAAGTAACTGGCTAGCACCAGCATGGGAGCCACAAACAGTGCGATTTGGATGGAACTGCCGAGAGCGATACCAATCGTCAGGTCCATCTTGTTTCGTCGAGCCATTGCGATAGCCGATCCGCTCTCAGCCGCCCCGCCCACA
>Ga0306925_10002596_pt1 | contig 15636 bp, 13 predicted proteins | sample flu12Cox44000176_FD_203755 | JGI IMG/M metagenome (GOLD analysis project Ga0306925, IMG submission 203755) | Lab enrichment of tropical soil microbial communities from Luquillo Experimental Forest, Puerto Rico - flux8day.12C.oxic.44.000.176 (v2)... | ecosystem: Environmental > Terrestrial >... | reverse complement strand
GACCTTCTCGGCCTCATCGCCGATGCGCTCGAGGTCGGTGATGGTCTTGAAGATGGCCACGATCACGCGCAGGTCCCCCGCCGTCGGCGCCCGCGTCGCGAGGATCCGGCAGCACTCATCGTCGATGGCCACCTCCATATTGTTCACCTGGTAGTCATCCGTCGCCACCCGCTCGCCGAGGGAGCTGTCGCCCTCGACCAGCGCCGTGATCGCCTTCTGCAGCTGCTGCTCGACGAAGCCTCCCATGCCGAGCACCTTGCCGCGAACGCGCTCGAGGTCCTCGTTGAAACGACGTGAGATATGGTGACTGAGATCAGCGGTTTCCATCAGTTGACATCCCCGGCCCCGCTCGCGTGCCTGCGCGCGGCCATGCGCGCGATCATAGCCGAACTGCGGCTCACGGCTAGTCTCGCCCGCAACGGTAGCGGAATGGGTGCGAGGCCGGCGAGAAACTGGTTGGTCGCGGCCTGCCAGCTGAATTTGCTGGCGGCTGGCACACACGGACGCCGGTCGAGTTGCAGCGCCCGGGCGATAGCCTGCCCGAGGTCCGCGTCCAGCACTCCGGTCACGCCCGGCTCGATGACATCGAGGGGACCCGGGACCGGGAAGGCGGCGACCGGCACGCCACAGGCGAGCGCCTCGATCATGACGAGACCGAAAGTGTCCGTAAGGCTCGGAAACACCAACACATCGGCTCCCGAGAGCAGCGCCGCAAGCTCCGGGCCGTAGCGGTAGCCGGCGAACTTCACCTGTGGATAGCGTTGGGCGAGCGCCGCCCGTTCGGGTCCATCACCTATCATCAGCTTGCTCCCCGGCAGCTCGAGCGCGAGGAAAGCGTCCAGATTCTTCTCGATGGCGAGCCGCCCCACGCACGCCATGACGGGACGCGGGAGTTGTGCGAGCTCTGGGTGAGGTGGCCGCGGATAGAAGGTGCGCAGGTCGACCCCGCGGCGCCAGTGATGCAGGCGGCGGAATCCCTGAGCCGTGAGCAGCGCCTCGAGACTCGCGCTGCTCACGAAGGTACGCGTGGCGGGGCGATGGAAGCGGCGCAGCCAGGCGTAACTCAGCGCGAGTGGAATCGGCCAGCGCGCGCGCAGGTATTCGGGATAGCGCGTGTGATACGAGGTAGTGAAAGGCACACCGCGGGCCCGGCAATAGCGGCGCACCGCAAGTCCCAGCGGGCCTTCGGTCGCGATGTGGATCGCGTGCGGGCGAAAGGCCTTCAGCTCGCGCGCGACATGGTCGCCGGGCGAGAGCGCCAGGCGGATCTCCGGATAACTCGGGCAGGCGATGGTCCTCAGACCCTGCGGCGAGATGACGCGCACTTCATGCCCAAGCAGGCTGAGCGTCGTGGCAGTGGCCTTCAGCGTCGTGACGACGCCGTTGGTTTGCGGCGCCCAGGCATCGGTTGCGAGTGCAATCCTCACGCCGCGTCAGCCAAAGGCGCAGCCGCAGAGCGCAGCGGAGCCGGACACGCGTCCGGCCAGCGCAGCAGCTCGAGCTGCCCGCGGGAGTTCTCCATCAGTGCGGTACACGACTCGACCCAGTCGCCGGTGTTGCAGTAGAGCGTGCCGCCGATGTCCCGCAGGTTGGCGCGATGGATGTGTCCGCACACCACCCCATCATAGCCGAATCGTGCAGCGTGGCGGGCGGCAAGGCGCTCGAACTGCTCGATGTAGCGAAGGCTCGTGCCGATGCTGAGCTTCAGTCGCTCGGTGAGTGGCCAGTACGGACGACCGAGCATGCGGCGCGCGTTGTTCACCCGATGGTTCACGCTCAGAGCCGCTCCGTGCAGCAGATCACCGAGGCGGCTCAGCCAGCGCGGACAGACCATCGCATCGTCGAACTGGTCACCGTGCAGCACCAACAGGCGCTCGCCGCGAGCGGTACGATGCACCCATTCCCGGTGGACTTCGAGCTGCCCGCGCAGCATCTGCGCAAACATCCCGAGGCTCTCGTCGTGATTGCCGGGGATGTAGACCAGACGCGTGCCGGCACGCTGCCGCGCGAGCAGGGTACGTACGACCTGCGTGTGCGCGTTCGTCCAGAAGGCGCGCTGCGCGAGGCTCAGCGCATCGATGATGTCGCCCACCAGCACGATGCACTCAGCCTCGATGCCCTGCAGGAACTCGTTCAGTTCCTCTGCGCGCGCATGCCGGAACCCGAGATGGATATCGGAAAGGAACAGCGTTCGGGCGGTGGTCCTGCCGCCGCGCAAAGACTTGCCGCTCGCCATGCCGAACTCTTCCTCTGTGGCCGGGGTGGCGTGCGTAGCGTGGTGCAGGGGTGTGTCGGTTGCGTGACAGTAGGGCTAAGTGTTTCTTACGAATGAGCCAGTTGCGACAGAAACTTAAGCCGTTGCCGCATCCGGAGCACGCACCATGAGAACGCGCTCTGCCGGAAAATGACAGGTAAAGGTGCTGCCGGCGCCGAGCGTGCTCTGCACTTCGAGCGTCGCGCCATGACGCTGCAGCACGTGCTTGACGATCGCGAGCCCAAGACCCGAACCGCCGGTCGACCGTGAGCGCCCGGGATCGACCCGGTAGAAGCGCTCGGTGAGGCGCGGGATGTGCTCGGGAGGAATTCCCATGCCGGTGTCGCTGACGGAGAAGTGACCGCCGTCCTCATCCACCCACCAGCGCATCTCGAGCGAGCCTTCGGCCGGGGTGTACTTGGCGGCGTTATCGACCAGGTTGGAAAACGCAGAATGAATCTCCGGCTCATCACCACTCAGCTGTGCGGCGGAGTCGATCCGCACGCGCACGTCACGCGGATGCGGTACGCGAGCGAGCACGTCCTTGCGCAGCAGCGCCGTCAACGCCGCGATGTCGATCGGTTCACCCCCGACGATCTCGCCGGTCTCCTCGAGGCGCGAAAGCTCGAGCAGATCGCGGATGATGGCGGTCATGCGCTCGGCCTGACGGCGCATCTCGGCGATCGGCCCCTGGAGATCCGCGTCCAGGGCGCTGTCCTGCGCGAGCGTCTCGAGGTAGCCGGAGATCACGGTGAGCGGCGAGCGCAACTCGTGGGAGGCGTTGGCGACGAAGTCGCGCCGTACCGCCGCGTGGCGTAACTGCCGCGACACATCGCTCACCAGCAGCAGCAGCTGCCCATCGCCGTAGGGGGCGACCTGCATCGACAGGTAGCACTCCTCGCCCGTGGTCGTGCGGATGACGACCGGGTTCGAGTAGTCCCCCGCCCCGAGGTAGCGCACGAACTCGGGCTCGCGCATCAGATGCTCGATGCGCATGCCGAGATCGGCGATGCGGCGCAGGTTGAGCAGCCGCGCCGCCATGCGGTTGAACCACACGATCTCGCGTTGGGCGTTAAGGATGACTACGCCATTCGGCAATGCGGCGGTGGAGCGCTGCAGCTGGCGCATGAGCTGCACGAAGCGCTGCTTGTGGAAGCGCTTGCGCCGGTGGAGCCGCACGATCTGCGCGATGATCTCGCCCCACACGCCGCCAACGTCGGGAGGATCCGCATAGCTGCGGTGACGCAACCACCACTCGAGGCGAAACAGATTGGACAGCACCCAGGCGAGGTGCAGTGCCAGCGCACAGGCGAGGCCGCCCCACAGGTTGCCGAGCAGCCAGCCCACGCCGCAGCCGATCACAACGGTGACGAGCAAGCGCCCTGCCGCGAACCACCATGCCTGTGTCGCGGGTTCCATTCGCTCCTGACGCCTCTCCTATAGCGTGCTGATCGTACGCGCTCTATATCGTTCGCGCCGAGAAACGATAGCCCGAGCCGCGCACGGTCTGCACGAAGCGATCGTAGCCAAAATCCTCGAGTGCTTTGCGCAAGCGGCGGATGTGGACATCGATGGTGCGCTCTTCGACGTAGACATTGCCGCCCCAGACACGATCGAGCAGCTGATCCCGCGTATAGACCCGCTCAGGATGCGTCATGAAGAACTCGAGCATGCGGTACTCGGTAGGGCCCAGTGCCACGGTTCGCTCACCGACCATGACCCGATGACTCCCCTGGTCCAGCACCAGGCCTTCGAACTCGATACGCTCGTCAACACCATTGCCGCCGCCGCGGCGCAGCACCGCATTGATGCGCGCCAACAGCTCCCTCGGTGAGAAGGGCTTGGTGACATAGTCGTCTGCCCCACCCTCGAGCCCCGCCACCTTGTCGCCTTCCTCGGCTCGCGCGGTCAACATGATCACGGGTAGTTCGCGTGTCTCGCGGTCACGCTTCAGTGCCCGCGTCAGCTCCAAGCCGCTCATGTCCGGCAGCATCCAGTCGATCAGTACGAGGTCGGGGCGGGTGTCGGCAAGCGCCGCGCGCGCGCTGCGGCAATCCTCGGCTTCGCGAACCTCGAAGCCGGCACGCTTCAGGCCAAACGCGATCATTTCGCGTATCGGCCGCTCGTCTTCGACAATCAAAACCTGTTTTGCGGGCATCTTGTCCAGGCTGCACCAGGCAGGAGCGCGGCTATTAGAGAGGCACTGTGTTGCAGTTAGATGACAGCTTTTTGGGCGGGTGTCAGTTTCATGACGACCCCGATCGGGGTCGTGCGACATCATCTCGCAAATAGACTGGAAGCGCTTGTTCCGGTGGGAAAACTCGACCCGCCTCCACCTCCGGGACAGCAAGCTGCGCGATCTCTGCGGCCCTCGGAAGTACCCCCTCCATGACGACATCGAACGACAATTCCCTGCCAAGCTCGGGATAGGCAGCGAATCCCGAGCCGACGCCAGCGAGGCCTCCCGCGCCCACCGCTGCGGGCCCCCAGGCCGAAGGCAGCCGGACGTTCGCGGGCGCGCTGACCCGCTCCTCCCCGCAAGGGCCAGCGCAGGAATTGCCCGAGCGCTCAAAGCACGCCCAGTAGACTTCCTGCATGCGCGCGTCGGTGCAGACGAGCACCCGGGCGATCCCGCGGTCCTCATCCAGCACGCGCTGCGCGAGGGCACGCAGGTCGGACACCGGAACGACCGGTACGCCTGCGCCAAAGGCGAGGCCCTGCGCCACCGTGGCTGCAAGCCGCACGCCGGTAAAGGCACCGGGCCCCCGCCCGAAGGCGATGGCAGCGAGCGTGCCCAACGGGACGTCACCCTCCGCCAGCAGCTCATCCACCATGGGCAGGATCACCTGGGCATGAGCGCGCTCGAGCCGCTGCGCCCGCTGCAGGAGCCTACCGCCCTCGAGCAGTAGTGCCGCCGAGCAGCTCTCGGTCGCGGTGTCGATGCCGAGTATTCTCACGGCGCCGCTGCCGCGCGGGTTGCCGGGGCGCGCGGTGCATGGCGGGCGAGAAAGCGCCGTGCCTCGGCGGGGTCCTGGGTCACCGTCATCGGCGGCAGCGCGGCAAGAAATACCCGGCCATACGCACGACCCAACATCCGCGGATCGCAGATCGCGATCACGCCGTAGTCGTCCTCGCTCCGTATCAGCCTTCCGGCGCCCTGCTTGAGCGCCAGCGCTGCTTCCGGCAACTGGTAGTCGCGGAAAGCGTTAGCACCGCTCGCGGTCAGGTGCTCGATGCGCGCGCGCACCATCGGATCATCAGGCGGCGCAAACGGCAGTTTCTCGATCACCACCAGCCGCAGTGCCTCGCCTTTCACATCGACGCCTTCCCAGAAGCTCGCGGTGCCCAGCAGCACGCCATTGCCATCGCTACGAAATTCCTGCAGCAAGCGTTCGCGCGGCGCCTCGCCCTGCACGAACAGCCGATAGGGCGGATCCCCGCTCCAGTGTGCCCGCAACAGGGCCGCTCCCTGTGCGAGCGCGCGGTGGCTCGTGAACAGCACGAAGGCGCCGCCGCGCGCCGCCTCGATCAGTGGGATGGCGGTGCCGATCACTTCCGCCACGAACCCTGGGGATGAGGGTTGCGGCAATCCATCGGGCAGATACAGCAGCGACTGGCGCTCGTGATCGAAGGGGCTCTGTATCTGCAGCGTCAGCGCCTCGGCAAGACCCAGTCTCCCGGTGAAGTGTCCGAATTCCTCGCCCACCGAAAGCGTCGCCGAAGTGAAGATCCATGCGCCGCGACGCGATGCCACCAGCGAGCGAAAGCGCGCGGAGATATCGAAGGGCATCAGACTCACGCTGAAGCCGCGCACGCTCGATTCGAATGTGCGTGCGCCTTCCAGCTCATCGACATCGGCGATGCGGGTAAGGCTTGCAGCGAGCTCCGCCGTGCGCTCGGCAAGCTGCCGGAGCGCGGCGTTTTCCTCGAGCGGGAGCAGCACGGCAGAGAGGCCCTCCAGTGCGCTGATGAGCGTGTTGACAGGCTGGCTCGCCGCCACTACCGGCCAGGACACACGCCCCGTTCCGGCGGGCAGCGCCGCACGCAACGCGCGCAATGCCTCCTCCAGCTCCCCGGCCGCGATCATGGCAACCGGTGGAGGCGCGGCCGCGCCGGCGCGCGCCGTATCGGTCGCGCGCAGAAGCTCGAGCCGTACCTCCTTGATGAGCGACTCGATCTGACGACTGCTCACGTTGACGCCGAAGAACTGTGTGGCGAGGTCCGGGATCTGGTGCGCCTCATCCAGGATCACGGCGTCGGCGCAGCCGAGCAGATCCCCGAAGCCGTCCTCCTTCAGCGCGAGGTCGGCGAGCAGCAGGTGATGGTTGACGATGACGATGTCCGCCTCGAGTGCCTCGCGCCGCGCCGCCGCGACATGACAGCGTGAGAGCTCCGGACAACGCACGCCAAGGCAACTCTCGCGCGTCGAGGTCACCTGTGCCCACACCGGGTGAGAGTCGGAAAGACCGCGCACCTCGGCAAGGTCACCGCGCTGCGTGGTGAGGGCCCAGCGCCGGATGCGCGCCAGCATGGCGCGCGGCCGATCGCGCGGCGCATCACCGAGCGACAGCTGCTCGCTGGCAGCGTCGGCACGCCCGAGGCGATAGTGGCACAGGTAGTTGCCCCGGCCCTTCAACAGCGCGACGCGTGCCGGGCGCCCGAGTGCCGCGCACACGAGCGGCAGATCCTTGGCGAACAGCTGATCCTGGAGCGTGCGCGTGCCGGTGGAGATGAGGACACGCACGCCCGAGAGCAACGCCGGTACCAGATAGGCAAAGGTCTTGCCCGTGCCAGTACCCGCTTCGACGACCAGCGATTCGCGCGCTGTCAACGCGGCGCTCACGCTCTGCGCCATGCGCAGCTGTTCGCGCCGCACCTTGAAATCGGCGAGCGCCCGCGCGAGCGGGCCGTCCTGACCGAATATGTCCTCGAGATCCAACACGCCGTGCACAGCTCGCCGCTAAGGCTGCGGCCGATACTGACGCGCTTGCAACGCGCGTGTCGAGCGGCATATGTTCATGAATTCACTGCAAACTGGTGCGCGGCCGGCTATTGGCACACAATGGCTCGACGCGGCTACTTTATCAGGGCGAGGGTGGCGCCCGGGATATAATTCGCGGTTCGTTCGAGCGTCACGGACAAGAGGAACGCGTAATGGCTACTGCGGCACACACGCTGCGCCCCCTGCCCCAGCTGAGTCCCGCCGTGAACGACTGGGTGAATTCGGTGCGCGAGCTCACGCAGCCACGTGCCATTCACTGGTGCGAAGGCACCGAGAGCGAGGCACGCGAGATCACCGCGCAGCTACTCGCGCGTGGCGAGTTCACGGCACTCAATGCCGAGCAGTTTCCGGGCTGCTACCTGTATCACTCCAGCCCAAACGACGTGGCGCGCGTCGAGCATCTCACCTACATCTGCACCCGCTCGCAGCAGGATGCCGGCCCCAACAACCACTGGATGGACCCGCAGCAGGCGCATGCGCGCCTGCGCGAGTTGTTCCGCGGCTGCATGCGCGAGCGCACTCTGTACGTCATTCCCTACTGCATGGGGCCCATCGATTCGCCGCTATCGCGCTGCGGGGTGGAGATCACCGACAGTCCCTACGTCGTACTCAACATGCTGATCATGACGCGCGCCGGACGCCCGGCGCTCGAGCGCATTGCGCGCGAGCAGAGCTTCGTGCGTGGCCTGCATTCCATCGGTGAGCTCGATCCGGAGCGCCGCTTCATCATGCACTTTCCAGAGGAGCTCGCCATCGAGAGCTACGGCTCGGGCTACGGCGGCAATGCGCTGCTCGGGAAGAAGTGCCATGCCTTGCGCATCGCCAGCTGGCAGGCGCGCAGCGAGGGGTGGTTGGCCGAGCACATGCTGATCGTGGGGTTGCAGAACCCGCGCGGCGAGACCCACTATCTCGCCTGCGCCTTCCCGTCTGCCTGCGGCAAGACCAACCTGGCCATGCTGATCCCGCCGGCCTCGCTCCCGGGTTGGCGGGTGTTCACGGTCGGCGACGACATCGCCTGGCTGCATCCGGGTGCGGACGGACGGCTATGGGCCATCAACCCCGAGTCGGGCTATTTCGGCGTCGTACCGGGCACCAACCCGCAGACCAACCGCAACGCGTATGAAATGATCCGCCGCGATACGTTGTTCACCAACGTCGCGCTCACCGCCGATAACCAACCGTGGTGGGAAGGGCTGCCGAGCGGTGTGCCGGTGCTCGACTGGCAGGGCCGTCCCTATGACCCCGCGCGTGGGCCCGCCGCGCACCCTAACTCGCGCTTCACCGTGTCCGCGCGGCGCAATCCGAGTTATTCGCCGCACGCCGAGGACGCGCGCGGCGTGCCCATATCGGCGCTGGTGTTCGGCGGCCGCCGGCGCGAGGTTGCACCGCTCGTCTACGAGGCACGCGACTGGCAGCACGGGGTGCTGGTCGGTGCTTCGCTGGCATCGGAGACGACCGCGGCGGCGGTGGGCCAGGTCGGCGTGACGCGACGCGATCCGATGGCGATGCAGCCATTCTGTGGATATAACTTCGGGGATTACTGGCAGCACTGGCTGGACGTCGGCGCCCGGCTGACGCGGCCGCCGCACATCTATCACGTCAACTGGTTCCGCCGCGATGCCAACGGCAAGTTCCTCTGGCCCGGCTACGGCGAAAACCTGCGTGTGTTGGCCTGGATGCTCGAGCGCTGCGCGGGACGAGCCGGCGCGACCGAGTCGGCCATCGGCCGCCTGCCGCAGCATGTCGACCTCGACCTGCGTGGGCTCGGTCTCGGGCCCAATGCGCTGCGCGCACTGCTCACGATAGATCCCGAACTGTGGCGCAAGGAAATCGCCGAGTTGCGCGAGTACCTGGGAAAATATGGGGAGCGTCTGCCGGCGGCATTGCTCGAGGAACTGCGCAAGACCGAAGAGCGGCTCGTTTGAGGTTGTGAACCTGCCGGTCCGGCAGTCCCGGTTCTGCGCGCGCGCGGGGTTCAGCCCTCTTCGCAGGTAAAGCGGATCGTCTGCGGCGAACCCTGCTCGGGAAGGCGCCCGAGTCCGATCATGCCCTGGCCCCTGATCTGCAGACTGTCGCGCCGCACGAACGACTCTTCCCCATCCGAGCTTTGCACGAAGGTGCCGTTGGTGCTCTGGTCGATGAGCACGAATTTGTTGCGGCTGATCTCGATGCGCGCGTGCAGACGCGAGATGAGATTACCCTTGACGACCACGTCATTGTCCTCGGCGCGCCCGATGGTGATGCTCGAATGCCGCTCATCCACCAGCAGCTCGCGGTCATCGCAGCGCAGACGCAAGCGCATGGTGCGTGCCGGCCGTGACTCGGTGGCGATGCCGGGCACCATGCTGGTGATGTCCTCGGTCTGCCAGAGCACCTCGTACAGTGCGACTTCGCTGCCTTGACCCTTCAGTGTTGCGATGTCGATCTGCCGGCAGGCGGCGCGCCACTCCGGGGAGAGCCGCTCCACCATCGCCGCGGTGGTGACGATCTGCCCGGCCTTCGCCTGACTGGTCATGCGGTTGGCGGTGTGCACCGCCGCGCCGAACACATCGCGATTCTCGAGCATCACCGGTCCAAAGTGACAGCCGATGCGGATAGCGACCGGCTGTCCCTCGATCTTCAGCTGCGCATGAGTCGAGATCTGCTGCTGCATCTGCGCCGCCGCATTGAGCGCCGCGTCGGCAGCCGGGAAGGTCGCCATGACCTCATCGCCCATGGTCTTGATCACGGTGCCCTGGCGCTGCTCGGTGGCGTTGCGCATCACCTCGATGCAGATCGCCACCATGTCGCGCGCGCGCACGTCGCCCATGATGTCGTAGAGCCGGGTCGAGCCAACGACGTCGGCAAACAGGATGGCGAGTTCAATGTCCTTGCCCATGGCCTCAGGCGATTATACGCACGCAGACCAATACTGCGAGGACCGCGCCCGCGATGGTCGGCCGTGTGGATCCTGTCAGGCCGGTGAGCGCGCGGACACCGGCATAGCCCGCCGCAACAGCCCCGCATCCGCATCGGGGCCGCGTGCACCCTCGCTCAAAGCTCGCCGGTATTCGCGCGCACCGGGTTGGCCGGCGTACAAGCCGAGCATGTGGCGCACGATCGGTGCCAGGCGCTCTCCGCGGGCGAGCTCGCGCGCCGCGTAGCGCTGCATGCGCTCGATGATTGCAGTACGCGTGGGCGGCGCGCCGCCCCACAGCGCCTGGTGCAGCTCGGCGAGCACGAACGGCCGGTGGTAGGCCTCACGCCCGAGCATCACACCATCGCACCACTCGAGCGCGGCGATCACCGACACCGGATCACGCAAGCCGCCGTTGACTACCACGGGGAGTGTGGGGAAGGCCTCCTTCACTCGGCGCACGACATCGTAGTGCAACGGCGGAACCTCGCGGTTCTCGCGCGGCGAGAGCGCGCCGAGCACCGCTTTGCGGGCGTGCACGATCGCGACGGCGCAGCCAGCGGCGCGCACCGCCTCGGTGAAGCGGCACAGCGCTGCGAAATCCCCCGCGTCGAACCGCGCCAGCGCGCCGCCGGGCTCGCGCGCGTGCGCGCTCAGCACCCCGATGCGCATTTTCACGGTCACCGGCACCGCGACCGCCGCGCGCATCGCCGCCACGCACTCGGCTACGCGTGCGGGCTCCAGCATAAGGCAGGCACCAAAAGCGCCACTCGCCACGCGCTCGCTCGGGCAGCCGCAGTTGAGATTGATCTCGTCGTAACCCGCCTCCTCTCCGGCGCGTGCCGCCGCGGCGAGCTCGGCGGGATCACTGCCGCCCAGTTGCAGCGCGAGCGGATGCTCCTCCGGATCGAAAGCGAGCAGCCGGGCGCGATCACCGCGCATGATCGCGGCAGCGGTGATCATCTCAGTGTAGAGCAGCACCTGCGCCGAGAAGCCGCGCAGGAAGAAGCGGCAATGGCGATCGGTCCAGTCCATCATGGGAGCGACTGAGATGCGCCGATCGATTTTTCCGCGGGAAAAATCGTCCGAAATGCCTACTTTTGTAGGCTCCCCTGCTTCAGTTGTTTCTGCGGGATTTGTGGGCATTCCGGGGAGTTTATCGTTTGCGGAGGAGACGTAAAGGAGACAAGATCGGCTTGTCTCCTCCAATTTTCATCATGGCAACGATCAAAGCACGCAGACAAGCGAACGGCTCGATCCGCTATACGGCGATCGTGCGCCGGCGGGTGGGCAAGACGATCGTCCATCGTGAAGCCAAGACCTTCACGCACCGCTCCGCCGCATTGAGCTGGGCGAGGCACCGCGAAATCGACCTCGAGAATCCGGCCGCGCTGACCCGAAAGCAGCACGGCACCGTCACGCTCGCGGATCTCATCCGTTGGTACATTGACACGTTCGAGACGATCTCCAAGTGGCAGCGAAGCAAGCAGACCCATCTGGAGTTCCTCGAGCGTCACCCGATCGGCAAGGCGAACGCCCTGACGCTCACCGCTGCAATGCTGATCGATCACGTGCGCTCGCGCCGTGCCGATGGCGCAGGTCCTGCGACCGTCATCAACGATCTGGTCTGGATCGGAGTCGTGCTGCGTGCGGCAAAAAACGTGCAGGAGCTTCCTGTCCGTCCTGAGATTACTCAGCACGCGAGTGGTGCCTGCAGGGAGCTGCGCCTCATCAGCAAGCCGCGCAGGCGCGCGAGGCGCCCAACACCGGACGAGCTCGCACGCCTGCGGGAGTACTTTGCTAGCCGAGATCGGCGCGCACAGATCCCGATGCAGGCGATAGTGGATTTCGCCATCGCCTCGGCGCGACGCGAAGCGGAGATCTGTCGAATCGAGTGGCGCGACAACGATGCGGCCGCTCGGACCGGTTTGGTGCGCGATGCGAAGCATCCGACGTCCAAGGATGGCAACCATCGGCGCTTCAAATACACCCCTGAGGCCTGGGGGATCCTCGAGAGCCAACCGAGGACGAGCGCGCGCGTCTTTCCGTGCGATCCCAAGAGCGTCGGCGCCGCCTTCACCCGGGCCTGCCACGTGCTTGGCATCGAGGATCTGCGCTTTCACGACCTGCGCCATGAGGCAACGAGCCAACTGTTTGAGCGCGGATATCAGATCCACGAGGTCGCGCAGTTCACGCTGCACGAATCGTGGAACGAGCTGAAGCGATACACCAACCTCAAGCCCGAGAGCGTCCGCGAGCTCAAAGCGCCCGAGGCCCTGACCGCGCTGCGCCCTCCTGGGCGTCAGGCCATCGTGGTACCTGCACAGCCGCCTTCTCGCGCCGGGCGTCAATCAACTCGGCGAGATCGGCCGCACTGACGAGCCAGGGCGACTTCTGGCCGCCCAGGCGGAACACCGGGCACGGCAGCATCTTCGCGGGCGCGCGCCGGCGGGCTTCCTCATAGCTCAGTCCAAAGTACTTGGGAGCGACGCGCTCGAGCGGGATGTTGGCTTCGCCGAACTCGGCTAACAGCCCGAAATAGGTGCTATTCACGGAATTGACCTTTTGTCGCGATAGGGGGCGGCGCCAACCGTGCGGCTGATTCCAGATAACGTCAACATGGAGTATTCAGCAAGTTTCGCCCAATACTCAAAGGAGCTCAGCGCGTGCGCTCGAGTCTCCGCTCTTGTGACCAGCCACGCTCACGGAGCAGCAGGCTCGCGATTCGCTCATGATCCGTCGCCGGCGGAGGCATGCTGCCGATGAACTTCCAAATTTTCTCGGCGAGCTGCCCATGGCCACTCATGAGCAAGGAGTCGGCTACGGCGTGCCACCCGCGCACGACAGCCTGTCGCGTTCCAACCAGCTTCGCTTTGCCGGCTTCTGCTTCGAGGCCTCCATTCTTCAGCTGTTTGAGGATGCGCTCCACATGCTGCTGGACGTGCCTGGATTCCGATCGACGCGCCGCGCGGTAGATGCCATCGCGCAGCGGTTTCCGAATCTCCCCCCGCACCGCTCGTTCCGTGGCATTCGCTGCTACGCCTTCTGCGCGAAGCTGTCGTGCGAACTCCCGGCGCCACTCACGCAGAGTCGCCTTTCGAATGTTGAGCCTTCGACCGTCCTCGCTCATGGCCTTGATCACCAGGTGGACGTGCGGGTGATCCTGGTCTGTGTGCAGGACCATGGCGTACCGATGATTCAACGCGAATTCCTCGCGCGCGAACGCCCTGCTCGCAGCCAAGAGCTTCTGTGCGGATGTGCCGGCTGGCATCGAGAGCACAAGGTTGTGGAGGATCTTGGCAGGCCGGCGTCCGGGCGCGCCCCGATAGGGTGATCGGAACTCGGCGTCGAGGATATCGAGGTCCCAGTCCGCCAGCAGTTGCCGCTCGGCCCCCTGCCCCTTGAGTTCTTCGCCCTGGTCGGTTTCGATCTCGAGCTCACCTTGCCGATCGATGTAGCGGAGGTGCGCAGAAGCTCCGCGCAGGCTCTTGGCACCCCCAGAGACTTTAACCATGACCTCGGGTGCCCGCGCGACCGTTCGGGCGATACGCTCCATCTCCGCGGGTGTCAGCCGGAGATTCGAGGCGGGCCCGCGCCGTCCGTAGCTCGCAATCTCCAGCAGGGGCTCGCCCTTCAGCTCAAAGAGTCGTTTAGGCATGTCCCTGATGCCAACTCTGCATATTAGCTTTGAGCAACGCCCGGAAATGGTCCCGAAGGCCCTCCGCCACTTTGATCATCGCTTGCACTTCCGCGCGACCGGGCGGAGCAGCCGTGCTGTCCCGATTCAGCGCTCGAGCGCTCTGGTTCAGGGACCGCCCAACCAGCCTGAGCTCCGTGATCGAGCGCCTCAACTCGGCGAGCTCCTCCTTGGGGAGTGGACTGAGCGCTCGCAGGTGAGATCGAACCAGCATCGAAACATAGGTTGCGGCGGGAATACTGCGAGCGGCCGCGCGCTCGTGCAGCAGCAGGCGATCGTCGGGCATGAGGCGGATCGTGACCCGTGCCACGCGTGTATCCGCCGGTGCCACTGCGGGCACGCTGCCTTCAAGCCCGCTCGATGTGAGCATCTGCTCGACCAGCCGTCTCAACAGCGCTGATTCGGAGATGCCCTGGCACGCTGCGACCGCGGTTAACTGCCGTTTCACCTGACCGCTGACCCAAGTCGACAAATGGGTGTGACTCTCTCCCACCCATCTATTTGATCCAAATGCCCGCGCGAGGGACAGTGGAGGTATTGGACGAGTTTCACCCAATACTTCGATAAGCAGCGCAGCAATGTGACGCCGCGCGCGCCTGACCACGCTCGGGGATTGCGCGGCAAAGGGCCGAACCGTGACGTCCTGAGAATGGGGCAATCGCCTCAACCAAAGGTCGCGTCAGGACTTTTGTGAGTATTTACCCCCTTTGACCCCAATACTTCGATAAGCAGTGCAACAACTAATGCGGCCGCACGCCACCAGATCGTGAAACTGCGTAGCAATCGCAGGGTTGGTCGAGGCCTGTAACAGCCAGACGGGACGACCGAAAATTGACGGTCAAAAGTACCTGTTGGCAGCAGTCGGGACCGGAGGCGAACGAGATGAGCCTCACGCCGGCATAGGCAGTCTTGCCAGCCGTCCACTCGCCACTCGCGTTCACATCGCGATGCCCCCTCGGCCTGAGGTCGAACGCGACCTTGATCCAAAGAGCCGCCGAAAGGCTATCCTGCAATTCACTCTATTTGGGTGATGACGTTAACGACTGGGATTTGGAGTATTTCCCGAAACCGAAATGGATGCGGTGCGGAACGCACGAACGGCTGGTCGAGAAAGGACTGGAGCTAGTGGCACGTCGCGATGCGGTTTGGATAGCAGGCGCGGCACGGCTTTTGACACGACTGGGCGCATCGCCTCGGAATCACCTACAGACCTAGAGGGTTACCAACTGTTTTCAGGTAAATTGCCCAGCGGAGGCTACGCGCTGCGGTTGCCGGAAGACAGCCTACCTCCTGAGGTGTCGCATATCTCTCCGTTAGTCGCTCTGCCTTTCGTAAGCCCCCATGTCGCAGCCGCTTTTGTCCTCGGTGTCGGGACGTGGCAAACCGCGCTGATCGGTCCTCAGCAGATGGCCGAGTCCGTCGGTGCAGCCGCTCGGGTTGCCGGCGTCAATTGCCGGGCTGCCGGCGAGCAGAGGAATCGTCTGCGTTGGGCCACCGTAGTTCCCGAGGGTTCCGAGTCGTGGGCTGGTATTGTTCTTGTCCCCGGGGCCATTCAAGTGACAGGTACCATCGCTGCTCAGGCTAAAGATTGAGGTCACGGGCCCGTTGCAATTGATTCCCCCCGAGACATTGGGGATTCCCCCCGAGACGTTGTTAGCGACGATGCTGTTCTGAAGCGTAACAGCCCCAACAATGCCGCCGAGATTGCCACTCACAGTGCTGTTGTGGACCGACAGGATTCCGCTGCTGACGATCCCACCGCCCTCGTGCTGCCAATTGCCATGTAA